>UEXM01001914.1_pt1 | contig 15942 bp, 27 predicted proteins | sample 1796661 | NCBI WGS metagenome assembly UEXM01 (sample SAMEA4772469, study PRJEB27181) | metagenome | reverse complement strand
CTTCTTTTAACTCTCTCGAGTTTGTTTTGTCCGCTACTTTATAAGCTTCGGTCAATATTGAGTGAGCTAAGACAGTTGCGGTAGTTGTACCATCACCGGCTTCTCTCACCGTTTTTCTTGCTGCTTCTTTTAAAAGTGTTGCGCCCATATTCTCAACTGGGTCTCGCAAGATAATCGAGTCTGCTACTGTTACACCGTCTTTTGTTATTACTGGGTTACCGGTGTGATCTTCCAGCATTACACATTTGCCGCTAGCCCCTAAAGTGGAGCTAACAGCTTTTGTGAGTTTTTCTATTCCTTTAAATACATTAACTCTGGCTTCGTTACCGAAGTTAAGATTTTTGACAATTGCGTCCATATTTGATTTGATTTAATTAAAGTGTTTTGGTTATTTAAAGGTTTTTACTACTTTAGGTCCGTTTAAAAATTCAACTTTCTTTTGGTAGTGTTCTACGGAACTATCTATTGCCATTTCGGCGCCTTCAATAGTTTCGCGTCTGGTTACATCAATCCAGTTTTCACAACACGTATCCTTTTCAGGATTACATTCGCATTTTGGATCTTTGTATTCGGTTTGGTAAAAACCGTTTACTAATTGCACAATACGCCAGTTCTTTTTTTCAGCTACGTGCTTCCAGAGGTTTAAGGTTTCTTGTGTTACTTGTGGTTGACTAGTCCACGAATTAGTCTGGTAAAATAGTGTCATTGGTTTTGGTTTTAGTTTGACATTGGTTATATGCTTGATAGCATATTGCTATTATTACCTGTTTTAGTTGTTTTTTACCTATGACTCAACGTCCCAAGTAAAATACAGCTCCTCTATTACGGGATTTTTTTCAAGTTCTATTTTTGCATCTATATCTGCTTGCATTGCAGGTACATCTAACGAACCTTCTAGCCATCCAATAACTACATCTTCAAAAGCCTCTGTATCTGCGTAAGGAACAAAAGGATCTCCTGCTGTGTAAGTATAATCTTGCATTCCAGTTTCTACTGCTTGATAAATATCCTCTTCACCTACGTAAACCCATTGTACTCTAAAGATTACATTGTCTTCACCGTCTTTTTCAGTGTAAGCTTCCATGCTTGGTATTATCCATTTGTAAGTAATTGCCATAATTTTATTTTTCTAATTTAATTATTCTTGTTTTTAAATCTTCTATTATCTCTTGTTGCTCTTTTATTGCGTTTATTAGTACAGCTGTTAATTCCGAGTAAGCTACAGACTTAAGTCCGTCTTCTGGTGACTCTATTATAAGCTCTGGTAAAACAGTTTCAACCTCTTGAGCTATAACACCTACTTTAGTTGCTTCTGTGTTTATATCTGTTCTATTATAATAAACGCCTCGCATTGCTTGTACTTTACTAATACAATCACTTATTTCAACTACGTTTTCCTTAACTCTACTATCAGAGTTTTGTGTTATAGTACCGTTAACTGTCATATTAGCAGTTGACGGGAAAAAAGTATATCTAGTAGATCCGCCATCTCTCCAATAGATATTACCACAATTCATATCAAAATAAGTATTTGAATTGTTAGTATGGAATCTAAAGTGATTAGCAGTTGCATAATTCCCTAAGTAAAAATCTCCAACTCCATTGGAATCTCTAATAAGCCCGACACCATCTACATGTAATCTTGTACTTGGACTTGATGTACCAACTCCAAGATTTACAGTAGTACTTATTGCGGAGGTTGAAATATTCATTCTATTTGCACCCCCTGCTGCGAACCCAATTTGATCAGTACCTGGCCTGTACATACCTGTATTTGTGTCACTAGTAAAAGAGTGACTTGGCTGATATTGAGATCCATATGTGGTCCTTAAATACCCTGCTTCCATATTACCTACAGCTTCAAGATTTCCTTCAGATCTAATTGTGGCCGAGGAATGTAATTTACCGCTTGTATCGGCTTGAAGTCTTACGTCATAATCACCAGTACTTGTGTTTGTTGTATGGAAATCAAGATATCTACCTATTTCTGATAAACCGTCTGTTCCCACTACAATCGCACCGCCATTGTGCCAATTTCCACTTACTGGAGTTCTTAAGCTGATAGTCCCGCTACTTGTAATTGTTCCGCCTAGTATAGGTGCTGTTGTAGCTATACTTGTAACGCTTCCATTTCCACTTCCTGTTGCACCTGTTGTTACAGCTGTTACCCTTCCATATGCATCTACTGTAATATTATCTATCTTAGTACTATTTGATGTAGAACCATAACTTCCAGCTCCAACACCCCCGGTTGCCATATTCAATGTTACACTCCCCGATGTTCCACCCCCAGTTAAGTTAGTTCCCGCGGTAACTCCTGTAATATCTCCTACATTTGTAGTGTATCCACTATCATTAGTCCATTGAGATATATTATTACTAGCTAATCCTAAAGTAACAGAGCCACTTGTTCCGCCACCAGTTAATTTATTACCTGCAACTACAGCTGTTATATCTCCAGTGTTGGATGTAAACCCTGCGTCATTGTCAAAATTACTTAACCCTACATCTGTAAACTGAACTCTTCTAGTTGCGCCTCCATCACTATCATCTCCTATAAGCATATAGTCGTCAGCTTCCGCAGATTGTGGACTTGCTATAGGAGCATCATTAATTAAACCTCCTGAGCCATAGTCAACAGCTACAGTTACAGAACCGCTTGTTCCACCACCTGTTAAACCTGATCCAGCAGTAACGCCGTCTATATCTCCAGTACCTCCTGTAGTTATAGCTGTTACTCTACCATAAGCATCAACAGTTATATTGTCTATTTTAGTTGCATTACTCGTGCTTCCATAAGTACCTGCTCCAACGCCACCAGTTGCCATATTAAGTGTGACAGTGCCACTTGTACCACCGCCAGTTAAATTAGTTCCAGCAGTAACGCCAGTAATATCACCACTTCCTGTACCTGCTCCTATGAAAGCTCTAATAGCAGAAGGACTACTACAGTATCTTGTATAATTATCTGTGCTATTGTTAACTCTAAAAGCTATTGCTCCAGATATAGTACTTTGATTTGCGTAATTAGCTCTAAGTAATCTAACATTAAGATCTGCAGATGAGTCTCTATAAGCAATAGTACTAGCTGTTGCAGCAGTTGTTGCGTTAGATGTTACTGTAAATGTAGTGTTACCACTTTGATTTGCAGTTGCATCCATAGAACCGCTTAATCCATTACCACTTGTTCTACCGTCTATTTGACCATTTCCAACTGATGGCAATGATGCTGAAGTTATATATCCAGCGCCGTTTGTTAATTGATTATTATTTGTAGGTATAGTATTGCTTGAAGCAGAAGTTATGTGCCCAGTTGCATTTACTGCAATTGTTGCCGCTGTATAAGTTGCTGCGGTAACTCCGGAGCTTGCATGAGCAATAGTTACCGAACCGCTTGATCCACCACCCGTTATTGGCGATGTGGTTGAAATATTTGTTATATCACCTTGAGGCACACCGGCTACAGCGTTATCTACATATAGCTTGTTAGCTGCATCTGTATTAGCACTTACTGTATCTACTCCATTAATTCTACCAGTGCCACTTAAAATTATATCACCTCCGCCTACTGTTAAGTCACCAGAAACAATTTGTACGTTACCACTAGTATCAATTGTAAATCTACGAGTTGCATTTTGAACAAACTGTAAATTCCCTGACGCATTAGTTAAAGTGTTTGGTGATTCGTATATTTTCCACAAATTACCTCCATTCCACGAAATACCCTCATTAGCTCCAGGATCATTAATACTTATGTTACCAACATTAGTTAGTTGATTATTCGACATATTTAAGGTTCCAGAAAGCGTACCACCGCTTAGTGGTAAAAATCTTCCATCTATATCTACAGAATAAGCAGGCTGGCCGCCAGCCCCAGAAAAACTAATAATACCGTTGCCAGTATTAAATGTAGCAGTTGTAGTATAGTAGTTAGTATTGGCATCACTTCCGTTTGCTGCAGCAGTAATATGCCCCGACGCATTTATTGTAATATTAGCATTAGTATAAGAACCTGCTGTTGCCCCTGAATTATCATGCGTTACAGATATTGTTGAATTGCCCGATTGGTTAGCTGTAAAAGTTCCCGAACCGCCTAATACACCTGTTCCTTGTACTGTTAATGTTCCATTGCCAACTGATGGTATTGAAGATGAAGTTATAAATCCAGCGTCATTATTAAATATGCTTAATCCTATTTCACCTGCAGCTTTTCTACGTTCTGCCCCTGAATCTAACACTATAAACTCGTCTGTAGCAGTCATTGCAGCTGTCATATCTGTTAGTTCAGATAAATCTAAACTTAAAGCAATTGTTTTAGCACTTGATTGATTAAGAGTAAAACTAGTTGCCCCATCCAAACCTGTTGCGGTAGTTATTGTTATTGTAGGATTATTTACAGTTGGTAATGAAGATGAAGTTATATATCCAGAGTTGTTAGTCCATTGAGATATGTTACCACTTTTATTTGTAAGTGTGTCACTTGACGAAGCTGTTATATATCCTGCTCCATTGGTTAACTGATTAGTATTAGTTATAGTACAATTCAATGTAACACTACCCGAAGAACCACCTCCACTCATTCCTGTTCCTGCCACAACTGCTGTTATATCACCTTGTGGTATACTTGGGAATGATACTAAATCACCTTCACCATTAACGTACTCCGAAGAACTACCTTGCCACACACCTGTCATAGTTCCTGAAGTAGTTATACTATTAGAAGCTACATTTAATGCTGTACCGTCGGTTTTAAAGTTTACACTTGTTACACCTTGACCGTCATTTGTAGCATTAATAGTTATTGTATCACCTGATCTAACAGTAGTAACATTAGTACCAGCTGCAATAGTTAATGTATCATTATTACTATTTGCAGTAGCTGTACCACCTGAACTTGCTGTAAAATTCTTATATATATTTTGTGATGATCCTCTGTCTGTATTTGTTAGCGTAGCACTTGAATTGCCAGATTGATTAGCGGTCATTGATCCGGAACCTGATAAACCAGTATTTCCAGTTACCGTAAACGTTCCGTTACCAACTGATGGTACACTTGCGTCGACGTAAGCTTTGTTTGCTGCATCAGTTGAATCAGTTACTGAATCTATACCTTGTATTCTACCTGTTCCACTTAAAACCATACTACCACTTACTAATGTCAACACACCTGATGTGTTAATAGACATTCTTTCAGCAGTTTCGTCATTTACAAAAAAGTCTAATGTCTCAGTGCTGCAATCAAATTTAATTGCCGCAGCCTGTCCAGTTCCTGCTTGTGCATCAGTAAAAACAATTCCTGCTTGAGTTTCTGCTGTATTAGAAATTACTAAATCTTTTGTATCGCCTGCTATAAACACATCAGTGGTAAATGTTTTAATACCACCTACTGATTGATCACCTGTAGTTCTTACTACTGTGCTATCTAATTGAATAGTTCCTGTTGATGTTATTGTACCACCCGTAATACCGTTTGTAGTTGCAACAGATGTTACACCTGAAACTACAGAGCTTAATGCATATCTGCCATCAAGATCAACTGTTACACTACTTAAGCCTTGTCTTGCTGCTGTTAATATACCATTTCCAGTATTAAAACTTAAGCTAGTTAAATAGTTATTGCTTCCTGAATCATCTGCCCAAGAAGCTGTAATAGTTCCTCCATCTTGCTGAGTAGCTGTTAATGTTTTTGTTGTGGTACCAGTTACAGCCAACCCAGTAATCATATTATCATATGATGTATTCCACTGAGTAGATGTGCCACCTGGTGCCGTTATAACACCCCCGGAGGTTATTACTCCAGAGGTGGTTAACGTACCTGTTATATTATGATCCGCATAATAATTAATGTTTGCCATAAAATTTAATTTAAGTTAATGTTAGTTATGATATTTTACTAACTAAGACTCTAACCCCGCCTGTTGGGACCGCTCCATTTCCATCAACAACTATTGCATTTGTTGAAGTTCTGTCAATATCGGCGTAAATTGTTTCTTTAGTTGTATTATCATATAATTGCACATTAACATCATAAGTTCCTAAATTGTGGGTTGTAGTTCCACCCCAAGCTGTTATTGTAGTAGCATAACCATTGTTACCTTGAATAGCAGAAGCTAAGTTAGCAATAGTAAGTGCTTTGTTTGTATCAGCTGATGTATCGTAGATTATTATTTCATCTCCAGTAGCAGGCGCAGCTCCTAAATTGGTCGTCCCTTTAATGTCAAGACCGACTTTTGGTTGAGGCCCTCCTGATGAAGTTACTATAATACCTATTTCGTCCGACTGAGTAGCTGGTAAAACGTCTGTTATATCTCCTTGTGGTATTGTTGGGAATGTTGCTAAAGAACCATCACCTCTTACATATGAACCAGTGTTACCTTGCCACGCTAATGTCAACGTTCCATTCCCTGTTAGTGTATTAGAAGTTTCTAACGAGTCACCATCTGTTGTTGCATTTATACTAGTTATACCAGTGTTTGTAGGCGTTACCCATGTTCCATCACCACGTAAAAACTTAGCATTTGTACCGCCGCTTGGAACGTGACCTACATTAGAACCACCATTATAAGGAAATGATTGAACTGTTACAGATCCAACTGATGCAGTTTGAGAAGTTATCGCTTGACCAGTAGAAGCAGATACTGCATTACCAGAACTAAATTGACTAACACCTTCATCTCCTTGAATAATTACCCAGTCATCTATATCTGAAGTACCTTGTGCTGCATCCAACTTGGCAATTACGGAATCACCAACATCCAATGACACTGAACCATAGAAACTACCAGAAGTTGTTACAACATAGTAATCACCAATAGAAACTGCAACCCTAGAAGCACCCGTCGTAAGGTTACCTCCACCGTCTATTGCACCGGATCCAGCGTTAAAGCCGTCTTTAAATGTTAAGCCTCCAGCTACAAGTCCATCTACATAAGCTTTTGAGGCTGCATCTGTGCCGTCTGTAATGGTATCAATACCTTGTATACGTCCTGTTCCACCTAATGTAATATCTCCACCTGAGACTGTTAAGTCCCCAGCTATTACCACATTATTTGGCAATCCTACTGTTATGCTTCCATTGTTTCCTGTAGATTCACTAATTGCTATTTCACCTGTAGTACCATTAAAAGTTACTGTACTATCTGTACCTGAACTTGCGTCCAAAGTTACTATAGCTGAATTTCCACCACCTGCTGAAACAGGTAATGTATATGTTACAGGTGCTGTACCTGAAGAAGCCGCTGTTAAACGACCTTGTTGATCTACTGTTAAAGATGCGTATGTATAAGAACCTGGATTTACTGTTGTATCAGAAAGATCTACAGTTACTGTTGATTTAGCACCTGCAGTAGCAATTGATGTAGCTATGCCTGAAGTACCAACAATATCAACGTCATCGCCATCTAAAATTTCATTATCAGAACCAGTTGTTGCGCCTAGTGTCCATGAAGTATAAGATCCCGCTGGTGTTGCCCACACGTTGTCACCTCTTAAAAACTTAGTAGCAGTAGGTGTTCCAGTTGCAGAAAGCTCTGCTGTAACTACAACTGCTCCTGCTGTTGCGCTTTTAGGTGAAAGATCTATAAATGTACCATCTGTGGTATCTACGCTTGTTACACCCGAACCGGTTCCATCCATTTCTATCCAAGCGGTTCCGTTGTAAAAATACATTGTTTTGTCACCTGCTGTTGTATCAAAGTACATTTGCCCCTCTACCGGTGACGAGGGTGCTGTTGCTTCGTTGTCGATAACCGGCAACTGTAGCTCATTCTTGTTCATCTGGATATCCGATGAGTTCATCGCGATATCAGCATAATAATTAATTCCTGCCATGTTTGTTGTTTAGTTTAGTTTAAAATTGATGCACCCGCTACATTTGTATTAAAGGTGACTGTTATAGTTGTGGCGTTTGTATATTCTACTTCGCCGTTTATTTCGTCGTCTGATTGATTTATTAAAGTAACAGAAGGTTCTGCTTTTCCTGTTGTGTTATTTATAACCCATGTACTTGATGAGCTAAATGTTTGTTTTAAGTTAACATCTCCCGATGCTATATTAAAGTCAATTACTGTGTATTGAGTACCTTCCTCAGCAATAACGCCGTTACCTCCTATATATGTTATACCGGCTATATAGTAACTTGCTGTGCTAGGGTCAACAACATAAGAATTTAACTTATAGTGGCCAAACTTGCTTATTTCATTACCTTGGCCTATCAGTATATCTGTACCTATTAAATATTGTAAAAATTCAACAACACGTTGGCCGTTGATTTCGTTCATTGATATTCGTATTTGATTTAAGGTATTAAATCCAGAGCCAGATCCGCCGCCTCCGGTTTTAGATATAGTGCCTATACCTCCATTTTGAGTGTCTGACCATTTGAATGACATTTGTCCCCCAATGTTAACCTTAGCATTAAGGTTGAGGTAGTTTGCTACGGCTGAGGCCGTGAATTGCTTTGTACTACGATTACCCGCATTGGTTCCAATCCATGCATCATTATCCGTGACATTGTTATCAAAAGGGTATGAACTTATTCTAGCCATTTGTTTTTATATTACTTGATATCTCACCGTAACTTGTAGAGTTCCGCCTCCAGTCAGTGTGGCAGATGAAACACATCCAAAGTTAATAGGCGAATTCAACGAAGCATCAGCTCCGGATATTGTGAATATTTGAGTAGTGTCAGCATCTATGCCTGTGTACGTTATCGGTAAGGTGCCTTGAGTCGTAACGCCTACAGCTCCGGTAGTTCCATTACCTAGAGTCAAGGGTTGATTAAATGCAAAGTTAGCCCCCGTGTGGGTCCACTTAGCATGTGCTGTTAATACCTGCACTACTGTGCCTACTCCTTGAGCGGGTACTATTTCTACGCTAGTAGTTTTTAATGCCAGCCACTCCGCGTTGGATATAGACTTAGTTACTTCTACGTAATTTTGTGTTGCAAATGTAACAATGGATCCTATAGAAAAATTCTTAGTCTGTGGTTTTTTGTCTGTTTCATCTGGGAGCGGTACGGATGTACCTAATAAGTAATCTCCGTCTTTAGGCGTACCTACTGGATAACTTCCTGCTGTTGCCATTATTTATTAGATTTAAACATTAATAAGCTGACGAACGCGTTCCATTTCTTTTTAAGGTAGTTTTCAAACGCTAAAACCTTTTCTCCTATTTTTATAATTAGTTTTCCCATGTGTTATGTAAGTTTAGTTCTGTTGGTAAGTGGATCGTATATTCGGAGCCTGCCGTCATTGTCACGATCTAGTGCTCTTTGCTCTGCAGTCATTGCATTTCTTTGGGCTCCTAAAGCTGTAATACCGCCCTGTGGTGTAATGAAGCCATTCTTAACGGCTAAGGACATGCCTAAGTTAGCATCTCCCACCTGTGCTATCAGTCTAGGGATCAATTCCCCGGTACCCATAAATGCTTGTGTCTCCATATCTATATATACTTACATATATAAGAGCAAATTTACTTTATAATGCTCTAATGTGACGTTAGCCTATTATTATTATAACTTAAGTACCTAGTGTCACACTGTGGAAATAAAAAATCGTTACATATTACTGGTAGTTGTGTTGAATTTTACAAAAATTTTACGTTTTTTTCAGGAAAAATCAATTATTTTAGCCATCCCCGCCCTTTTTTAGCAGATTAATCGCGTATATATCGGCGTTTTGTTTAATCGATCGCGTTATAAATATTTACGCTTTTTCTACAAACGTAATACGATATTGAGCGGATAATATATATGTAATCAATAAATAATCAACATGACTCACAAAGAACTAATCACATTCGACAAAGTATTCCAGTACTACCTAAACGATAACGATCTTGACGAGGAAGCTAGAGACTTCTATATCGACACAATGGAAGCTCACACTACACATATTAAAATATGGAACGATATCTTTGACATTCCTGTGCTCAAAGACATAAATGAGATGATGAATCGTATGAAATGACATAATGTCGTAAGTCATACTGTCACTGACACACTGTCATGACACAACACTTTAACTATAAATTAAACTAATAAACAATTATACACCTATAAACAAAAACTATTATGAGAAAATTCAAACACACATTACTACTAAAATTCACACAACTAAAAACATTTATTAAGAATATAGAAATAGAAGGTTTAAGTGAAACTACTTGGTAATTCTACAAACAAAATACGAACTAAATTGGATAATAATAATGTAACTAAAAACAAATACTATGAAAACTAAATTAATAAATGAAATATGGGAATATGTAAAACATACTCATAATGAACAAGATTTTGAAGACTTAAAAACTTTTGATGTAAATGAATTAGAAGAAATATTATCTGACTGTAAATACGAACAATACTATAAATAAATAACTATGCAATATATACTAACTTGTCAAAACGGCAAACAAATTGATATGTCTCACTACATATTACTACAACTCGAAGGTGAAATAACTAGAAGTGATGTACTACAAAGAATTGAATTCTACAAGTCTACAAACCTTTAAAAACTAATGGTGACTATCCGAACCAGATTGATACACAAACTGGATAGACAAGACATAATGGTTGATGTGAGTTCGATTCTCACTATGTCTACTAAATTTAATAACTATGACTGAAAAATTCACAGACTACCCAGCCGATCAAATACAGGCTAAGCTAAAACAAATTGACGAGTTCGAAGCTAAGTACGGTCCAAAAGCTAGAAGTAAATCTTGGCGCAAATGGTGTACTGACTACAACTACAGAAAACAAGAATGGCAGTTTAGACAAAATCTTGCCAAAAGTATGGACTTAAATAAAGTATACTAATGGAAGTAATGATTTTAAATGGTAGAAGATACCTCATCAATACACAAACTCACGACGGCGGCGACCATCAATGTGAGTACCTATTGAAACAATTCCCAGACGACGTTGAAATTGACTGGGACGAAGTAAAGTTATCAGATTTTACAAACAAAATACGATTATAACTGGATAATAATAATGTAACTAATAAATAATAATACTATGCAAAAATTCAAACAACTCAACTCATCAACTATTATCTTAGCCGGTAAAATATTCAAAGGCTATACAGTTGGCGACTTACCAAAAACATTCGGCTTCATATACAATGAAGACAAAGACCAAGCTGGATTAACACAATGGTTCAACTTCAAAGGTCTAACTTACGTACCTAAATCAAATAATCCATGGGCGTAATGACTATGAAAGAAGCTTGTAACTATGTAAAACAAGAACAACAAAAACGTGGTCGCGAGCATAGGCGTGCCCACTCCCACGAAAAGTGTAGCGGATTGACCGATAAGGAGTACAATGCGGTGATTACAAGCCAAAAAAGTACTTTTGCCAAAGGCAAATCATACGCTTACACGGCTCGATGGCGAGCATTTACTGAAACGTTATGAGCATATGGGATACAATGTACGAAAAGTACAAAGAATATTACACTAAAGAAGAAATAGACGAAATGACTTTCGCCGAACTAAATGAACTAATAAATGAGTAAAATGAAACAACTAGACGAGATCGCACAAGGTATTGCGGACGTCACTAAAGAATTAATGTATGACTCAATTGACTGGCAACTGTCAGACTTTGAACAAGACGGCGACGATTATAACGAAATCCACAGTTATGTAATGGATAAGGCTATTGAAAAAATGGCTATGGAATTACCTGAATTTAGAAGATTAAACATAGGTGATTACAAACAAAATACGATTATCTCTGGATAATATATATGTAACAAATAAAAATAATAAACTATGTATTGTAAATGCGGAAAAAAAGTACATCCTGTACGAATTGAACTAGGCTATAAAACTTGTATGCCATGTAGCACAACCCAAACCTATTCATATGTTCCTATTATTGAACATAAAACCGGAAATACAATACAAATCGTCAGTCAAGAAGTCAGTGCATCCGTGCACCGTGCTTGGCGACGCAAGTAGCTAGACGAGTAACTTAATTAGGTTAAAGGTGGCCGTATACAGCCCGCAACTCTTTAACACATAAGTGAATAGCTAGCATAAGCAGTAGTAAGTATAAGTCAGGGTACACACCGGTAAATGACGTGCATCTTATTACTGCTTTATGGGGGTGATATGGTTTTGACGTGATAGAAAGCCTATATGGAACTATTACGGAAGACAGTTCGATTCTGTCCACCTCCACTAAAACAAATAAATTATGAATAAAGAATACAACGGATGGACTAACTACGCTACGTGGCGTGTAAATTTAGAAATACTCGGGGATATTGAGTTTGATGAACAGGTTTCTGCAGATTACTTAAAAGAAATAGTAGAAGAAGCTATATTTGTCAATTTTGACACTTGCGATACACCTAGATTAATAGAAGATTACGCTAGAGCTTTTGTAAGTGAAGTTAATTTCTATGAAATAGCTCATAGTATTAACGAAGAACTAAAATTACAAACAGAATACGATAACTAATGGATAATATTAATGTAACAAATAAAAAAAACAATGAAAAAAACACTTTACGAAAGAATGAAACCAGAATTTAAACTAAGTGTAGCTAAAAGCCACGAAGGCAGGCCACACGCTCACGCAGCATTAATTAAAATGCTAAGCGATGAATACTATTTTACAGCTGTACCTTACGGCGATGCTTATGAAATTATGAACTCATGCGAGATTGACTTCCTTGGCGATGCATTTAAAACCTGGGATTAATGGTAATGTGTGAATGGACGGTTGCGGATCTCAAGAACAGAGCAAGCAACAAAGCTTTTGCTAAAGTTACAATGCTAAAACTAGATATTGATGACTACAAAAGAAGCTTAATTAACGGAACTTATGGCGGAATTACTTATGAAGAAGCCGAACAAGTGCTTGAAGGCTACAAAACAGAGCTAAAAGTATGGAATTACATAACAGAATTAATAGAAAAACAATAAAAATGAGTAAAAAACTAATAACAGATGAACTTATCGAAGAAAAAATGATAAGCTATGGCTTCGGCGAAAAAAATTCTCACGACGAAGAATATGTAAGAGAACTAATATTAAAGCATTATGATGCTGAGCTAACAGATCAGTGGCAACAAAATTGCGATTATTATATCTACGAAGAGTCTACAGCCGATGGCTACAGTGTTTTTGTGGCTTGCTACAATACTGATAATGTATGTGTAAGTGAAGATATACACTACTACGACAGCGAGCTAAGTGGCAAACTACAAGATGCTATTGTAGATGGCGGTGAAATATATGTTGACGACCTATATCAAGACTTTATAGATGATGCTATACAAGAATTATATATTATGCTTGCTGAAAGATTTCACGAACAAGCAATTGATGAGCTTGAAGACGAAGGTTACAAGCAAAATACGGTTGAAGCCGGATAATATATACATAAAACAGCGCTGTAGAGCAGTGGCCAGCTCGTTGGGCTCATAATCCAAAGGTCGTCGGTTCGAATCCGGCCAGCGCAACTAACTTTAAATTTAATAACTATGAACAGATTAATTTTACCAATGCAATCCGTAGAAGTAAACTCAACTGCAATTGACACTGCAGAATATGAGTACAGCAGCTACAGACTGCGACTAACCTTTAAAAATGGCGATGCTTATGACTATACAAAAGTTCCAAACTTTGTATTCGAAGGCTTAAGAACTTCCGCTTCTAAGGGTAAATTCATCAACAAACACGTGTTGTCAACTTACAAATTTAAAAGAGCGTAAATGACTGAAAGTGAGATGAATAAGCTAGCTGATTTGGTGGTTAGTAAAATAATTAACCGCCAAAAAGCTTACGACGAAGAGTTTAAAGCTGAAATAGAAGATATGGTTGCTGACAACGAAAACTTAGAATTCGGTACAATAACTGAAGATGAGATTATCGCTGACGAAATAATCAAACTTAAAAACAGGCTTAACCAACTCGAAGAAAACGAAGACTACGAAGCGGCAAGAATAATTGCCAACAAAATTAAACACTTAAAAAACAAATACAATTTATGATTAAACCAATGCTAGCACAAAAAGTTAATACAAAACCTATTGACTGGACTAAAAAAGTCTTTGTGCAACCTAAGCTTGACGGTGTACGCTGTCTTTTTACTAAAGATGGCGCTTACTCACGTACGGGCAAACAATTCAAAAATGTCGATCACTTACAAAATGATTTGCAGGATTTCTTTGAAAAGTTTCCTACTATTGTTCTCGACGGCGAGCTCTACAATCACGATTTAAAGCACGATTTCGAAAAGATTATATCATTAGTCAGAAAACAAAAACCGGCTGAACAGGATCGCTCTGAAGCATCTGATCTTGTACAGTTTCACGTGTACGACGTTATTGCTGAACCTAATTTTACTTATGAATTCAGATACAATATGCTTAGATTACAATTACCGATTGTAACGTCTATGACACTTGTTAAAAACACACTTGTTGAAAGTTATGATGAAGCTGAAATGCTACACAAAGTACATTTAGCTCAAGGCTACGAAGGCTCTATCTTGCGTCTTAACAAACCTTACGAGCAAAAACGTTCTTACAACTTACAAAAGTTTAAAGATTTTAGCGACACCGAAGCTACCATTGTTGGCTATGAAGCTGGCAAAGGCAAGTTTGAAGGTCTTATCGGCAAATTCTTAATGCAAGATGATGACGGTAATAAATTCGGTTGCCCTATTGGTAAAGGCTATGATTTTGCAGCTAGAAAAAATATACTAAATAACATTCACGATTACATGGGTAAGCGTGCTACATTTACTTACTTCCAACGTACAAATGCTGGCAGTTACAGGCACCCATTGTTTAAAACAATTAGAAACTATGAGTAAACTAATATGGAAACTATATAATGATAACATGATAAGTGAAGAGGTTGTACATCAACTTCTTGACTGTCATTATAACAGGATTAATAACAAATAGCGACACTAGCTATTATAATATAATAATAACAAGCTTATGTCACACACCAGAAACCTTGATTATTTAATCAAGAGACGTATTATTTATCGCAGGTCACCCTTAAACGATCAACCAACTGAGGTTTTTGATTGGGGTGATTACTACGAAAATGGTACACACGAATGCTACGAATTGTTTCGAAGTAAAGCTAAAATAACAACGTTTAAGTCACTTAAATGGCACATGTATGTGTTATGGTACTTAAATCCACAGATGGACCCAGATGAGTTCGAAAGCTTAGCTAAGTACATATGTAACAAGCGAACGGGCTTTATTACATTTACACCTAGCAATGCTGTGGTTAATTCTATAATCTATGATGTTAGCATGATGGATTTAGAAAAGCCACCACCAAACAAGTTGCGTAAAATTATATTTAAAGAATTCAGCGGTTTAACAACTGAAGAAAAATTTAAAATAGTTGGCACTATGGTTGGTCGATCAAAGTCTGTTACAGAATCTGACATATACCAGTGTATGCTGGAATTGCATGATCAGGAAATATTTATAACTATTATGAATTTATCTAAGATATTGCGTTGTTCTCCGCGTACTATACACAGAAACATGAGTATGGAACTTAAAAAAGAAAAAGAACTTTTAAACAAAGAGATATGAAACTAAATTTTAACGAATGGATGGCAAGTATAAAAAATATATACTATGCCGACAACGAACAAATGTTAAATGCCTTTGAAAAAATAGACGAAGATGAAGAAGTATAATGTATCTAACTACGTAAGGTATAAAGAAGATTTAAAAGCTTCTATGCCTGAAAACAATGCTTATGCTAATTACACCAGGGATGAACTTATTATTAAGTTTATGCCGCTTGTAGAAAACCTAGCACGAAAGTTTTCTACAACACAACAAGCTTCTGGTGTATTAAGTATTAACGATTTATTACAAATTGGTAATGAAGGCTTGATTAGAGCCGTAGATAAGCTTGATTGGGAAATGCTAAAAG
>UEXM01001912.1_pt1 | contig 15955 bp, 15 predicted proteins | sample 1796661 | NCBI WGS metagenome assembly UEXM01 (sample SAMEA4772469, study PRJEB27181) | metagenome | reverse complement strand
GAGGGGAGAATGACCGTCCTTGAGAATCCGTCCGGGCGGTACGATACGGACCCCGTGGAAGTTATGACGCATGTGCGTAAGCCGGTATTCGTGGACAACGCCATTCATCACGGTCGCATCAGCGTGCAGAAGGCAAACAAGGCTAAGGTCACGGTAGAAAAGAAAAACACTCGTAATTTACAAGTGATGCCTCAGCGAAATTACCGCATCCTTGAGGGCGAATCGTACATCCAGTTGTCGCATAACAACACCCCCGGCCACTCCCTTAACACCGCTCCTTTCTTTGCTGATGATTTAATTTCCAACACCAACTCACCCATGCTCATCTACAACACCGATGCACCAGCACAACGCCTGTTACCGCACACGGTTGAATCATCATCGTTTGGTGTACTGGTGAACCTACGCAACATGAAGGGGAAGACACTGGGTGGTATCGGATTCACTGGCCGTGGTGTCAAACTCGGTCAGCCTGTGGATGTGGGATTGCGTACTACAGATTTGGCCGTGCGTCTTGGTGAATCAATCAAAAGCGGTGCAACGAGTGTAAACATTTCAAGAGCAAAGAATGTCACCACTTCTTCTGCTCGCAAGCACAGTACACGATTTGTTGGTCAAGACTTCAACAACATGAATCTCATGACAGCCTTGCGCTTCCTTGGTCGTCACGACAGTCGTATGCTTCTGCTTGACCGCTTTGGTAATCTATTGTACATTCCCATCACCTTCAGCGAAGCGTCTTACGCCGTTGATAAGAATTTACGATTTGGGGGTAAAACAGATAACCCTATTGAAAATATCTCCAATCGTGTTACCGTACAGGGTCAACCACTGGCCCTCAACGACTTAGTGATTGTTACTGTTGACGATGTAGAGGGACAAGTAGAGGAGGTGCGTGAGGACAGTGCTCCTATCGTGGACAACACTGTACGCACTTCCAATGCCGCTCGTCGTGTCGCACGACAAGTGCTGAAGTCACGCTCTCTCATGAAGGGGTCCATCAGCAGTGCGGGTCATCTTAACCTACTCACCCTACGCCCCGGTATGACGGTTAGTTACGATGGCAGTAACAAGGTGGTTACAGAAGTTAAGCACATGCCTATGAAAAACATGAGTGACCTCACCATGCTTAATCTTGACACTGGTATTGAGGGTATCTTGCAAGGTGTGGCCGAAGGTAGCACAGTGGGGGCGAATGATACGAATCCCGCTACCTATGTACAGGTGGTTGAGCAGAACTTGGCTTTGTTCGGTAAGGTTGAACTACGCATAGTTTCCGTTGTAAAAGAGCGTGGGGTGTTTAATACAGCCTATCTTATCGGTGGAGTAAAGGGTACGCACAACCGAGGTAAGATTGGTAAAAATGGCCTACCAATTGGCGTCAACAAAACAGGAGAAAGGAGGAACACATATGCCAATTAGTGACTACATGCGGCGTTTGTTGCTTGATACACTCGCCAGCAATATCAACGAAGTCATTTTGGGTTTTGACGGTACACCAGCGACTACGGACGACGGCTCGGCGGGTCGCCCTGCTGTCACCCTCACCCCCACCATCACGGTTGTTGATGATACCTCTTTACTTGTTGAGGCTAAACTACCCTATGATACGACCTTCGCTGACCAAATTAAAGAGGTGTACATTCAATTTCGTGACACTGATGAATTTACCCCTGTGGCTCGCTACACGATTTCACCTATAACTAAATCATCAGCAAACGAATTAAAAATTCAAATCGCAATTGAGGTGGCATGATGACAGGTAATCCATTATCGGGACATACAGCGGCAAATGAAGTGAGCATGACAGGCAGTGGTGTATTCACTGACAGTTTGGAGGACGGCGAGCACATCACCAGTCCTTCGTTGACCAACATGCTTGAGGGCGTGCACGGCAACGGTATATTGCTTGAAGAGGACACTGCTACAGGTGCAAGCAATCGTCACACTCCCGAAGACCTACCGGGTGTATGTGAGCAAGTGGGTAACTCCTATACCGTGCGAATTACGGGCGGAAGTGCCATTCTTGACGGCGTGTTGTACGAGTTCGCTGGTGGTCCCGATGGTGGGACACAGGATGTGGAGTTTACTACAACCAGCGACCACAAGCGTGCTACTTACACTGCTTTGACGACAGGACAAGAAGCCCTCATTGTCGTGTATGTGTCCACCAACACTGCTGAAGAGTGCATCACATGGGAGATGGGTACGCCGGTCACGACCGCTTCAAACACTTACCCAACTACCCCATCTGCTTTCCTCAGTAATCCAATGTCCAGCGGGCTTGATGTAACTCAAAGCGTTGTGCTTGCGGTCATTCGTGTGGTGTACTCGGCCACAGGCGGTGACCTCAACATCAGCATCACTGAAAGCAATGACAAGCGTGTGTTCGTGCGCCCCACCCCCATGTATCTCACACCCGTCACCACGGGCGTTGTAGGTAACAAGACGGCAGTGGATTCGCATTCTGCTCTTGATGCCGTCAATGGTGATACGGGTAATTTCGCAGACAGTCGCATGGGTGCCATTTGGCAATCGTACAACAGCGACGGAGATGCCACTTTGTATTACTCAGCAAAGGATTCCAGCGACAATAGGCACACTCATGTCCTCGGACCCGTAGGGTATGTATCAGCCTCGCCCAGTACGACCACCACCTTCACCTTCAATGAAGGGCAAGTGTTCGTGCTCAATCCCTCCACCGCCATCCAGTTCAACCCAAGTGGTACCTTCCCTCTTGGTCACAAGGTATTCGTTACCAACGAAGCCGCTCACGACACTAACGCTGTCACCTTTGACAACGCTGGTATCGGTATCGTGTTGAAAGGCAAAGAGGCAGGTGTGTTCGTGTACACGGGTAGTGCATGGAAGAATGTTATGCTCGCCAGCGGTGCCATTTCACCCAACGGTCATGGAGCCAACGGCTTCATCCAACTCTCCGATGGTGCAGGAGGATTCACCAGTGATTCAAATTTAGCGTGGACCGCCAGCCCCGCTGAACTCACCGTGACAGGTAAACTGACCGTCACTGGCCTCATTGACCCACCCGGCCTCGTGCTTGACGAAAAAGCCAGCGTAGCGGCCACAGGACACACCTCAGTAGCGGCCAAAGGTTTGTTGTGGGTCAAAAATGACACTCCCAACCGCCTGTACTTCACTGACGGTGATGATACAGATAAGAAAGTCATTCTCGCTACCGACAGCGTAACTGAACTCAGTGATGTGTCAGCAGTAGGTAGTGGTTCAATCATCACCTCAGCCGAACGGACCAAACTCACTGGTATTGAAACGGGTGCTACTGGCGACCAAACTGATGCTGAGATTCGTGCCGCAGTTGAAGCGGCTACTGATTCCAATGTATTTACTGATGCTGACCACACGAAGTTGGATGGTATTGCCTCCGGTGCTGAGGTGAATGTCAATGCGGATTGGAATGCAGGAAGCGGTGATGCTCAAATTCTCAACAAACCAAGCGATGTTACTGACCTATCAACACACAGTGTGACTGAACTCAACGATGTAACCAATGCTGGTAGCGGTGCCATCATCACATCAGCCGAACGCACAACTCTTGGGTCGGCGTTACAGACTGAAACCGACCCTGTATTTACCGCATCAGCCGCCGCATCAATCACAAACGCCGGTTCGGGTGCGGTCATCACATCAGCCGAACGCACAACTCTTGGGTCAGCACTACAAGCAGAAACGGACCCTGTATTCACGGCAAGTGAGGCTAACTTGTTTGCGGCTGGCGATGCTTCTAAATTAGCGGGTATTGCTACGGGAGCAACGGCATACGCAGACGCAGACGCAATCGCCGCAGTTGAAGGTGAAGCCACGCTTGACTTGACGGGTAATGTGGGTTTGGCTGATGGCAAACACATCAAATGGGGAACGGATTCTTACATTCAGTCTAACGCTTCGGGGGTTGATTTGACAATTCTTGCTACCGACGACATGTTTTTGATGGCAACAGACGCAATCGGTCTAAGAAATAACGGCACCTATACAATGTGGCTCACAGCAACCAATGGGGTAGGTGTTGGAACTACCACCCCTGCTGAAAAACTTGATGTGGTCGGCAACATTGGAGTAAGCGGCACAGTTGATGGGCGAGATGTGGCGACTGATGGAACCAAATTGGACGGAATACCCACAGGACAATACCAGCGGTTTGTTCTTGAAGACGCCCTCGGTTCACCGACAGCCATAACAGCAGGGACTACGACACAATTGACTTTTGGACCAACGGGTGCTGTTTTGGTTGCTCAATACACAGCACCGACTGATTTCATAGTTCCAGCGGCCAACACCCACATTGAGATTGTTACTGCCGGTCTTTACCAATTCACCTTATGTGGTTTTATCGCAGGTATCTCCGGGTCAAATCCCGATTATCGCCTAACCATTTCCTCCACTTCATCCCTTACAGGCGACATTCTTTCTTTTAGGAATCGCACTCAAACCGTGGACCGATACACCGGAAGCGGTGTGGCTACTGTGTATTTGGCGGCGGCTTCCACAGTCTATTTCAGCGTCTTTTGTGGAGGCAGGTCTTACCAAGTCGGCGGTTTGGAAACCTCCGTCACGCCAGCAGAAGTAAGAACATTCCTTGATGTAAGGAGGCTTGAATGATGATTGAATACCTAACTGTACAATATCCTAATTTTGATTGGACTACGCTTGATGGCATGAGTCCCATCGTGCTAATGTCGGGAACAGGAGAGTATCGGGTTCTCTCACACCTGTGGCCGTCTTCCGTATATCCGACAATGCCTACATCGGACGAAATCAAAGAATGGCTTGAGTGATAACTTTATTCTTCTTCATCCATAGAGGAATGGAGATAGATATTCTTCAAGCGATATGGTTTGAGTTTTTTGATGGAAGGGTCCAACCAAAAGAAGCCACATTGTCGGCAGTGTAACAAGTACACACGCTCGCTACCGTAATCAACAAAGCGTCCGGTTAGGCGACGGGGTATTTCGTGTGCCCCGCACACCTTACACTTTTGTCTCAGTCGGTCTAATAAACGGCCCATTCCAACACGCCTCGCAAAAATCACCATCAATTAATACATCGCACGGTTCATCACACAAAGTACAAGTGAGCATGTTCATCACTGCGTTGGGCGGCGAGCCACGATGTCGTCAATACGAAGAATAGCGTTGGTCACTTCACCTGCACTCAGCACGGCTTGGCGAACCAATGCCACCGGCTCAATCACACCGTCAGCCAGCAAGTCTCGTACACCACCATCAGTCACATCGGGACCAGCCGACACTCTACCCTGTAGGATTTCGTGACGCATGGCAAGAATCGTGTCCAGCGGGTCATGACCAGCGTTCTCAGCGATGGTAGCAGGAATGACTTCTAAGGCGTCTGCAAAGGACTCAATAGCCATCTGCGCTCGTCCACCCACCGAAGCGGCGTGTTGGCGCAAATGCGTGGCCATACGCACAAAGGAATTGCCACCACCTACGACAAAGCGACCGCTTTGCATGACAAGTGATACAACACCCAGTGCGTCATCAAACCCACGCTCAACTTCTTCCAGTGTGTGCATGGTGGCTCCGTGCAAAACAAGAGTGGCTTCTTCACTTTCATCTCCACCATCAACAAACAAATACCAAACATCGTTGTTTCTTTCACGAGTAATTGAACATTGCGCCGGGGCATCAACTTCTTCGGGTGTTTGAGCAATATCAATCCCACTCATACGACTTAGTGCACGCATGGCTGATTCGGGCATACGCCTAACGACCATGATACCATTCTTCTTGAGGTAAGAACACACGGCATCGCTTACACCATCACGCACGAACACTACACCACCATCACCCATTGCGGTCACGATGTGCTTTGCACTGGCAATGAGGTCGGCTTTGCTTGCACCTTTGAACGACTGGTACGAAACTGCATCAAGTTGTACTTGCACATTATCTTCAGCCTTCTCGGTTTCAAGCCCTGTATTGACGAGCAACATTGACCCCCATGTTTTGTTCTCACCTTCAAGAACGAAGTCCTTGTTGATGATGACACCATTGTAAAGGTAGGAGTCCTCCAGCGAACCGCCGGGGAAAGACACTACCTTGACACTCTCAGCATCTCCCGCCTTCTCCACTGCGCTCACACACAGTTCAGCAACGGCATCAAGAGCCGCTTCAAGTGCCTTACCTGTGATGGCTGTCTTAGCCACATTCACAAGTGTGTTACGATTCTCACTATCTTGAGCAACCTCATCAACGAGATATTTCACTGCCATTTGAGCGGCCTCGTGATAACCACGACAAATCACATTGGGGTGTAGTCCTTTTTCAAACAACATCTCGCTGTTGCTGAGTAGTTGCCCCGAAAGGACTACTGTACTCGTTGTTCCATCGTAACACAGTGACTCTTGGGTACGAGCGACTTCTGCAATCATCTTCCCACCGGGGTGAGATACATCCAATTCCCGTAGAATTGTCGCTCCGTCGTTTGTGACAATGACATTACCGCCACCATCAACCATCATCTTGTCCATACCCATAGGCCCAAGTGTCGTCTTGACGGTTTCTGCAACCGTTTTTGCCGCTCGGATATTGTGTATCTGTGCTTTCTCCTGTTTTCCTGCTTCCTTCTTGTTCATGTATTTCACCAATCAACTTCTATTTCCACAACTTGTCCTGTTGCAAGGCTTCGTGAAAGAACATGACCTTCGGCTTTACCAAATTGGTACAAGTCGTAAGTCAACTTAGCATCGCTTAAGCAATACTTTGCAACCTCGTCATATTTTCCCTCTCTCCATGCTATCGGTGCATCTGCACTGTTCATCAACTTACTGGTGCTGAAAGTATGTTTGGTCAACATCCCAAGGGATGTATCAACCTTTTCAGCACTCAAAGCGGCCTTACTGACCAAGTTGCGAGTATCAATAACAGCATCCGACTTCATCAAGTCGCTGGCTGTCCAGCAATCCAGTGCATCTCTTAGCACAGGTAGGTCAAACGCCTTTATGTTGTGACCGAGAATCTTACCACCCTTTTCTACATGGTCGGATAAATCCTCACCCAATGTACGAGGATGTAGGGCTTTCACCGTATTGTCAACATCAAGTCCTTCGTTGCAGTATATCGTACCGTCATGCCCGTCCCATGTAGCAACGACCGATGGTTCAAACAAGTGGGTGTTTTGCCACCCACCTATTTCATGAGAAAAGTTCGCCGTTTCAATATCCAGTGCCATTATGTCGCTCATTGTACATCCCCTACTTTGCGAATGAACACACGCCCACCGCTCTTCTTTGCCTTGAACAATGAGGCACCGTAATCCTTGAAGTGCCTTTCGGCGGTACTCTTAGACACCTTCGTTTTGTCCATGTAAGTAGTGAAGAAGATGGAGCGTAGCCGCCAACCGTCACCGAAGCCCTCAATCTCGTAGGATGTACATTCGTTGTAAGCGGCAATCATACCATCGTGTGCTTTGGACTCCTTCTGCTTGTTGCCACCGACTTCAACCGAATCTTCAAGCCATCCGATGAGGTTTTGGAACAAGTCAATCAAAATCTCGTGAGCCATGTCAACATGCTCAGCAGTGACTATCCACTTCTCATCAAGAATAGCCATGTGAATGGAAAAGATACCCATGTAGTTTTCAATAGCAGGGGTAAATGAGGCGACAATCTCGGACATGGATGGACTCATGTTACGCAACAAATCGTATATCTCATCGGATGCTTGGTACAAAGCCGTTTGATAATCGTCGGATGCGGTAAACATATCCCACATGTGTTCCTGTACAATTTCTTCCTTCTCTTCGTTACTGCTTTCTTCCCATGAAGTAAAACTTATTTCGGCCATGTTGAGTAAGCGGTCACGAATACGCTTTTCTGTACCCTTGAAGTACGCATACAAATCTTCTTTGGCGATTTCCGCTTTGTCGGGTCGGCCAAAGAATGTACCAAGACGGCGGTTGCTTACCTCCTGCCGCTCATCCATGTCCCAATGCCTGTAGTATAGCAGTACACGCTGGAAGATACCCTTCGTCAGCACATAATCCTTCACACCCTTGGGTGGGTAAGTTGTAATCCACAAAGACACAAGAGAAGGACACTCAATCTTGTTTCCTTTCATGTGCTTAACCAGTGTGTTGTTACCACTACCCACGGGGTTACACGCTGTTTGTAGGTACAACACGGTTTCTTGACCGTGCTTATTCGGTGTAAGGAGAATAGAACCTTCATCAAAGTTGATGGCCTTTCGTCCAGCAAGTAACCCTTCAACTGTTTCGTAATCACCTGTGGGCTTACCCTTGTCATCAACGATGGCGTTAGTGGACCCAATCAGCCCCGCATCCGTACCCGATGCAAACAACTCAAAGGGAATCTCAGCCTCTTCCATGATGTCACTGATGAAGTTCCATGCGATTGATTTACCAGTACGAGAAGGTTGAATCCAAAAGACATGGACCCGCAAATCAAGATGTGTGTCACCTGTAGGTAAGCGCACATATGGCAAGGTCGTTTGTCCTTGAATGAAAAAGAAAGACAACAAACCCGGCATTTCATTTTTCATTGAGGTCTGCGAAAAATGATGAAGGTAAGCCTTCAATATGGGGAAGCGTTCAACGGCACGATACTGTTTATTCAACATAACTTTCACCCCCTTTCTCTTTGTTGGTTTAAATACTAACGACGAATTTTCCGTTCTTGGCGAACAGGTTCTTCGCTGGTCAATACTTTCACCAGCATTTTCCTTCTTACTTCCCCAAGCCCTTTCACTTGCTTGATAGATTCGGGGAAACACATTTCCTCTATACTACCACATTTGGCAAGAAGTTTCTCGGCTGTTTCTTGTCCTATTCCCGGCACAGTGGAAAGCATGTCAAGGCGTAGGTCATTGGACGCTACACGGCGTACTGTCTGCGCTCCGTGCTTACTGGCAGGTTTGTGCAATTTACCATGTAAGCGAACGATAAACGATGCCGCCTCACTAACATTGTTGCAATAGAATACTTGGCAATCAAAATCAGCCATTAATCGTGCGAGTGTACCAATCAATTCATTTTGAATTTTTGAATAGGAAACTTTCGCTTTGCCATTCTTTTTTGCAATGGCGACATACTTTGCGATGTCACCGTGAACTACAAGAAAGAAGCGTTCATAGTTTGCATCCATGTTATCCAGTTGTCGCCACAAGTGGCCGGAATGACTTGATTGGAATAAGTCGCCAATGCTCTTGGCCTCAACGCACGCTCCACCCAGTTGGTAATCACCGACTACCAATACTTGGCGTGCGACTGTGAGGCCAGCACGATGGGCTTTGCGTTCAACCGACTCACAAAGCAAGCCACGCTCGTTACTATCAATTATCAATTGAGGCTTCATACCTTACCCCCCATACTTTGACTTTGTATGTTGAAAGGTTTCCGTACACATGTACTTCTCCTAACGCTTCAAAATTTTTACTCTTTGAAAGAATGTTCACAAGACGCATGATAGTAGGAGCGTAACGATTCCAGTTGCTTGCTAACCAATCATGTATTTCTTTCGTGGACAACTGTTTATTTTCACTGGCTTCAATCACTTCAATAATTTTCTTTACTGTTTTGATATATCCGTTTGCTTTACCCATCAGTTCACCCCTGTTCCATCGTAATACTTGCATTTTCCCATACAGAATCCTTCAGTGTAAAGTGTTGAACAGGTAGCATGTGAGTAACCAGTCATCACAACACTCCTTACCTGTTCCTCCGTCTTCTCGTATCGGTAATCAACCCATTCTTGTTGCTCACAGATACTCACAATACTCCGTATGTGCTCTTCTTTTTCCTCTTTCCCAACTCGCCAAGCGGGGAAAAACATACGAAACCTGTCTGCCAAATATGAGGCAAAGTGGTATCTTGCTCGGTGAGGTGGGTTACCACCCCCCATCGCCGCTTGCGACAAGCAAGGAAGAATATGAATGTCATTTAACGATACCGTAGGTAAATCCACCGGGGTAAGGTCATAATTTTCAGCAAACTTATTTTCAACTAAATTCATCAGTATTTTGTTTTCACCGAGGGCGATGTAACCGCTGTGTGACTCCATACCCTTGTTCATCAAATCGTCAAACGAGAGGGTCATGACCTGTTCACTGGTGAGAGGAACTGACCATGCCCCACGCTTAGCGTTGTATGAATTGGGTATGCGTATCATACCGCTGGTATCAAACATCACGGTAGGGTCATTACAGTTTAATGCCCCTATTTCCTTTTCCCATGATTTAATCAAATAACGACCGGACTGTTTGATTTGCGATACCTCTCCACCGCTTTGTGGCTCCAGTGTTTCAGCGAGGGGAATCCAAACATGGTAACCTCCCCCACTGAACCATATGTAATGGAGAGTGTCGTTCTTCATGAAGTGCTGATGTAAGCGACGAACCTCTTCTTGAGGTACTTCAAAGGGAACATCAGCCCCACGATTGTTGAAGTCTTTACAGTCAAAGTCCATCACGAAGTGGTGAATGAGTGGTGTGTTGTAATCAACACGGTGATGCTTGGGTGCTTGTGTTGCTGTATAACCATAGGCTGTGAAGTACACATTCCCGCTACCATTCTTGCCACGCCAATAAGATTCTAATTCATCAGCATTTTTTACCATTCGTCGCCAACCCTTGTCCCCAGTGCTTGAAAGTTCAAGCACCTCACGGGGATAATCAATTGGGACGAATGCCACTGTCTCACCCCATTCGCTTGTTGTACAGGTAATCATCCAAGTCTTTGATGAGCATGTCGTGAGTGTTTGAAATCTCATCTTCTTTCATGTAGCGACCGTGCACAGTGTACACGATTTCCAACGGTCCAACGGTGCTACGGATGTCACCGATACCGTCATCCATAAATTCGTCCAAAGAGGTTTGCCGAAACACTTGCCTAATAAAAGGCGCACGGTTTGGCAGGTTTCCACTTCGTGTCACATTGACACGGATGCGGTACTTTGCACTGTCTTTCTCACTCAGTTTTTCTCTCAATATCTTCTCCAATAACATTACTGTATTTCTCATTATTCTTCCTCCATTATGTTGTCAAGGAACTCATCAGTCAACGACCAAAAGGAGCAGTGCTCCCTGTAGTCACACCACGAACATTTCATGCCGTTGCGCTCTAACAAGTCCTCAAGTGTTTCATCTTCTCTTTTCCTTCCCATCCAAGGGTCGGGTGGAAATTCCATATCAATGTGGGCCTTCACTAATCGCTCCAGTGCCTTTTCAACTGACTTCATGGCTCGCCATTGCTTCTCGGTGCTCTCGTAGTATATGGTAGCCCCTTCACCACCGTTGATGTCACCGCCGGGGAACTCCCAACCCCAATGGGTGACGGGTAAGAACTCAGCGTGCTTGCTATTTTCCAGCATCATCTTGTAAAACGCCATCTCCTTTCGCATGGCTGGGACTTTGCTACGAGCCTTGTACTTTCCAGTCTTCAATTCCATGAGTGCATAGCCGTCACCGTCACGGAACAATGTATCAATGAATCCATTGATGTGAATAGGAATGCCTTCACCGTCAATTTCTACATGACGGAATGCTTGGATGTTGGATTCAACACCAGCAGGTCGCCACTGATGACCTTTGGTGTGCATGAGGCGGTTGAATTGCCATTCTGCCCACTGTTGAATCTGTTTGTCTTCACCGAACATGTACGGTTCGGGAGGGGCTGGGATTGCACTGAAGAACAATTTGCGTGCTTCACGCTCATCACCTTTCAGTGCCAGCACCTCAGCCTCTTGCTCAGCAGTGAAGTTTGCCCAAAACCATTCCATCATGTCGTGAACATTCAGCCCACGGATGTGATGGTCCACTTGCTCACCACGCAAGCCCTTGAACTTCTCAAGATAGTATTGTTGGCGACACCAGCCGAAGGTACCGAGACTTGACTTGGTGACTCGCAGTTTCTTGTCGGGTGTGAGCAGTGGACTCCACGCATAGGTACTCATGCGGTAGGACTCAGCCTCTTCCTCGTGCCCTGTCTCAGCAAGGTAATCGTCAATTCGTGGGCGACTATCATCGCCGTTGGGGTTCCATCTCATCCTTCCATCTCCATTTCAATCAACTTTTGCAAGTACACGGCCAAGTCCATGGCCTCTTCCTGTGCGTGGATGAGCCATTCAAGGCGGGAGAGTGGTGCGGTTTCCATAGTGACCCCGTACTTGCTCTTGCCTACTTCTGCTCGCTGTGCAATCTTCTTACACACTTCATCTTCAATACGACTCATTGTTCTCACCATAGTTTTCTCGGCACTCGGCGTGCCGTTAGCCTTTCTAAATCCCAGTCAAGTGTTTCATACACCAACTTCAATTTACGATGAATCCATTTGTCAACGATGGTTGTCCAGTCAATACCATACTCGCTGAGTTGTCGTTCATCTGTAAACGCCAATACATTACAGTAGGGCTGGCCCTCCGGTACATCATCTACAAACACCCATCTTACGCTGTCGTTCTTCTTGTAGCCTGTACCAAGATGCTCGTTGGAATATCGTGCCGCCTTAGCGGGATTAGGCACTACCTTGTCGTAGTCGTCTAACTCCTTGTTGATGCGTCCATATGAAGAAGCATCAGTAGCAGGCCGCTCACCCAAGTACACCCCACGGATAGCAGGACGAATCTCATCAAAGATTTCCTCTTCCTCGCTTCCAGTGGAAACCATTTGGAATACTTTACCCAGTAATTCTTTTGTGAGCGGGGGCGCACTTGACGCCTTGATGGAAAACCCCGTGACCTTCATTCCACCCGCTTCTTCGGGAGGCCATGACTTGACACCGAAGTTACGATTCTTCACATTACCAGTGAACCAGTACGGAAAGAAAGCCTCCAACTCAACATCAAGATATTTCAGTCCCATTTCTTTTTGAGCGATGGTGGTGAGTCGCTGAGCGACTTCTTCCGCTTCTTCAAAGGGCACTTGAATGTAGCACGAATCCGTGTGTCCAGCAAGCCCACGGTAGCCCATGTCCTCACTCCGGTCCACCAGCATACTGATGGACTCACGACCAAGGTAGGTGATGGACTGAGCAATCTCATAACTGCTCCACTGCCCACGAACCTTGCGACTACCCACCATGCCGTAGATGGCGTTTACGGAAACCTTCACGGCCATCTGTAGCATGTTGTAGCCCAACTTCTCATCGGGGTCTGTAGTGGCCTTCATCAGTCCCTTGTAGTGCTTGCGAAGGGCAAGCATGTCCTTGACCACCTTGGGGAGCAAACCCTCCTTGCTTTGGTCCCAATGGAATACGCCACCCGTACCGGGAATGTAGTTGCCATCATCACCCAACTTGGGTGGGATGTCAAGCGTGAGAACATTGGGGCCGGGTTGGTCAACCAGTGTAGTCCAACACAGGTTGGCGGAGAGGATGATGTTCGGGTACAGGGATGCGAAGTCAACCAATGCCACATTCTCGTGACGACCGGGGACAGGGGGCATAACCCATGCGGCCTGCAATTCGGCCCGTTCTTCAATGTATGATGATGGAGCCTTGAGGTTTGTTTTACGACCAATTAGACCACGGAAGTATCGGCTCACATTGTGTGTACTACCGAACTGAACACCTGCCACCTGTTGAAGAGCAAGATGAAAGTCAGTGCAATTCAACTTCTCATCAATGTCACGAAGAAGTGTGGTGTCAACTAAACAGTAGTCCACGAAGTCATCATAGTATTCAGCCCAACCGTTGTGTACAGTCATGCCTTCTATTTCATCAGTAAGTTTTGCACCAAGGCCGAGTTCAGTAGCAAACCAATTCAACTTGCGTTGCTGTGCTTGACCCCTCCCGCTTTTCTGCCATACACCTTCAAAGCCACTACCTTCAGTAGCCTGTGCCGCAGTGTCAAACACCAGTCGTCCTTTGATGGGTTGAGCCGTGGTTTTGTAACCCGACCCGTCCTTGTTAGGCGGAAGGAAAATACCGAGGGGGGACATGTCGTGACGCAGGGCACCCATACGCTCGTGCAACTTGGGCAGGTCAGCCCACCCACCAGCGTGTGCAATTAGCATGTCGGGGTCACATTCATTGAGGTGTTCAATGAAACCCGTGAGCATCTTGTCCTCATCGGGGTAGGTACGCAGTTCGTAACCCTCGTATCGGTCAATCCACTCCGTCTTGGTGATGGTGTCACGCACCGACTCTTGACTCCATGCAAACACGACATTGTGTTCAGCGTGGCTGTCAGCCACGGCCATGACTGTGATGGCACCCTCACCTGTAGTTTGCCACTCCAAGTCGTAGTACCACTTGCGTGGGTGAAACTCCGGTAACTTCTCCGGGTAGTTGGTGAGAAGGATTTGGTCAAGGTAATTCAAATCAGCCTCATGAGTCCATCTTTCCACCATTCTCTTGATTTCCCAAAGGACATTGGGATGGTTGACTTCCACCTTCCATAGTTTCTCACCGTTGAGGCCAACGGCTACTTCACTCTTGATGATACGGGCATGGACATTACGAAGGCGATTTTCCACCCAATTCGGTGCATTCTGTTTGAGCCAACAGTGAGGGTACACATAATCCTCATCCTCGTGCGTAATGTAACGCTCCTTCAACACCCCGTCAGCCCCACGAGTACGCTCGTATATGATGAGCGGTTCGTAAGGGTCATCGGAGATGAAGTCAATAATCATCAAACATCACTCTCGTTTACAATCATCAGTAAAGTATTCTGTTGTTCAAAGATGACCAGCGTATCTTCACCCATGTATATGCGTGCATTGCCATCATCAAGGTACTGTAGGCATGTAGGTAGCCATTCACCGAAGTGGGTCTGTATGGTAGCGTTAGGCCCATCTGTATCAAGGGCAGGAAGTGTAGTGAACAGGCGACCAGTGGCGGCTTTACCAGCCACGATACCAAACTCACCTTCACCGCAATGAATACGCATCTTGTACAAGGAATCTTTCGCCAGTAATCCTTTCATTCCTGCAAGGGAAATCAAGTCCTTCGTCTTGAGTGTAGCGTGTACGGACAAATCATCATCAGCGAATTTACTCCACCCTCCCTTGGAAGCCTTCTCAAGCAACGACCTAACCACCACAGTCTTGGCCGCTGAGGTAATGTCATCGGTGCTGGGTAGTTGCAGTTTGTTGCCACCTGCTTCCATGTGCAACGGTTTGACCTCATTGGTTTGTCGTAAGGTTACACTGTTCTGTTTGCTGGCCTTAAGGAAAGCAGTAGCCTTCTCCAGTAGTGCGATGTGTATGATGCCTTCTTCGTCAACCGTGGCACCTGTGAGTTGCTTACGCAAGTAGTAGGTGGCAAAGCCAACCTCAACCGTAATGCGGTTGCCTGCACAACTCATACGAACATCAGTCACACCCTTACCAAATGAGGTAAGGAAGTCAAGCAGTTGCTTTCTGTCAATTGTTAATTTAGTCATATCAATCACCTTTCAAGAGAGGGGAAGGGAAGGGGAGTGAACACCGAACCAAAATAAACACTCCCCGTAGCATGGTGAAAAAAACCATACGAACGAAACGCTTTTCCATTCATTACTTGCTAAAACCTCTCTCGGATGCGGGATGCACGAGTATTACAAACTCCCATCGTACAGTTCGGGCAAGCCGAACCATTGTGGGTCACCATTAGGGCGAGTCACAAACACAGTGCGTGTTTGGTCTTGAAGAGCAGGATTGGTCTTACACTTCTTGAAGCGTGCCCTGTATTCGGTTTTGACGAGGTTACCCTCATCATCATGCTCTTCTTCTTGCTCCATCCAAATGATGGTGGGAAGGTAGTTGTTGGTCTTCTTCTCCCATTCGGGCATCAGTGTAGTTGTACTACTTTCCTTACCGCATGAGAAGTTGGATGCACGCAGGTGAGTCTCCCAAAAGACACGGACACCTGCACGCACGAGGCTACGAGAGAGCGCAGTGAGTTGGTGGAAACGGGTGTTACGAATGGCCCAGTCGGACTGTCGGTCCACAAGTTTAGCGTAACCGGG
>UEXM01001911.1_pt1 | contig 15960 bp, 21 predicted proteins | sample 1796661 | NCBI WGS metagenome assembly UEXM01 (sample SAMEA4772469, study PRJEB27181) | metagenome | reverse complement strand
ATATCAATAAAACTGTATCGCCGCTGTCAGCGACGTTGGAATAATATGTGACCTCTATGTCTTAAATGCGTGGGCCACTCCGTATACGAACTATCGTTAACATTTTTTTATTGATAAAATCTATTATTAGTGTATAATAGACTTATTGTTTATCCACGAACTGGAGATAAAAGATGAACGAACTAATTGAGAAAATGAAACTCAAGCCAAGCCAAACTAACGCTAATTACGGCAACCTCCCAGAAGATATTAACAGTTATATTACTGAAAGTGTAATGGCAAAGCAGCCCGAAGTTACACTATGGGATTTTATTGAAAACAAATTAGATGAACCATATGTGCAGTGGTCAGAAGATATTGGCAGTACTCTAACGGAAACCTGGGAAGCAAAACCTTTTGCAAGACTAGAACTAGATACGCAAAAGTGGATTGATTGGATGATGGCTAATCAAGATACTTGCCAAAAGAAGTATTATGAAAAGCGTCCTTATCATGGCAGTGGTGCAAGTGAACTAACACTTAACCTTCCTATGAAGATTGGATACAATGCACGAAATACAATCGAATATAATTGGGGATTGTATGGTGATAGTAATCAACAAATCAAAGACATGATGGGCGATCAGGATACCTGGGACAATGTTATTGGTATTGACAAGGAGACTGCATTGGTCAGACTACTTGCTTACATGCCAGGACAAACACTTCCTTGGCATCACGACAACTTGGGTAACTGGTGTCGTAACAATAAACAACTTAATCCAGATGTAGACAAGCAGATGTGCGATTTAGGTCCAATTCGTAGGCATCTTCTTGCTATTACAGATTGGCATTGGGGACATGTACTACAGATTGAAAACAGTTATTTCCCAAATTGGAAAGCAGGCGAACTTTATAACTTGCCTATTCCTCGTCCACATTGTAGCACTAACATGGGTATGAAACTTAAAGTAACTTGTAGCATCAGCGGAGCACAGATTAATGATAACATTTCGTTCCCCCTTTAGTAAAACTAGAATAGATCCTAAGCCAGCAGTGCCAGCGGATATACTAGAACAACATCCATGGCATTGGGATCCTCAGGAAACCAAACACAATGACGCAAATGGATTTGTAGGAAATGTTGATTTTGACTGGCAAGCATTGGCAGACTGGAGTGTGGATTTTTGCAATCGCGATTTAAAACCTCAAAAGTGGTGGCGTTTTGACTACGAGGAAGATGCAATATATCATGCAAATGAAAACGTAAACAACATGCCAATAAAAGAACAAGCGTTTTTAGCATACAAAAATAATACACATAGTCCAGACAATAGTTGTTATTTTAAAATTGCTAACGAAGAATTTGCAGAATGGGAAGCACCATTACGAGAACTATTCCCACAACTACGCAAAGACAAACTAGGCATTAGTTTATTTTTACAACCACCTGGGCATACCATGTATAGTCATGTAGACACTTACAGTAGTTTTATTAGACGCACAGGTGATGCACGAGCAGACTACAGTAAACTTAGACGCTATATGGTATTTGTAACACCTTGGGACTTTGGGCAATTCTTTCATCATGGTAACCATGTGCTACAACCATGGCGTGCCGGTGACTGTTGGGATGTGCAACCAGGAGTTTATCATGGCAGTGCAAACTGTGGACTAACTCCTAAAATGACAATACATTGGAGCGGTGAATTAGTTGAATAACGATAATGTATTACTAATTGGCGCAACTGGATTTTTAGGACAGCACCTTGCAACACTAGATCCTCAAATTGCTACAACAAGATTTGAGGATCCTATTGATCACTGGCAACAATACAAGGGCATAGATACAGTATGGCTAGTTGCAAGAGCGTGTCGCAAAACAAGTCCTAGACGAGATGCAGAAACCAAACGAATTGAACTAGAAGGCATACAGCGTATATGCGATGTGTTTAGTGATTGCCACGTTGTGTATACAAGTACAAAGGTTGTTTATGGCTTAACAGAAGATGATGTGAGAACTTGCAGTAGAGAGCATATAGGAAATTTATTTTTACATAAGTTTCCAGACGTACAAAATGTACCGCACACTGATCACGATACTGTAAACTTAGAACCGTTAGGTGAAGAACATCGTATATATGCAGAAACAAAACTTGCAGCAGAAGATATTATTAAACGCACTGTGAAAAGTTGTAGTATTTTAAGGATTTGGGATATATGTTAGACAATCAATATTTTACAAAGTACGTTGACGATCATCCAAACGGTGATCTGGATAAGCAAATTAACATAGATAAACTTTGCACACTTAGCATAGATCCAAGTGTATTTGAAAACTTTGCCGATGAACATAGAGAACAAGCAACAGTAAAATGGTATCATCCTCGCCCATTTCTAAATGCTGAAACAAATAATCAAGCAATACAAGCAAATTGGATTGGCTACAATGAACATAATACTACTGAATCAAATTGGGGATTAGATCCGGTACACAATAAACTATTAAAAGAATTAGTAGGGCAAGCAAACTTTGACCTACTAGGAATAGATCCAACACAAAGTCTATTAAGATTACTTGAATATATGCCAGGGCAGTGTTTGCCCTTGCACTATGATGGCTTTGAAGGATTTAAAAGACTATATGGCGAAAACAAAGTAGGAACAAGATTCTTTGTTGCCATTAGCAAGTGGGACTGGGGTCATGCTCTTCAAGTACATGATAAGATGATTTCTAATTGGCAGCCTGGAGACACTTATATTATACCACCTGAGATTTGGCATACTAGTGCTAACTTTGGAATACGACCAAAGTATACACTTACAATCACAGGTGAACGAACAGACTAATAAATACAATATACGACATCCTAGGAGAAATAAAATGTCAAGTTATGTATACTATAACCCTAATGGATATAATCCTGGCACTGGAATCTATGCAAGTTCGCAGATTTTTACAGGCAATTGGGAAAATGAACTAGAAGCACTAAACTTCACACCAAAGGGTAAAACAACCGACGAGCATGTAAATGCCGCTGATGTTGACAAGCACTTTGATGGCGAAGATGTACGTTATCTCTTTAACTCATTTAAGAGTGAAGATGGTTTAAGTACAACAACAGAGATTGCAGACTTTTGGGAAGAAGAAAATCCAGCAAACTTTTCATACACAAACAGTTACTATAACAGCCCTAAACTTGCTGCTATCATTGATTGGTTCCAGTGTGAAAAAACACGCTGCCGTATCTTCCAACAGCAACCACACACAACTCTAGATATCCACACAGATTTTGATAATCAGCGTGGCAATGAGCATGGTGAAACACTACGCATTTTTGTACAACTAAACGATATGCCTGGTGGCGCTTGGTTCCGCTTTAAAACAGAGGACACTGAAGTTTCAATTAACCTACAAAAAGGTCAGTTTTTAATCTTTAATCCAGACTACACAGGTCATGGAACAGAAAACATTACTGACATTCCACGCAACACATTTATGCTTGTTGTAAAGCGTAATGAGTGGATTGATAATCTAGTTGGTGACAAGAATATGAAGTTCATCGACATTAACGAAGTAGTAGCAAATCAAAACGAAGTAATTGCTGCTTAACTAAACTAACAGCAAGTGGCCCTGGTGCCACTTGCTATTTTAGAGGCAACTATGATACGCTGTGAATATCTCAACAGGCGTTATGCTCAAGTCAAAGACAAATATCACACACTAATAGAAGATGTCATGGAACGTGGCAAAGTCTTTAACGGACACTATACGAGCGTAGCAGAACACAGATTACAATTATTAACAGGTAGAAAACATGCAGTGCTTACCAGCAGTTGCAGTGTAAGTCTGCTTATAAGCATGTATGCGGCTGGCATAGGAGCAGGTGACGAAGTTATTATCACAGCCTACAGTTGTCCTGCAAGTGAAACATTTGTACATCTAGTTGGTGCTACTGCAGTGTTTGTTGACGTAGACGAAACTGGCAATATGATTAGCGGTGATATTGAACCAGCAATTACTGAGCGCACACGGGCTATTGTTGCTACTGGACTTTATGGTGACATGCACGACCATGCTAGTATTAGCGAACTGTGTAAAAAATACAATTTGTTATATGTAAACGATGCAGCACAGAGCATGTTTAGTCATCAGCATGGCGTTACAAGTTTAAGCACAGGCGATGTCGTGTGTATGAGTTTTGCTGAAAATAAACCTTTGCCTAGTCTAGCAACCGGCGGCGCAGTGCTTACAGATAACACTGAATTCTATTATAAGTTTTTACACTTACGCAATCACGGCAAGCCAGGCAGGCGTTTGCCTTACACACATTTCGGAGTACGCGGTGTACCAGACGAAGACCTAGCAGTGCAACTATTATGTACCATGGATTGTTTTGACGAATGGCAACAGAGAAGATTCGAAATAGCAGCGTACTATGACAAAGAATTTACTAGTAGAAGTGTGCCTCTACGACCTCATACAACAGAATGGAATGCACACAAGTATGCAATAATGTTTGAAGATAAGTTTGAAGCACAAGCACAATTGGCAAAGTTAGGCATAGAAAGCGAACCGCACTATCCAAATATCCTTCCTCAGTCAGGCAATTATCCTGGAGCAGAGCGTTTTGTAAAACAAAGTTTAAGCATTCCTGTAAATGCACATATGACAGATGCAGAAGCAGAACAAGTAGTAGACACAGTGGAGCAAGTATGGAAAAACAACATTACATAAATTTATTAGATACTAAACCATGGGAACGTATTGAAGAATATTATGGCGAGTTGGATCAAGTACCAGCACCCAAGGTTACAAAAATTGATCTAGATAGCAGTGCTTGGGTTCAGTATACTGTTGATAATTTTGAACTGGCACAGCAAAAGTGGGAAAAGCCTAAAGAACATTATGGCGGTAATGAAAATTTAATTGCAAGCATTAACAACCAATTGGGCAGAAATGAACATAACAGTCATGAACTAAATTACGGCATTAATGGCAATACCAATGAAGAATTAGTAGCAATGCTAGGTGCTAAAAATATTGAACGACTAGGCATAAAGCCAGAAGGTATTCTTATACGACTAATTGTTAACATGCCAGGACATGGAGTTGCGTGGCATCACGATGCTGCAAACAGTTACTTTAACAAGTTTCCAGACTTTGACGGTACGCTAGATGACCTTGTGAGACTTTGGTTTAGTGTAGTGCCAGGAGAGAACGGACATGTATTTCAAATTGGAAGTAGCATGCTTTATGATTGGCAAGCAGGTGATGTGTGGAACATACCCTGGGGGATTCCTCATGGCAGTATCAACTTTGGATACAAAATTAAATATACAGTAAGTCTAACTGGTCGTAAAAAATGAAACAATACTATCGTGTAGGTAGTGAAACCTTTGTTTCGCCTTATGCTGCTCTCAGACAAAGTGCCCGCACTGGAGAATTTGCAGAACTGTGTGTAGATAATAAAGAATGTTTTTTAAATATTAATCCCGCACAGTTGCCTAGCAATACTGAACTTATAAAGGCAAAAGCAGATTATTTAAACACAAACTATCGCTGTAGATTTCATTACACTGGTGGTGGTGATAGTCATACGCTAATAAACCAAACTGCTTGGCCCATACATTATATGTACCTACGAGGACTAATTGATGTAAGGCACGTTGATGAAGAATACATGTTTGGGTATGACTACTTGCAAGAACACAATTTGCCTTCACAAATAAGATATATCACACTAGAAGATTATGAAATTTGGAAGGATCCAGAGGCACCATATACTCACGCTGGTTGGTACTATGGTGTAAGTCCAAGTTGGGTAAGTGGACACGCACTAATACAAAGTACAGAATATGAGTTAGAAGTTACTGGTTATGAAAAACCTTTGCTGTACAAAAAGGACGATGATTACTACTGGCTAATAAATGATGGACCGGATGTACTACTAGGTGCAAATAGATGCGACTTTTTTATTGATGATTATTATCCTGAACTGGCAGTAAAACAAGTGTATAGTTATCGAGATTATTTTGCACAAGTGTACCCTGATCGACAAGGATTTCTAGAGTGGAAAGAAACAGATCAAAATGATCTATTAGGTAAAATGGGTCGCAACATTAATAGACCTGCACAACCTCTTGTGAAAACTACAGAGTTTTGGCGAGACAATCATCATTTAAATTACAAACATCGTCGAACAATAGATGAATTAGAAACATTAGATAGACAAGACATTATTAGAGATTGGATTGCAGCAGGTGAAAGTTTAATCCAAGACTGCAATGCTGCACCTCACGGTATTCGAATAGTAGAAAAAAAGTTAGACGGGTATGGCACAGTTCGTATGCCTCAGCGAATAAATCGCATAGGTGCAATTTATAAAATGCACAAAACAGAACTAGAACTGTTAGATCATGCAGACATATATAAATTATAAAAAGATATTGACTAATAACTATATACATATATAATACACATATTGCGCCTGTGGTGAAATTGGTAGACACGCAGGTTTTAGGTACCTGTGCTTATGGCGTGGGGGTTCAAGTCCCTCCAGGCGCACCATTTCGTTAAATACTCCGAGAGGAGATTATAATGATAATAGTAGCATTAATGGCAGGATTATTTGCCATTGACAATAAAGAATTCTTTGACACAGTAGCAGAACAAATACATACGCATGACTGGCACAGTATTGACTGTAGACAAGTAGATCCAGAATTGCCAGCGTTAACAATAAAAACATATAGCGGCAAAGAGATAGTTTGTAACAAATTAAAATAAGGAAATAGTTATGCCGCGGACTCTCTGCATTGGTAATCAAACAAGCGATACAGATAGCAGAACAACCGACCTAGCCAAATTTAATAATAGTAGCAATTTAGGACTAGTAAGTAGTGTTGACTATAGCATTACAGGCGATGGATATTGGCATACTAGTCTTGCAGACGTTGAATACACAAGCATATTAGAACTTGCACAAAAATTTGATTGTGTATATTTTTTAAATCAACAAGATATCAATGCCCACACATATAAACTTTTTCAAGAATTACAACCACTAGTAAGCGTAGTATGCGAACGTGCCGATATGTTCGATCATATTATTAGCAAACGGGCGTACTGGGAAGAACAATTTAAAACAAATCCAAGTATATGTGTTATGCCGTTTGTTGCAAGCGGCCCGGATATCTGCAGCGCAATCAGTGTTCCTGTGTCAGCACAAGAACAAGAAACTATGAAACATAACATGATTGCAGGTATAAAAAATAGTCAGTGTGAATCATGCTATATTGCAGAAGGTATACCTCAAGGATTTCAAGTCCGTAAACCAAAAAACTTTGACAGTGCTAGATTAACGCAAAGTTTAGATTGGATTAGGGCATTAGATTTACAAACAGTAGACGGTTTGTCAGAATTAAGCACTGCTTACTATTATAGAATAAAATCTCAAGAACTCGATAGCGTAGATATAAACAAACTAGCACACCCTCACATTTGCGTAGACATTGTTGATGATTGTACAGAGGAGTTATTGTACTTTTTAGAACGTTGTGTGCAAGCCGAGATTACTCAGTTTAAACTAACATTTAGCAGTAATGAGCTCAACAAGCAATTACTAGATATATTAAATAACTTCAGTTCTGTTACTGTAGAAACAATATTAAAAGTTAGCATGCATAATATTGATACGTTAGACGAACTATTAGAATTCAGTGATAAAATTAGCATCAGCACAGGCATCGAAAGTCCGTATAATTTTCCAAACAAGAAACAAATACTAGAAGTGTTAGATAGATGTAAACAAACAAAAAAGTACAAAACCTGTGTGTATACACAAGGCGCGATTGACGTACTTTACAAGAATTTTTATGTTTATCACTATCAAAAATACACTCGAATTGTTAGTTAAATATGTTAAGGAGAGTCAAATGAAACAAGAAAAGCCAGTAGAGAAAAAACAAGAAACATCAGTAGAGAAAAAACGCAGAGAAGAAATAGAACGCCGAATGGATTGGGCAGAAGAATACGGTGTAGACACAGAAAACTTTGCCAGGTATGATAAAAAATAGTTGACACTCCTGCTATATGGTAGTATACTGTATAGACAATAAAGGGAGAACACGATGAAAAACGAAATTGAATATGCAGTACAAGAAGCCTCTAGTATGAATCTTAGCACTGAACAAAGTATTAAATTTGTTATGCGTGTTTCAAATGTTGATAGAGAAATTGCAAAGCAAGCAATCAATAATCGTGCTATTTCGGCACACTATGAAGCGACAAACTTTGTAACTTCATAAAATTATAGGACAGTTGGCTGAGTGGTCGAAAGCGGAAGATTACTAATCTTTTGAACGTGTAAGCGTTCCGTGGGTTCGAATCCTACACTGTCCGCCAATTTTTAAAAGGAGCATAGACTATGGAAGCATTACTTATTATCGCGGCATTGGCTGGCGGTGCACATCTCATGAATAGTGATGAGCCTAATGTAACTCAAAGTTCGCAAACTACAGCAGAAATATCAAGGTTTCATGCAGACGTATATAATGAATTAAGCATGGCAAATATTGACTGGAGCAAAGCAGGCAACTTTGAAGTAAGCGATGCCAGTGGCGTACAGTGGATCTTTATTACTAACTAATCCAAGAAGAGGAATATAAAATGAAAGTATCAGTAGATGTTTACACAAAAGATGTAGACGCAGGGTTGGCTGCATTTAAACTTGCACTAGACAGTGGTGCAACAGATGCACAATTGCGCAGCAACGAAGATTGGGAGACAAAGAAATTTGAAAGTCTTAACCTAATGTTTGAGGCAGACAATACGTCAGAGGCTATTACTAGTCTTGATAATGGTCCTTTTGCACGAGATGTATCGGATCTAAAATAACACAGTCCAGTGTTCCGTTTCACTGGTAAAATAACCGAACGGATGGTGCCCAGGATAACCTGAGCAGGTTGTAAAACTGCTTGTATTTTCTTGTCCCGTTCGTCTAGTGGCCCAGGACCCCGCCCTTTCACGGCGGTAACAGGAGTTCGAGTCTCCTACGGGATACCAAATAAATAGTAGTACAATGATAACAATTACCCAAGAAGCAAAAGAATATTTAGACAAAGTGCGCAATGACGACTACGTTACACTTGGTGTAAAGGGTGGCGGCTGTAGTGGCTTTACTTATGTATGGGACTTTAAAAACAACTGGCCCGATGTAAACTGGAGCGAGCCCTATGATGATGCGCTTGTGCTAGACCCAATGGCAGAAATGTTTGTAGCAGGATGTACTATCGACTATAAAAATGAACTAGGCGGAAGTTATCTTACAGTAATTAATCCAAATGCCACTGCAAGTTGTGGCTGCGGAGAAAGTTTTGCAGTATGAACACGCTTTGGGCAGTGTATCTTACAGTATGTATTGGCAGTAGTTGCACAGATACAGAAGTGCAGAGATTTGATCCGCCAGATGCAAGTAAAGAATGCGCAGTTATGTTAGAACTTTACAAACAAGTTCCAAGTGACGGCAGATATGATAGTGCAACTTGGCAGTGTAAACCACTACACAGTCAAGGCGTTTAAATAGGGTTACTACTACTAGCATCCCATTTATTATACTGCCTAAGTACAGAACTTTGTTTCTGTGCAAACTTTTTCTGATCGCAATCCCTGCACACATGAGCAGCACTTTTTACATTGAACTGTTTGCTAGTTCTGTAAAAAGTTGCATTACATGAATCACATCTTAGATGATATAACTTACGAGTTGTTTTACACACTTCTCGTTTACAGTTTCGCCATCTAACATATGTACAATGTTCATGCGATTCGCTTATTATCATACGAATATTTAGCACACGGCTAGGTTAAAACCGATTATAAATACACTATAATTTAGGAGCATCCACACATGGCTAAACAAACAGTTAATCTTGGCAGTAGTGCCAACGACGGAACAGGCGATCCGCTACGCACTGCCTTTGACAAAATCAATGATAACTTTGATGAACTTTACCTAACAAGTACTATCACCGCCGGCAACAATATTACTATTACAGGTAATACAATTGCTAGTGATGACACTAACGGTAACATTATACTTGATCCAAATGGTACAGGTACTATTAATCTGACAGGTATTACTGCAGTGACAGGTGCGCTAAGTGCAACTGGAAACATTACTACCACTGGCACAGTAGAGCCGGCAGGTGATACTGCAGCAGGCGATAACGCTGCTATTGGTTATACTGCAGCACTAGGTCTGATACTTACTGGACAAGGCACAACCAACGATGTGACTATTGTAAACGATGCAGATGCTACTGTGCTTAGTGTTCCAACAGGTACATTAAATGTTACAACTGCTGGTCGTTTAGCACCAACTACATTTAGTACTGGTGTTTCAGTACTAAACGCAACCGTTAGTATTACTGCTGAATTACATGCTGGTAAAACATTAAGCATGGCAGATGTTGGCGGTAATACATTGTGTACATATACACTTCCTGCTGCAACTGGCACTGGTGACGTATATCGTTTTTATGTTGGTATTGTTAACACAAGTAACTATGTTATTAAAGTTGCTAATGCCACTGACACAATCAAAGGTCAAGTAATTGTACAAAACGACACAACAGAAGGTGGCACAGCAAGTGTAATTGGTTGGAAAGCAGATGGCACAGATGATACAATCACATTAAATGGTGGAACAACAGGTGGTGCTAGTATTGGTGACTATATCGAAATCATGGACATTGCTGCAAACCAATTTACAGTACACGGCATGCTACAAGCAAGTGGATCAGAAGCAACACCATTTAGTGCAACAGTAAGTTAAGGAGTAGTACCAATGAGTAAGCAAACTATTAATGTAGGTACTAATCAAGATGACGGCACAGGTGATAATCTCCGCGCTGCATTTGTAAAGGTAAACGATAACTTTACTGAAGTCTATAATGAACTAGGTGGTGTGGCACTTAGTAACATTAGTATGAGTGGAAGCACCATCAGTACTGACACTGCAAACAGTGGCATTATTATTGATCCAAACGGCACAGGCACTATTACACTTACAGGTGCAACCTCTGTAACTGGTGGTCTAAGTAGTGACACAGTAGCAACTACAGGCAATGGTACTGTAGGTGGTAACTTAGCAGTAACAGGCACACTTACTGCAGGCACATTTGCTCCTAGCAGTATTACAATTAATGGTCAAAGTGATCTTAATGGTGATATTAATCTCGGAGACGCAAGTGGTGATACAATTACTTTTACTGGACGAGTAGACAGTAGTATAGTACCTAGTGCAAACAACACAAATGACTTTGGTAGTTCAACACTGCGTTGGAAAGACATCTATAGTACAACCATTAACACAAGTGGCAATGCAACATTTAGTGGCAACGTTACTATTGGTGGAAATATTACAATAGGTGATGGCGATACTGATAACATTAGTATTAATGCAGAACTTAATAATGATCTAATTCCAAACAGCGACAGTTTGTTTAATATTGGTAGCACACTCAAGCGTTATCTTGTAGTGTACAGTGATCGCTTTATTGGCACAAGTGCAGAGGTTGGTGGCTTAGACATTGTATCAAACACTATTAAAAGTCTAAACACAAACAGCAACATTACTATTGATCCTCAAGGCACAGGTATTGCTATTGTTGCAGGACAGTTGCGTGTAGATGGAACATTCCAAATAAATGGTACACAAACTATTGACATGGGAAGCAATAAAGTAACCAGTGTTGCAACACCAGTAGCAACCACAGATGCAGCAAATAAAGCGTATGCAGACACAAAGTTAGCATTGGCAGGTGGCACTATGACAGGTGCTATTGCAATGGGCACTGCTAAAATAACCGGCATGGGAGATCCTACTGCTAACCAAGATGCAGCAACCAAAGCATATGTTGACAGCAATTCAATAAACAATGTTGTTGAGGACACTACACCACAACTTGGTGGCAATTTAGATGTTAACGGAAAAAGTATCGTTAGTAGCAGAACAAATGAAAATATTGTTGTAGATCCTAACGGTACTGGCACAGTAGAATTACAAGCAGCCACAAACGTAACAGGAGCATTTAGTGCTAGTGGCGATGTAACAGCATCAGCAGCATTTATAGGTTCAGTTGACACAAGAACTGGTCCAGGTGCAATCAGTGTAACAACACTTACAACAGAAATTGTTACAACTGGCACAGATGCTCTTACACTTGCTAACGGTACACTAGGACAACTGAAAATATTGGTTATGAAAACTGATGGCGGTAATGCAACTATCACACCAACAACATTTGCAAATGGCACAACACTTACAATGGACGCAGTGTTAGACAGCGCAACGTTGGTCTATACCAGTACTGGATGGGTAATACTTGCTAACCAGAATTGTGTTGTAGCCTAGATAAATACTCTATAATGAGGAGTATTAGAGCATGACGGCTCCAGTATGGGTAACACCACCAGGTGATTTAGGCACTGTCGTTGAAGGTGAATTTTATCAAGTACAGTTAAATGCAGACAATGCAGATACTTATTCGTATCTTGCAGGTGTGCTTCCTGTTGGAATTCGTGTAACACAGTACGGCATACTTGAAGGCAATCCTAAAAACTATGATTTTATTCAAGGTGTACCTGTTGAAATTGCGCAGGATGTAACCAGTAAATTTATTGTTCGTGCAACTAGTGCAGATGGTACTGTAGCAGATCGTGTTTTTGAAATGACTGTAACTGGTCAAGATGCTCCAGTAATTGATACGACTCCCGCAAGCCAACTAGGAGCATATTTTGATGGTGACAAAGTTGATGTGCAACTTACAGCAACAGATCCTGATCCAGGTGATATACTAACATGGAGTTATCAAAGCGGTACAATGCCAGATGGCATAAGTGTAAGCAGTACAGGTAAAATTAGCGGATATATTGAGCCACTTGCTGATATAGGTGGTGCTCCAGGCTTTGACGTGAATAACTTCGATATAGGTGAATGGGATTTTAGAACTAAAGCAGTTAATAAAAATTATGCATGGAATGTCCAAGTAACAGACAGTAAAGAATTTGATTACAAACAATACAGCCTATATGCAGTCAGTAGAAACATTTGCACTGCAGATATAGATAGTGTAACTGCAGATAATATAGCAAGTTCAAATACAAATGTAAGTCTTCAAAGTTTACTTGATGCAAGTCAAACAAATCTGCGTGTGCCAGCACTGTTAACTGAAAGCGCAGGACTAGGCAGAGTAAGCCATGATAATAACTTTAATTTTCAATTTATAGGCAAAGATTTTGACGGCGACAGCATAGACTACGTTTTAGATAGTGGAACTTTGCCAACAGGCTTAACTTTGAATACACAAAGCGGCTGGTTAACAGGCACTATACCAAATTTTAATGCAACCGAAACTGACTTTACTTTTGGTATAAAAGTAAGAAAGCGTGATGATAGTCTATACGTGAGTAGTCCTACTAGTTTTACAATTACTGTGGTAGGAGACGTAAGCAGCACAGTAACGTGGCCCGATAGAACTATGACAATTAAAACAGGCGATCAAAGTCAATTAAATGTAGTTGCTACAATAAGTGATGGGCGTCCTGTGCAGTATGAACTAAAAAGTGGCAGTACAAGTGTTGCTGCAGGCAACTTTGTTGTAGGCGAAACGTATACAATTGTTAGTGCAGGCACTACAGATTTTATCTCTATAGGAAGCGCAAATAATGTTGTTGGTACAATATTTACAGCAACCGACACTGGCAGAGGATCTGGAACAGCAAGTTTAGGAACAAATCAACTTCCTCAAGGTCTAAAACTGAATGAAAATGGACTAATAGTAGGTCGTGTAAGTTTTGAAAACATGATGTTTGATACTGGAACTACTACATTTGATATAGCAAATCTTTACACTAATGAAACAACATTTGAACAAGAGTATAGTTTTGTTGCAAGAGTGTACAGTGCAGATGGTGTAATTGATACATACAAAAAGTTTACTATTACAATAGATGCTGATACTAACAAGCCTTATGAAAGTTTGTATGCCCGTGCATTGCCTAGTCAAGCGCAGCGTGATGTTTACAGTAGCCTAATACAAAACAATGATGATATACCAAGTGAAGATGTGTATCGTGCAAGCGATTATGCATATGGTGTACAAAAGGATTTAAGAACAGTGATTGCAACTGGACTACAACCTGTTACTGAAACAGATTATGTAGAAGCAATGAGTAAAAACTTTTGGAATAATACATTTAGATTCGGTGAATTTAAAACAGCAAGAGCATTAAACACTGATGGCACAGTAAAATATGAAGTAGTCTATGTAGACCTAATAGACAATAAACAAGGCACAGATCCTACTACAGGATTAAGTGCGAGTCCTGTTCTAAGACAGGATGTGCGCAGTAATGCTAGTACATGGACTAATCCAATAAATGTTTCAGATAGTAATCCAGATGTAAGTCACGGGCATTACCTAGCATCACAAGCCAACGACTACTATGTTTATCCAAACAGTATTGAAAACATGCGTAATAGATTAAAAACAGATATTGGTTACACAGTGCTAGAACGCAAAGTTTTACCAGACTGGATGCAGGATAAGCAAGCAGACGACACAGTGCTAGGCTGGATACTTGCTTGTCCAATAGTATTTTGTAAGCCCGGCACAAGTGAAAAAATTAAATACAGATTAGAGGAACGTGTAAAAATAGCAAGTTTAGATCTTAAAAAAGTAAGTTTTGAAATAGATAGATTTATACTTGATAATAATCTTAGTAAGTATTATGATAAAATAGGTGGAAAGTTTACAACTACCGGTGAAACTACGTTTGATGTAACTGCAACAACCACAACATATGACGGTGACGGCACTCGTTTCTTTGCATATATTGACACTTATACAGATCAAGATGACGGTGATAAGTTTATCAAGTTTACGCAGGTAGGACCTTTTGATAGGCTACCATATACGGAAAGATAAATATATACACAGTTTCCACAAACGGAGTTAATAGATAATGGCAAGCGCAATTACAACAACAAATATTGACACAGCATATCCAGTAGCGGGTCAGGACAATGACAGCCAAGGGTTTCGTGACAATTTTACAAATCTAAAAACAGCACTAGACACTGCTAAAACAGAGATTACAGACTTAGAAGCAAAAGCAGTACTGAAAAGTGCGCTGTCAGGCGACAGTCTAAGTAATGATGGCGGCGGCGCTGTACTAGAAGATTTTGAACTTAAGGATATGAGTGCAACTCGTGTTGCTAAAGGAACAACAACCGGAACTGTAACCTGCAATTATGAAGATGGTTCTTATGTAACTGTTACTACTAGTGGAAGTATAACACTTGCATTTAGCAACTTTCCAGCAAGTGGAAAAGTTGGAACAATTCGTGTTGAAATTAATGTTGCAAGTGTAGCACATACTATTACATTACCAAGTGCAGTAGACATTGGACAAGATCAACTTATCGGTTCAAGCGGTGCAAGAGTTATTACTCCTGACAGAACTGGCGTACACATCTTTGAATTTGTTACAGATGACAGTGGTTCAAGTATTGCTGTTATTGATTGCTTACGCAACAACAGAGCAATTGAAGTACGCACTGCTACAGCAAATGGACAAGCCGGCGATAAAGCAGGTGATATTGCAGCAGATGCAACTAACTTATATGTATGCACAGGTACACATGACGGCAGTAGTGCAATTTGGAAAAAACTAGTTCTACAAGCAATTTAACGGTTGACTTTATCTCTTTAACCTGTATAATATATAGATATTGTAACAAGAGGTATCAATGAACAAAATCGATCTTAACAAGTACCAAGACTTCGTACAAGAAGTAACATCACAAGAATCTAACGATAGTGGCGAAATGGCTATGGCTATTAGCAAACTAGAAGAAAGTGGCGTAAACGTAAGTTTGCTGCTCACAGGTGCTGTTGGCATTAGTGCCGAAG
>UEXM01001908.1_pt1 | contig 15994 bp, 24 predicted proteins | sample 1796661 | NCBI WGS metagenome assembly UEXM01 (sample SAMEA4772469, study PRJEB27181) | metagenome | reverse complement strand
TAGATATACTATGAAGATGGCCCTAGAAGGGATGCCAGGTCAGAACCGCGTCGGTGAAGATGGTAAGCCCAAGTGTAAGAACTTTTGTCAAGTGAAAGGAAAGTATCTCAAATACGAACCCGTATTTGTTTTCTTCAAACCCAATGACGACCAGAGATAATCTAGCGACTGTTCTCAATACCATGACTGATGATTACATTCATACACTGAGACAGGGAACCTCGACACGAAAGCCTAAAGTAGACAAAAATCTGGTGACTGCCTACAAGCCTACCAAGAAGGACATGAAGGCACTTCTAGAAGATTATTCGGCACTCGTTGATGAGATTGAATCTGCCCTTGATGGGGACGAGGAACTTCTGGAGGGCTGGGATTTTCTTTCCAAGACTAAACTCAATCATCTCATTTCTTTTGCCACTGTTGTGCGTGACTTCTTGGAGACGAACAGCAAGATCACTCGTCGCAAGCGAGCGAAGTCTGCTACCGATCAAGTCAAGAAGATGAAGTTCAAGGATGAGTGTGAAGGTGTAAAGTCTATAGAACCCGAAAAAATCATTGGATCTAAGACGCTTGTATGCTATAATTGTAAGCAGAACAAGTTGTTCTGGTATGAGAGCGATACAGGCTTTGAAGTGAAAGGCACAACAATTCAAAACTTCGATCCTGACAAGTCGTTCGGCAAGAACTTCGGACGGTCCAAGATGACTCTTAAGAGTCTGGCAAATACAGGTATCATGTCAATCAAAACTGAAATGGATAAACTCAAGAACAAGAATCTAGAAGCCACTGGTCGCGTGAGCGGTGATGTGATTCTCGTTAAAGTTTCAAAGTGAATGGACAACAGTGATTCTCCTCGATAACAGTCAGATTATTCTGGCAAACATCTTTCAATCAATCAAGTATAATCCAAACATGGATGATGACTTTATTCGTCATCTCGTCCTCAATACCTACCGCATGTATCGCACCAAGTTTTCAGACTATGGTGAACTTGTGATTTGCAACGATGCTGGTGGTCCTTGGCGCCGAGGTGTCTTTGAACACTACAAGGCTGCTCGTAAAAAGCAACAGCGTGAATCGAATGTTGACTGGAGTGCCATCTATAATTCTTTGACCTCTATTCGTAATGAGGTTCGAGACAATCTACCATACATGAATCTCACTGTAGATAACTGCGAGGCAGATGATGTCATCGCCGTTCTTGCTGCACGCTTTCACCAGAACGAAAAGATCATGATCATCTCTGGTGACAAGGACTTTCAACAGTTGCAGGCATTCTCAAATGTTGAACAGTTTAGTCCCATTCAAAAGAAGATGTTGGTATGCGAGCGTCCTGATTCGTTCCTCTTCAATCATATCATGAAGGGGGATGTCAGTGACGGTGTACCAAACATCCTTTCCGACGATGATACTTTCGTGATCGATGGTAAGCGCCAGAAGCCTATGAATGCAAAGGCGAAGACTCGCGTCCGAGAAGTAATTAACGGAAATGAGGTTGACGAAACTATATCAAGAAACTATGATAGGAACCGTCAGTTGATTGACTTCAACTGTATTCCGAGAGACATCGTTGAGCGTATCAACGAGAGTTACGACACACAAGAGATTGCTCCAAGGAGTGGACTTCTCAACTACTTTATTCAGAAGGGACTGAAAAATCTAATGGAAAGCATCGGAGAGTTTTAATGTCAAGAGACTACAGAAAGATGAAGAAGCGTTCGTGGGGCGAAGACTATCAAGAGGATGGTAATCGCGGCGTCCGTCGTGAACAGCGTAAGGGCAAGCGAAAGCAAAACAAGAAGATTCTTCGTGACCTTATGAATGACAAAGATAGTTTTGATGATTATGCAGAAGACCTTAAAGAAGGAGACAGGTGAATATGATGACTGCAACTAAGACCGTTTTATCTGAAAAGACCCTAGCGATTCTAAAGAACTTTGCTGGGATCAACTCAAACATTCTGATCAAGCCTGGTAACACTCTTACCACGGTTTCGCATATGAAGAACATCCTCGCCGAAGCCGAGATCGAAGAGACCTTTGATCGTGAGATCGCCATCTGGGATCTTAACCAGTTCCTTGGAACAATCAGTCTCTTCGATAAGCCCTCTTTTGAGTTTGACGAGAACCATGTTATCATTTCTGGTAACAACGGTTCGAGCGTTCGTTACTTCTATTCTGCACCGAATCTAATCACGACGCCGAGTAAGAAGATTACGATGCCTGAGATCGCCGTTGACTTTGAACTTCGTCAGCGAGATCTGATTGAACTTCAGAAGGCTGCTGCTGTTCTTGGTCTCCCCGACCTGTGTGTTCAGGCTCAGGGTGACTCTCTTGTCATGTCTGCTCTTGACAAGAAGGCTAGCAACAGTTCCAATACCTACTCCATCGAACTTGGTGAACTTCCTAGTGATGAACATGATTTCAAGTTCTTCTTCAAGGTGGAAAACCTCAAGATGATCACTGGCGATTATGATGTCTCAATCGCCAAGCAGGTGGTCAGTCACTTTACCCACAAGACCTCTGGTGTTCAATATTGGATTGCCCTTGAGTCGGACTCGGTATACAATGGATGAATTTCTCTGGGTAGAAAAGTATCGTCCGAAGAAGATCGAGGACTGTATTCTTCCCGCATCGATCAAGTCCACCTTCAAGCAGATGGTAGACTCTGGGGAAACTCAGAATCTGTTACTCTGCGGTGGGCCTGGTTGCGGGAAGACCACCGTTGCGAAGGCTCTCTGTCATGAAATGGACAGTGAGTTCATGATGATCAACTGCTCGGAGGATGGTAACATCGACACACTCCGAACAACGATTCGAAACTTTGCAAGCACGGTGTCTATGTCTGGTGGTAAGAAGGTTGTCATTCTTGATGAGTTTGACTATTCAAATCCACAGTCAACCCAGCCTGCACTCCGTGGATTCATTGAGGAGTTCTCGAAGAACTGTCGCTTCATCCTGACTTGTAACTACAAGAATCGTATCATTGAGCCGCTACACTCTCGATGCACGGTGGTTGAATTCAAGATTCCCATTGATCAGCGACCTCAGATGGCATCGCAAACCTACGAGAGAGTCACCAAGATTCTCAAGCAGGAAGGTGTTCCGTTCGAGGACAAGGTGATCGCCAAGTTGATCATGAAACACTTCCCTGATATTCGTAGAATTCTAAACGAACTTCAGCGTTACTCTGTCAGTGGCAAGATCGATGTTGGTATTCTGTCTGAGTTGGGTGACATTAGTATCAAGCAATTGATCTCTTCGATGAAGTCCAAGGAGTTCGGAAAGGTTCGCAGTTGGGTTGTTGAGCATTTGGATAACGATCAGACGCAGGTCTTCCGTAAAATCTATGATGGTTTGTATACTCACATGAAGGACCACTCTATTCCAGAGGCAGTTCTTATTCTAGCAGAGTATCAATACAAGTCCGCTTTTGTCGCCGACCATGAGATCAACATGGTGGCATGTCTTACAGAACTTATGATGAGGTGTGAATTCAAATGATTATGATTCCAACAAGGGGAAAGGTTATCATTTCCCGAAAGACTAAAGGTGAGCAAGCCACAGAAGAGGGTATCATTTATACCGAAAAGCAAATGGACCACTGGATTCGTGGTCAAGTGATGGCCATCGGTGAGGGTAAGATGCATTCTAGTGGTTACATTCGTGAGGCCGAGTTTTCTGTGGGAGACACAGTTATCTACGACATGCGAAAGGTGAATGGTTACGATGCATATGATGTCGTTGACCTTGATGATATTATGGGTGTGATCTGTGAATCTGAGTGAGATTCTAAACTCAATCAACCACAACAAGGATAATATCCTTCGCTCCCGCGACGAGCGGGAGGAGAGATCATATGCTCCTTACATCATCAACAAGTCTCTCTCTTACTTTTCCGACACGATCTTTCTGTCCAACAACATGAACGCCATCCCAACCGTGGATAAAAGAATGCACTATGAGTATTTTCTGCATTCAGTTCGCAAGAGAAAGCGATTCAGTAAGTGGCAAAAGAAACAACAGGACGAGAGACTGTTATGGATTATGGAGTATTACAAGGTATCTCGTAGGAAGGCTGAGGAGTATATGTCCCTTCTGACCGAAGAACAGATCAATAAGGTGCGAGATCATACCACTTTCGGTGACAAAAATAGTTAAAATCCTACATACTTTGTTCAGTATGGAGGTTTTTAATGGAACATATAGATTTATCTGTGGAAGATTTGGTTGAGATAACACTAGAAGAGGAAGACGATTTCCTCAAAGTGAGAGAAACTCTCACTCGTATTGGTGTATCATCTCGAACCGAAAATAAGTTGTATCAGTCTTGTCACATTTTGCACAAGCGTGGAAAATATTACATCGTTCACTTCAAAGAACTGTTCGCGTTGGATGGTTTGCCAACAGACATAAGTGAAACGGATTTAGGAAGAAGAAACACCATCACTTCTCTCTTAGAGGAGTGGGGTCTTCTTTCTATTGTGGATTCGTCGAAAGTAAAAGAGCCAAAAGTTTCCCTTGCACAAATCAAGATTATTTCGTATAATGACAAGAAGGATTGGGAACTCGTACCTAAATACCATATAGGTAGGAGAAAGTAAAAAAAAGGAATCTTTATTATGTCAAAAATTGTGGTCAAATTTCCAACTCGATCTCGTCCAGAAAAATTCAAAAGTGTTTTACAAAAGTATATCGACTTCCTCTCAGGAAAAAACGATATGCGATTTGTTATCACTATGGATAATGATGACGATACAATGAACACACCAGAGATGAGAGAGTGGTTGGACTCTCTTGATGTAGATCTAAAATATAATTATGGTGACTCTAAGACCAAGGTAGAGGCATGTAACGCAGATCTTGAGGGAGAAACTGGTGATATCTTAGTTGTAGTTAGTGATGATATGATTCCCTGTCTTGAGGGATGGGATGATATTATTGCTGAGGGATTCAGACAACTGTTCCCAGACTTTCACGGATCGATAAAATTCAATGATGGTCTTCGACCAAAGGAAGACTTGCTCATGACTCTTCCTGTTCTTGGTTTCCCTCTTTATGAGGCGATGGGACATGTGTATCATCCCGAGTATACCTCAGTGTATTGCGACACCGAGATGACGGCACTGTTCGCTAAAATGAATGTTCTTGCTACTTCACCCGCCTGTATCATTCGTCACGCATGGGTTCCTGGCGATCATGAAGAGGCTGATGCTCTTCATCAAAGGAATGAAAATGCAGAAATGTATGGGAAAGACGGGGCAGTTTACCAAGAGCATATGAAAAATGATTTTGATATGAATATTGTGAAGGAGCGCCTTGATGCCAAAAGACCCGTCGCAGATAAAACTTAGTATTCTTATACTTTCGATTCCGTCTCGCTTAGATCAATATCAAATTCTACAGAACAAACTACTCGATCAAATTGGAGATCGGGAGGATGTAGAAGTGCTATCGTTCATCGACAACAAGTCTCTTCACATCTATGAGAAGAGAAATGTTCTTCTGCAAGCGGCTAGAGGTAGTCACTTGTGTTGGTTGGATGACGATGATGATGTTGCCGATAACTACATCTCTCGTCTGACTGAGGTGATCGGTGAAGATCCTTCGTGGGATGTTATTTCCTTTAATCAGGATACTTATCTTGACGGAAAACATGCCCGAGTTTTTTGTGAGATGGGAAACCCCCACGATCCTGTTTTGCCTGACGGTAATGGTAATTACAAGGACACCCTTCGTCCTCCATACCACTGGTGCTGCTGGAAGACCGAGTTGGCTCAGTCCGAGTTATTTGAAGAATACTATTCGGGTAACGGACAATCATGTGAGGATATTCATTGGTTGATGAGACTTTACCCCAAGGTTCTTCAATCATACAACATGGACGATTTCCTACACATTTATCGTTGGACATCTGAGGGAACCGAATCGGTGGTGCAACAGTGAAGAAACTAATTACATTTTCTCTATGGGGAGACAACCCATTTTATCTTGAGGGTGCCTGCAAAAATGCAGAACTAGCGAAAGAGATTTATCCTGAGTGGACTTGTAGGTATTATGTTGCTGGGAAAAACACACCCAAAGAAGTCATTGATCGTCTAAAAGAATACGACAATACCGAGGTTGTCATCGTGGACGAAGAAGGTACATCAAATTCTATGATGTGGAGATTCACCGCATGTGATGATGAAGATGTTGAGTGTTTCATTTCTAGGGACACTGACTCTAGATTATCATTGAGAGAGAAGGAAGCGGTTGACGAATGGTTAGAGTCCGACAAGAATTTTCATATTATGCGTGATCACCCCTACCATGTTACCGCAATCATGGGTGGGATGTGGGGAATGAAAAGGACCGCTAGAATAAACATGAAAGGCAAAATAGAAAAGTTTATTCGCGGTAATTTTCATGAGGATAAAAAGGGTGCCGATCAAGCGTTTCTGTGGGGTATGATTTGGCCTCTTGCCATGGAGGACAACATTACTCATGATCCTTTTTTTACAGAGAATGCTCCTTTCCCTACTCCAGAACGAGATCCAGAAGCGATGGTTTACTACGTCGGTGAGTGTGTGACCGAGGATGATGGTCTATGGTCGCAGTCTGATCGTGATGCTTTGAACAGGGTGGAAAATGCAGACTAAAGTAATCATGTCGTGTGATGACAATCCATACTACTTAGAGTTTTGGCCTTTGGTTGCCAAGGTATGGAGGGAGAGAATAGGTTACGAACCTGTTCTTGTTCATGTAGGTGAAACCCAAGTGTCCGATGAACATGGTCAAGTCGTTAGTATAAAACCCGACGAAGACTATCAGATTCACACGCAGGCACAGTTGGTAAGATTGTGGTATCCTCAGTTTGAACCTGATACTCTATGGATAACCAGTGATATTGATATGTTCCCTGTCTCTAAATCTTACTGGAGAGAGAATGTAAACGGAGAATATGATTGGTGTAACCTAAACACGAACCTGAAAAACTATTTTCCAATATGCTACAATATAGCCAGTGGAAAAAATTTCAAAACCATTTTGGACACAGAGGAGTCTTTTTCTGACTTTATGGAAGATGTAACCTCAAGTTTCAGTGAGGAAACAAAACATACGCCTGAAAATTGGGACGGTGAACCAATGGAGTCTTGGGGACTGGATGAGCAGTTTGTTTCTATGGTTGTTTCTTCTTACCGTGACGAGGGGGGCCGAGTTAGTCAACCAATGAGACCCGATGGTTTTCACAGCGGTAGAAGACTGGACAGGGTAAAGTGGAATCTTGAGATTGACAAAGTTATAAATGATTGGTATATTGATTGTCACTCGCTGCGACCTTATGATAAGCATCGAGAAGAAATAGATGAACTTATGGATTTGCTATGCACCACTATACTATCTTAATGACGGGACACAATTCAAAGCCTTGGATTGAGCAGTCTCTGATGTCGGCTTTACTTCAGGACTATGATAACTTTGATGTTATCGCTATGGATGCACAAACCGATGACGGAACTTATGAGTTCCTGAAAGAAAAAGAAAAAGAATATGACAACCTAACAGTTGTTAGAAATGAGGTTCGGCAGTATCAACCACAGAACATTTATGAGGGGACCAGAATGTCAAAAGATGGTTCTATCATTATCACTTTGGACTTTGACGATTGTCTACTTCATAAAGATGTGTTAAACACTCTTAACAAATACTACAATGATAATGTTTGGATGACATATGGCTCATATGTTAAATCATCCAATGGTCATGTTGCAGGATTTGGTCGTTACAGTGATCAAGTTATTAAAGATAATGCGTTTAGAAAAGACCAGTGGAGATCCACTCACCTAAGAACATTCAGAAGAGAGTTATATTTTCATATTGACGAGAAGGATCTGAAGAATGATGATGGGGAATGGTTTAAGGTTGCAGGTGATTTAACATTCATGTGGCCTATGCTAGAGATGTGCGGTGATCGTTTTGAGTTTATTCCCGAACCGCTTTATGTTTATAACGAAGGGAATAATAACTCGGTTAATCGTGGTGAGCAGGCGTCAGAGCAGTTAAATAACGAAAAGATCCTGAGAGCCAGAACCCCATATAATCGTTTGGAGACATTATGAAATATAAAAGTCTAAGTGATATTCACAGAATACATGCAGGAGAAACCATCTACTTAATTGGTAATGGACCTGCTATTCTCGATATACCAGATGATTATAAGAGTAAAATTAAAAACGGTATTTCAATAGGAGTTAATTCTTCCCATTTGTTTATGCCTACAACTTATCAAGTGTGTTCCACTTGGTCATGTTATCTTCTTAGTTGTTACTACGGCGAAGTTTCTGGTTGTAGATTTTATCAGGGACAGGGCATAGGAAATGATAGTTCTTGGCCTTTTGGTGGTGCAACCATCGTCAGTCCTGATTTCTTTTCCGAATATAACACCATTGATATTCACAGTCATATGTCTGATCCGATCTTTGCCACCGCGTTAGTCAATCGACCAACAAGTAATAGTGCCATGTGGGGCAGAGATAATATTATGTTTAGTGCCACAAATTTGGCAACAATCATGGGTGCCAAAGAAGTAGTATACTTAGGTTTCGATCAAAGAAATAATGGTCACTACTATGATGTTGAATCTTTGATGGAGGTTTATAAGCAACAAACAAATGAAATGAAAAAAATGTATTCTCTCGATCCACACATACTTAAGGATCTTGAAGACATGGAATATAAGAACATAAGTAAAGAGGAAACTCCACAATACCTGAAAGTTAAAAATTCAAACAAGGGTAAGTTGGAGTCTCTATTTTCTCACATGGGAAGTTTTGGTATAACTCCTGTTGTTCATGTTAAAGATAGTGTAGTTTATGATGCGGGTGCTGAGTGGAGAGATTATGAAGATGAATGAAGTGACAGCAATTATTGTTGGTAGAAAAGGCAGTCAACGAATTCCAAACAAAGTTGTTCAGCCCTTTAGTGATACCACTTTACTAGAACTTAAAATTAAGCAATTACAATCATGCGAGATGATTGATCGTGTCGTTGTCGGATCTGATGGATCTGACATTCTTGATATCGCTGCTAGTGCTGGTGCCGAAACTGTCGTGCGACCAGACTATTTTTGTGATGAAAAGAAGGCATCCGCGAACGAAATGATTGGTAACATGTGTTCTCTTATTGATACGGATGTTGTCGTTTGGGCTCACTGCACGAACCCATTACTTTCATCTGAAACATACGATAATTTTGTCCAACTTTTTTTCGAAAAGGAGAAAGAGGGGTACGACTCAGTTCTGTCTGTTGATGAAGTCAGGGAGCATCTTTGGGGGGAGGATAAGAAACCTCTCAATTACGATCCGTATGGTGAACGACACCCACTTGCCAAAACTCTCCCGTCATTGTATAAACAAAACGGAGGGATATTCATACAACGGCACGATAACATAAAAACTAACAGTTACTTTTTTGGGTCTAAGCCATACATCAAAGTAAGTCCCGTGGAGGAGTCGGTTGACATTAACACTTGGTATGATTTCTCCATAGCAGAATTTTTATACGAACGATCAAAGAAGGAAAGCAAATGAAGATAATGAATATTTTTGACGGTGATATTGCTCACTCCCCTAGTTGGAAGCAAGCGGGACTTGAGTGCGGCGTTCGTGACCCTGAGCAACAGCACTTGGTAGAGCCTCCCTCGAATGTTCGATGGGTCAGGCAACAACAGTCATTCCATGAAGATGGTGACATGACAGGTATTTCCATATTTACTGATAAGTTTTTGCAGCCTCAGTGGAAGGATCAATACTCATCCATTGACAGTCCACATAGGATTGCTTTGCTCTTGGAATCTCCCGTGGTAACTCCAAGAATTTATAATGACATTGTGCAGATAGAAGATTGCTTTGATTTTGTTTTTACCTTCAACAAGTCTTTGCTCGATAGTAACCCTCAAAAGTATAAGTATGTTCCTGCCGACTGGGTGTGTATTGAAAAAGAATCTCATGTGGTTCATGACAAGACAAAACTAGTGTCGATGATTTACTCTGAGAAACCCGATGGTGATAGGCCACTTAGACATGAGGTCGCCAGAAGATTCGAGAGTAAAATTGATTTGTTTGGTTCTGGCTCCCCGAAAGGTGAAGAACTGATGAAGTCCAGAACTCTCAACCCCTACATGTTCTCCGTGTCGATGGAAAACTGTATATCCGATTACTACTACACAGAGAAAATTTTAGACTGTTTCTGCACCAGAAATGTTCCCATTTATAGAGGTACAACATACATCTCCGAGTTCTTTGACGAGCGAGGTATCATTACATGGAACGAACTTGATGAGTTAGAGGATATCCTTGACAACTTGTCCGAGGAAAGGTACGAGGAGATGAAACCATACATCGAAAACAATTTTGAGATGTCTCAGAGGTATCTGAGTGCAGATGATGTTTTGTATGATATGATCAAGAGGTGCCTGGATGATAGCAACCACAACACAAAGAAGGAGTTTGAATATGCGAACACTGTCACACACTGAGACATATGACTTTTGGTTTGAGAATTCGGAGTTTGATGACCATGATCAGTTTGAGTCTGAATACTATGTAAATGATTTTTACAAGGACATTGTTTTCAACTTGGACCTTCCTGAAGAGGGATACATTGTTGTTGCAGGAACACACAAGGCAGTGTCGTTCAACTTGCTATGCGAAAAGTATGGAAAGGATCGCTGTATTGGATTTGACCTGTATAATCCTTCCGATCATCCGTGTGTAAAAATTAAGGATTGTATGGAACTTTCGGAGGGGGACAACATCCCTATTGCCTTTGCTCATAACGATGTTGGTAGTTTGTCCCATACACCCGACTTAAAAATTCACACTCATAAGTGGCTAGCAAGTAATGTGGTGAGTGGCGGATACATCCTCGGAAACAATAATTTGAACAGGGCGAAGTTTAAGTTTGAGGAATACATGCAGGACAGTGGTTTTGATAACACCAACTTCGCAGATTTGGATCCCAGTAAATTTGATTTGACCTCCTTTCCTAACGAGCGAATAGAGGGTTATATGCTCTCAAGGAAAAAGTGATGACTAGTTTATATGATGAATTCCCTATAAGAAGAGAATTTCTAGATTTTGTTACCAACAAGTGGATCTCTGAAGGAAACGATCACACTGTACTAATGAATCATAATTTGAATGAAGATTCAGTTGTGTTTGAACTTGGAGGTTACAGGGGTGACTGGTGTAGAACGATAAGTGAAAAATATAACTGCAATATTTTTGTTTACGAACCAACGAAGAGAAACCACGAGATTCTTGAGTCCATCTTTTCACACACGGACAAGGTGAAAATTTTTGAGTATGGGTTGTCGAACAGAAACGAACAGTGTAAAATCTACACCAAGAACGACACTAGTTCTGTCTATGATAAAATAGGATATGATCCTGATGCCAGTGATGTGGAGAATATTCAGTTAAGAGATATCTCTGAGGTTCTTGATGAACATGGCATTGACAATGTGGACTTACTCGACATGAACATAGAGGGATCTGAGTACGATGTGATGGAGAGATTGATTGAGTCTGGTCACATAGGCAGGGTAGATAAATTCCAAATACAGTTTCACTCGGAGATAGGGCCTGAAGCCTTCTTTAGAAGATTAGAAATTCAGAAAAAACTTGCAGAAACACACAGAATGATTTATAATTATGACTTCTGTTGGGAATCTTGGCAAAGGAAAAATTAAAATGAAAATCATCAACTACGATACGAACAGATACTACTTCGCTGATTTAGTCGGCAGTCTGTACGATACCAGTCTCGATCAACTAGACAACGAAGATCAAAAGACTAATCTCATTGAAGGTAGTGATACTAAGACTGCTTTCCATAAAAAGTTCTACGAAAGAATTGACGCTGATGGAGGTTGGCCAGAGTTTACTAATCTCTATCAGGCGTTTGTTCGTGAAGTAATCTTCCCCATGTTTGAAGACGATGAACTCCTGTATCAGAAGTATCCAGGCATTCGATTTTGTAGGCCTGGTGCAAAAGCAGTTTATCGTTGGCATTCTGACGGAGACTCGCATCACCGACATCCACTGGGTGAGGTAAACATTTTCCTCCCACTAACTAAGTGTTTTGGTAACAATAGTGTTTGGGTGGAGAGCATTCCAGGCCTTGGAGACTTTTCTCCTCTTGAGATGGAGTATGGCCAGTTCATGATGGGTTACTGGAATCAATGCCGACATGGAAATAAGGACAACGATTCTGGTGTGACCAGAGTTAGTTTTGATTTTAGAGTCATGCCTAGTTTTGCTTATGATCCTGAAAGTCAGATGGCTAGTTGCACTACCAAGCAGAAGTTTATTATCGGTGAATATTACGATGTTATGGATCGAGAGGAAACGCCTGCAACTTTTGATCCTGTCGCAAACGCTATGTTAGGATCAGCATGTTGATGAGTCCACTTGAGTATGATGAAAAACTACTTGAATACATGATGGAAAAATACAACTGCAACGACCCTTGGGATGTTGTCGATGCATTTGAAAAGACCGTCGCTAGTTATGCTGGTAGTAAGTATGGCGTTGCAGTTGATAATTGCACTGATGCCATGTTTCTTTGTCTTAAGTATCTGAAGGCAGAGGGAGAGGTCACGGTCCCTCGTAGAACTTATGTTTCAGTCCCATGTACGATTATTCATGCGGGTTGCACTGTCAAGTTTGATGACATCGAGTGGAGCGGAGCATATGCCTTAGATCCATTCCCCGTCTATGATTCTGCAACACGAATGACAAAGGGGATGTATGTGCCTGGTTCTTACTACTGTCTTTCCTTCCATAGACGGAAGCATGTTCCGATTGGTAAAGGTGGGATGATCCTGACAGATGATGAAGAAGCATATAAGTGGTTCAAGTCTGTTCGTTATGAGGGTAGACACCTTGATAGATTATACAAGGATGATTACTTTGAGAACATCGGGTGGAACATGTATATGCCACCAGAGCAGGCAGCGAGAGGTTTGTTTCTGTTTGATAAGATAGAGGATGTGAATGAGGATCTTGAGAGTTCTGGCATTCACAAGGACTTGTCTGAGTTTCCGATATACGAGGAGGGGAATAAATGACCATAATGGTTACAGGTGGTGCTGGGTTCATAGGTTCTAACTTGGTAAAGAACTTACTAGAAACGACGGATCATGAAGTTGTGGTGGTAGACAGGAACGCTGTAAACATTGGTAGACTTAAGGAACTGACCAGTAATTGCAGAGAGTTTACTGCCGTTCATGAGTGTTACAACAATGTGGCTGGATCTATCATAGGAGAACACGAACCAGAAACCGTGGTTCATTTAGCAGCAGTTCCCCGCGTTGCTTTTTCGGTGAAACATCCAGCATCAACAACATACGAAAATACATACCTTACTACTAAACTACTCACTAAGTGCAAGGACTCTAACTGTGTGAAGAGATTCGTCTTTGCCTCCTCTTCCTCAGTTTATGGTGGAGCAACAGTTCTTCCCACACCTGAAACTCATCCTCTGGATCCGAAGTCCCCATATGCTCTTCAAAAGAAAACATGCGAGGAGTATTGTAAGATGTTTTCCTCCTTGTACGATCTAGACACCGTATGTTTACGATTCTTTAATGTGTTTGGTCCTGAACAGTATGTTGATAGTCCGTACGCAACTGTAATATCTAATTGGTTTAATTGTTTGAAGAATGGTAAGCCTTTACTTCTTGAAGACGACGGACAACAGTCAAGAGATTTCAGTTATGTTGATAATGTAACAGAGGCAATCAAGTGTGTTTCCTTTGCCGATGAAAAATTTAACGGTGATGTTTTCAATGTGGGAAATAATAAACAGACCTCACTGAATGATATTCTAGACTGGTTGTATAAGGAGGGATATCGTTATGAGGTGGAGGGTCTCCCTGCGAGACTTGGTGATGTAAAACACACAAGAGCCGATATTTCTAAACTACAAAAACTAGGGTACAGTCCAGTTTGTGATGTTTGGGAAGGAATGAAGAGAACAGAGAAGTGGTGGTTTGGATGAAAAAGATAACAGCAAATTTGTTGGGGCCTGGTGAGGTTGTTGCCGGCAAGCATAATTATGGCTTAGGTAATCAGATGTTTCAAATCGCTGCGGCGTTAAGTTATGCAGCAGACAATGATTTTCAAGCCATATTTCCTTGTCTGCGAGATAGAAACCACTATGGGACTTATACAGACAATATACTCAGAAATCTCGTCATAGATGAAGACATGCCTTCAGACAGCGTTGGATACTCCAACCCGCAACCCATCTATAAACCAATACCACCTTCAGATAAGTCTATTGTTATTTTTGATTCCTATCTTCAAAGTGAGAAGTATTTCTCTAGCAACAAAGACTTAATTAGAAAAACTTTCTGCCCTTCTGAGGAGGATAAAGAATACTTGCTAAAGAAATATCCGAATGTTTCAGAGTCAGTTTCTTGTCATGTTAGGAGAGGAGACTACACTCAATTAGCAGATAAGTATTCCTCACTCACGGAAAATGATTACTATCAAAATGCAATTGACATTATTGGTGATAGACCTATGATCGTTTTCAGCGATGATGTTAATTGGTGCATTGAAAACTTTAGAGTCGATGACCCACAGATTTCTTTTTCCACGGAGAAGGACTATCTGGAAATATACTTGATGTCCATGTGTAAAGACAATATAATCGCAAACTCCACCTTCTCTTGGTGGGGTGCTTGGTTGAATGGAAACGAGGAGAAAAAGGTCGTGGCACCTTCGGGTTGGTTCACCGTGGAACACAATCGAAAAGATCCAGACCTAATTCCAGAAGATTGGATTACAGTATAATGAAAGAATATAAAAACAAAAATGGAGATGTTCTTCACTGTGTATATCGCCTCGAAGATTGTGAGGGAGATAGATTCGACTTCACTTCCGAGGATAAATACTTACAGGGTGCAGTGATGCGAATGAATGATGGAAAGTCATACAGAAACCATAAGCACATTAAGTGTGAACGGCACATCGATATGACGCAGGAAACATGGGTTGTTTTTCGTGGTTCGGTTAAGGTTGAGTATTATGATGATGATGAAAATTACATGGGGACCGAAATCATAAATCCAGGCGATTGCACCATAACATTCGGTGGGGGACATAAGTTCTCTTGTGTTGCCGATGACACTTTAGTGTATGAATTTAAAAATGGACCATATTTTGGTCGTGATGCAGATAAGGTTTTTATAAATGACTAAGTTAAATGTTGGGTGTGGTTGGAGAAATTTTGGTCAAGAGTGGACACACATTGATGGTGGAGATTACGATCATCTAGATCATAAGGATATATTTTTACAAGAGCATGAACCCTCAAGTGTCGATGTAATCTATAGTTCCCATATGTTTGAGTATCTAGACCGAGAAGAAGCAGTCGGACTCTTGTCTGCTTGGTATCGTGTTCTTAAACCTGGCGGAATATTACGACTGGCAGTCCCTGATTTTTCTACCATGTCTTGGTTGTATCAGGAGGGGAAGATTACACTAGATCAAATTCTTGGCCCTCTGTACGGTAAAATGCAAATGGGTGAAGAAGTGGTATACCATAAGACAGTTTATGACTACGCTTCGTTGTCAAAACTACTTACAGAATGTGGGTTCCGTGATGTGTTTGAGTATGAGTGGAGAGAGACGGATCATGCAGAACATGATGACCACTCTCAGGCATACATTCCTCACATGGACAAAGATAATGGTGTGTTGATTAGTTTGAATGTAGAAGCGAAAAAATGAGTTTCAATAGCGTAGAAAAATTTGAAAATAAAGTAGCAGAGTTTTACGGCGCACCATACGCAGTTGCCGTTGATTGTTGCACACACGGTGTGGAACTTTGCTTAAGGTATAAGGACTTACGTTGGTTAACCGTCCCATGTAGAACCTACCTTTCGATTCCCATGCTCGCACAGAAGTTGGATATTGGTCTTACTTTTACTGAGGAGGAAT
>UEXM01001907.1_pt1 | contig 16027 bp, 14 predicted proteins | sample 1796661 | NCBI WGS metagenome assembly UEXM01 (sample SAMEA4772469, study PRJEB27181) | metagenome | reverse complement strand
CCCATTCCGTTGGATTCGCTCCCGTTGTGGAGTAATCATCCCATGATGCTTCACTGATCTCCCCTGTCTGGTGCGCTTGCCAAGTGCATGGATTCATGTACCCACCATCGCCCTGGAAGAATCCAGTAACAACTGAGACTACGTGATTCCAGACTCGAACGAGATTAGGCATTATATCCTAGCTGCGAATATTGGTGTGGCTGTAGTACCAGTGAGCTTGATATGAGTTCCCATCATCGGATGGTAACTATTAGCTGCGACTGGAACTGTTTCGTCAGTGCCATCCCATTTCGTTATAACAATATTCCCAGCCGTACCTCCAATATAGAACCACTGAAATAGCTCTCTATCTCCGTTATCCTTAGTGAATACTGGAGTTGAATTATTAGGGGATACTTCTTCCCAGTGCCTTGTAGGGCCTCCTATGAATTGTGACATAATTAATTTAAGTTAAATGATTTTAGTGTTGACATTAAAAAATACCGTGTATAATCGGGGGCTTCTTCTTTTGTTTCTTTTATTGGTTTTCTTTGATTTTCTTCTTAGTTCACAAACCATACTTACTAAGTAAGCACGAAGTGCTGGTTACTTTAGCTTAAGATAACCTATTACTGCTGCGGCAGCAGCGTTACATCCCACTACTATCCCTGATAACCATAACCACTTACCTTCTAGTTTGGTAAGTCTCCTCTCCTGCTCCTCTGTTCTCTTAATGAGCCCAGGATTCCCGAACTTATTACCACAGATGGCATCATGGATCTTATCTATTTTCTCTTCGTGGGTCATAGGGCTTCTAGTTGAGATTGGTTCTCATTAGGGGTCTGTCAAGGTTAAAATTAGAAATCACTGAGAAAATCATCCTCTCCGTCCCTGTCCTTCAAATAATCATCAATATGGGGTGCAAATAAGTTCCCTCCAGGGATGCCAAATAGGGAGAATGCAGCGGTCCCGAAGTTCTGGGTCATTGCCTGCCCTGCTGAGTACATCGAAATGGGGGTCTGCTTTGACATCATTCTGGACAATTGGCCATCACCAGAAGCAGCAGCTACAGATGCCTCCACAACCTTCCCAAGGACTGGGATTCCACCAACTACCTGAGATGCCATGTATCTGGCTGAATCCTTGAGGAATTGCTCCCCCCTTTCATCCTCCTCATCTTTCAGTCCCAGCGTCTCCTTAAAGGCATCCATACCAGCATCAGTAAACGCCAAGTAAGCGCTGCTCATTAGAACCCCGTAGAAGGCGAACATAATGGCCTCCTGGACCCTGCGCTGTTTCAGCTGAGTGGCAGTGAACCCAAGGTTATAGTGCCTATTCATGTCCGAAGTAAATATAAACAGCTCCTTCTTCATTCCTTGCTCTCGGAACAGAGGAGGTAGTTCATCTATTCTACCCGTTGGGAAGAATCGCTTTACAATATCATCCGCTTCCAGAATCGCATCAGCCTCAACCCCATGCTTGTTCATTGCCTCCGTGTACTTCCCAACCCAGGCGGTTGATGTAGCAGCTAAATCAAGAGGGGTGTACATCCAGTAAGCGTACTTCTGGCTCCATGCGTGAAGCCTTTTTGCTTGGGCCTTCAGGTTCTTAAAGGTTTTAGTGGCTCCTGGCTCAAAGCCCCTTGATGCCAATTCCATCATCTCAATCCTGTTGGAGTGAGGTCTGGTCTTCATGAACTTGCTCTTGCTGGATGCTAGCTTCCAATTGCTCTTCCCGAAGTGCCTCATAGCAGCAGAAGCAGCAGCTCCCTTATCAATGGACTGCAACGCGCTTATCATGGGTGCCTGTGTCTTCGCCCAAGCCCCAGGGTTAGCGGCCAACCAGTAAGTCCTGGTATTGTTTCTCATGATTCTTAGTCCACGGTCCCATTGACCCTTGGGCTTAATCATCTCACCTTTTGCAACTGTGTTTATGTACTCCTTTACATAAGCCAATGAGCCAGGAAAGGCTTCATTCATTGCTTCCTGGAGCCCCGAATCCCTGAACATTAAATTAGCATCAGTTAAAGTGCCATGCAGTGCTATAGCATGTTCAGCACTTGCGTTGTGCTTCTGAAGTGATCCAATAAGCTCAAGCGTCTCAAATCCCAGCTTACTCTTGGATCTAGCCTTAAGGAAACTGGTATGAATCCTCATGAAGGTGGGGTTTTCCTTTAGCGCATGGTCAAAAGCAGTCTTACTGGATAGGTTCATTAAGGGCAAATACCTATCCTCCTTTGGCATTGGAACACCATACATTTCCATGTATAACTCGTTCAGCCTCGGATACATTACATTGTCATTATAATCAATCAGGGAATCAACGAAGTCCTTGTGGTTCTGCGGCAGCAAGTCAACAATACCTTGAATCTCTCCTCGGAGCTTAATCCCTCCGAAATCGGTGTGCTTAAGGTGTTCCATGCCTAGATCGTTCTGGGAGTGACCATAGACGAACATGGCCTCATACATGCTCATTTGCCTCTTGCCTATTTGCTTAAGGGGAACATTCCCTGATTTGGTTAAGTCCAGTCCAAGGTCCTTTGCTTTTTGCTCAATGAACGCAGTGTATTCTTGGTGAGCTAGAATGCTATCAGAGACTCCATCAGCCACCTTTTCAAATATAAGAGTATCTAATTTATTCCTTTTCTCTCCAGTAAGCGCAGCGCTAATTGATCTAGTATCAAGCAATTCCTGGTTTCCCTCACGAATCATATCCTTAATTCCGCGATCCCTAGCAGCATCCTTCTCTGAGAGGTCCTTATTCTTCTTTCTTTGGGAATTAGTTTCAATGCTGGTCTTAATGACATTGCCAGTTCTCCGAATCTTCTCACCCCTTCTAGCTTTCTTGGCATTATGAGCGGATAATCCATCTGCCTTAACGGACTTAAGATCAGCCAGGTATCTAGCAAGGAGTTCATTGTCAACCGTCTGTCCCTCAGCTACATTAGGAATCATCCCTTCGCGCTGGATCTCATAATCCCCCTCAGTCATCTCATAGGGCTTGTCATCGGGTTGGGACTCAATGCGAACCATTAAATCCTCGAACCTCTGCTGTGCTACTTCACGAGCCTTTCCACCATTGTACCCAGCGAGTTCCATCTGTCGAATTACCTCAGGTCCGTGCCTAAAAGGTTTCTTGCCCGCCTTAGCTGCCTTAAGATCCTTTGTGGTCTGTTTAACTGTCTTATTAATATTCTTAACAAGTACCTTTTGAGTCTCCTCTATGTATAAATTCTGTAGCTTATTCAGACTTTCATTGAGCCCCTTTTCAAGTGCTGGAAGAGTCTTGGTGTTAGCTAGTTTCTTGAATCCCTTGAATCTAGCTTGGACGTCAGCAGGCATTTGGTTAACCATGCTCTCAACTTGCCCAATAGCTTCCTTGACGGATGCCGCCTGATCTCTTAGAGCTTGCTTCTGGTCAATGTTCTTAGCTTTTAACTCAGCTCTTACAGCCTTAAGCTTTTCTTCTGCGCGCTTACGTATCTTGCTAGCTGTCTCCTTTGCCTTGAGTGCTAGATCATTCTTCTGCTGAACTAGCTTCTCTTTAAGCTGCTCTATCTTCTCATCCTTAGTAAGTCTCTTCCTTGGGAGCTTCTCCTTTGGTATCTTAGCTTCATCCCTGGGATCACCTGGGCGTACAATTGTCTCAGCTTCTTCCTGGACATCTAAATTAGTCTCAATCTCAGTCTCAGCTGATATAATCCCCTCCGTAAGTAATTTGATCTCATCAACAGCTGTGTCTACCTCAGTTGGCTCAGGAGTCAGTCTTATTTCCTCCTGTTCCTTTAGTCTCTGTAATTGAAGGGACTGAATGCTCTGAGCTGCCTCAACGTCACCCTTGCCAGCCATCTCCAGAGACATGCGCTCCATTGGCTCCATCTCGAACTCATTGAGGTCAATCTTGGGAGCCATCTTCTGGATAGCCTCAGCAGTCAATGGTTGACCATTCTCATCCATTGTAAGCGCATCGAAAGCTTGGCTAGTCTCAATCTTGGAATCAGAAGTAAGGGTATTCCTAGCGAACTCCACAGCAGTATTAGGACCACTGGCAATTAGCTCCATCAGTACCTCCTTGGTATCAATATCCCCGAAGGCAAATAACTGACCCAGGGCTTCACCGCCTACTTCTTCACCAATCTGAACAGATGCTTCTAATGCTGCACCAACTGTTCTATTCCTGAATGCTGGGCTTATCCTTCCAGCTAATTGACCACCAACGAACTGGAACAAGGAGATTACTGATGCCTTCTTGATTGCTGCATCACTAGCTTTATCCCTGCGCTCCTTGTCGTTTATAAATGCGTTTATGGATTCAGGATTGTTTAAATCAACACCATCCTTCTGCATTGCTTCCACAAAGGTATGAGAGTACTCAGTTTGAAAAGCTCCAGCAGCACCACCAGTAGGCCCAGCAGCAATAGTTCCAACGATTGCAGGAGCCATCTGTATTGATGAACTTGCAAGGATGTTAGAAACGATCTCAATGGGATCTCCAGCTAGCTTAGCAAGGGATTCTCCTAAGCCCTCTGCTCCAAGGAACTCTTCAAACGCCTTACCAACCCCCAGCTTAGCCATTTCAGCATGAGAACTAACTACCTCCTGGATAGCCTCATGTCTGCGTCTTGGCATCTGCTTTAGGTTCTCTCTCTTATCAGTTAAAATGGATTGAAGCCTACCGATCTCGCCAGCCATAGGAGTCCCCTGTAACTCCCTAATAGTCTCCTCGATCTCGGCCATTTCCTGCTCCTGCTTGGCTGCTGAATCATCGTTATTAGCCAAGGCAATCATGGAGTTATTAGCCTTCTTTAGGTTAAACCATGAGCCCTTAAAGGAATTAACGAACCCCTCGAATTGACCTACTTCCTTCTTCTGCTCCCGAACAAATCCATAGTGCTTTTGAAGTGACATGTAATCCTTGTCAATATCCCCACTAAGGCCAAATGCGCGCGCATAGGATTCATAGTACTCTCCAACATCTCTTGGATCATATCCCTCTGAATCGGACATGTGGAGACTAATGGCAAGCTTCTTAGCATTGGATTGATAGTCCTCCTCGCTTCCAAAAGCATCCTTAGCTGATTCAGTCCAACCAGGAGCAAACATGCTATCAAGGTTGTCTATACCCGCAGTAAATGCGTTCTGTATCTGGGATTCAGTTGGCACTACTCAGCACCCTTCTTTCTTTTGATCTTAGCAGCTTCTTTACGCTTCTGCATTAGCTTGTTTAGCTGACTATTTGTAATAGCGTCATTTATAGCTTTCTTGGACTCCGATCTGAAGGTTTCAATGTTCTTGGAATCCCCAGTTAAATAATCCTCTGCTAGAGTTCTGATCTTCTCATACGCTGTCCACGCATCCTCGGGGTCAACGGTAGCAGTCCTAAAGCCAAATTCCCGCTTCTCTCTCTCAGTAAATCCTTCGCCTATTTCACCGCCTTCTTTAGCGGGTAGCAATCCTCCCTCAATTGGACCGCCCATCTTTACTGAAAGCAATCGACCGACTTCCCTAAAAGCAGAAGATGAATCATCATCTAGCTCCATGTCAAACATTGCACTAGTGGCTACATCTATCTCTCCATCAGCAGCGTCCATGCCCTCAGCCTGAATCATCATTTGGCCAAGCAGCAATTGTGCATCTGTGTTAAAGTCCTCGCTATTAATGCGGTCCCATATCTTGTTCTTTGCGTCAACATCTGGTTCAAGCGCAAATATGCCATGCTTAGAAGATCCACTAAATGCCCATGTCTTAATGTCCTTCTTGGCTTGCTTGAACTCCGTGTCCATTCGACTAAATCCACTAAGCCTTTGATCCAGGACTGAGTTATAGAACTTGCGCTCTTTCTCAGACAGGTTAAGAAGCTCTATATCATCGGGGGTAATAGTGCCATTCCCAATTCCATTAATGACATCCAAGTTTGTATTAGCCTTATCAAGTCTAAGAGCCTTAACCCTCTTGGTTCTTAGGCTATTAAATGAGTTCTTGGCCTTCTGAGAAGTTCCCTCTGGGATTTCAAGATTCTTAAGCTCCTCAATGTCCTCGGATTCGGCTATTGTCTCCTTATTCTGGTCCAGCCAGTTCTTGTCCTTGGCGTTGTTTAGGCTTATGCGCTTTTTATTTAAATTACTTAACAGAGATTCTTTTTGAGGAGCCGTAAGTGTCTTGTCATTGAGAATAAGACTGCCATGATCATCTGCTTGTTCCTTTGTTTGAATCTCTTCGGTGTACCCATTAGCAATCTTGATTTTATTGGACCTGTATTCCTTCAAGGCCTTCTCTTGGAGTTTAGTTATAGTTGCTGGAGGTAGATTCGCCTCCTCGTACCCTTTAAGAGCAGCATCTATTTCATCCTCATCAATTGCTTGCCGAACCTCCTCATTTACGCGCGCTATTATGGATTGATTCTCTGCCTCTTGCTCAACCTTGGCTCCCTTCAGGAACATGCTTCGATTGATACCGCCCAGCGTATCTTCTAAATGAAAGCTAATTGACTCCTTTGTCTCCTTTGATGCCTTGGATGTAATCTCTCCTAGATCAGATCTATGCTGCTCTACAATCCCATTAGCTATATCTCCCCATGAGTCAGGATCGTTCTGGGCACCAGCCTCAACTATAGCTACTTCAATAGTCTCTTCTAGGCTCTTGTTCATTTTAACGGCCCTATTGGAGGCTGTATTATCAAGGGTTTTTTGTCGCTCTTTACGGAACTTATCGAACTCCTTACCAGTTTCAGCTAAGGCATCAAATACTTTACTCCCGATACCAATATCTGGCTGAACACCAACTGATCCCGCGCTCTTAAATTTACCTGGTTCTGATGATGGTATAGGCATTATAGGGAAATCCCTCCTAGAACATTAGTTTTTTCTGTTTTAGGGCTTTTTGACTTCTTGCCTTTTCTCCACTTATTAAACTTGCCAGTCAATCCGAACTCCTCGTCAACATCTGCTCCAGCCTCCGCTAATCCAGCTATGAAATTAACCTTGCCAGCTTTCTTAGCTGCCTTGCCTCTGAATCTATGCATAGCTGCTGATTGTTTCCTTCTACGTGCCTCAAATGCTCCCGTTCTTAGCTCCTCGCTTCCTCGTAGGCTAGCAAGTACACTCTCTTGTGCAGCCAGAAGCAGAGGGCTGCCAGCATCAGCTTGGACACCGCCCTTACCGAACCTGACAGCTTGCTCCGCTTGAATCCTTGCTCCCTTACGTTGTTCAAGTGCAGCATTCTTGCGAGCTATATTCATGGCAATTTCAGCATCCTGCTCGTCAATCCATGCGTTGTGTTGGGCTACTATATTAGCAGTCCTGCCAGCCTCCAATGAAGTATAGCCCTGTCCTGCTTCTGAAATCGCATCTGCAAAATTTGCCATTATGGTCCTTTCGGGGTTATCTTTGGAATTGTGTAAAGAAGCGTACATGGCAATGGTTGAGTCACCTTGTACACGATTCTGGGGTTCCTGTGATGACCAGTCGGCATCTCCCAGTATTTCTCTCCAGTGAACAACGGAGGACTACTATCCATTAAATCCGATGTATCCCTGAAGGTTACTTCATTTAAAGTCTCTTTTTCTTCTCCTCCTGGAGTATTCCAGCGAATGCCTACTTCTCCACCAAGGGAGTTGCGAAAACCCAGTAGTACGTGATCCGTCTTCTTGGGCTTAGCCCTTGACGCTCCATCTCCTGCTGGTGCTTCTAGTTTAGTGGTCTCCATCTCCGTATCGTAAGCAAGTCCTACAGAAGCCTTTGTACTAGCATTGTCAAGCGTAATCTGTCCACTACTTACAACCTTATCCGCTTCAGCATTTCCACCAGCCAGAACAGCAACCGTTTTGCCCTCAAGGTGATCGAGATCTGTAATCGTCGTAGTGCTGACACCAGAATAACGAATTCCACAATCAGCATAAAGCATATCATCCTTAACCGTCTCCCTGAAGCTGAATCTCTCCACGTATCGGACATCAGCTCCGTTGACTTCTCGCTTAACTACAGTCCAGACCTCATCCTCGGGATCTCCGTAGATGCTCTCAACGCTCTCGAATTCACCATCAGTGTCCCTAGTAAACCAAGCAATTACCTCATCGCTGCGATTATAAACAAGGCCTACAAGAACCCCATCGGTACGGATATTCCAGAGGATTCTATAAGGATCCTGGGTATAAGCGCTTTGCTTAATGCTGGGATCAGTAATGTGCTCCGCTAGCTTAGTAATGTCATTCGTTCCAAAACCGTCCTCACCGATAGAAAACAGAAGCTCATGAAGCTTCCGTCCATCCCTACTCCAAAACAGTAAACTATCTCCAACGATTGTTGGACGTATTCCTTTAGATCCTTCAGTGCTTTCAATTGTGCTCAGTGGTTGTGTTGTTGGTGAGAGGGCATTGCCATCAGCACCCCTGAGACTGTATTCCTCTCCTTCAGTTCCTATTAGTAAATACTTGCGTGCTCGAATCCATTTGATCCTATTTTGCTCCACAGCTGCCAATTGATAGCTCAAGGAGTCCGTTGCTAGAAGATCAGGTGTACTTGTTCCGAAGTTCTCGAAGTCATCAAAAGAGGAAAACCACATTCTCTGTTTTCTGTAGTCCGTACCCCCGAAGATCAATCTACTCTCAAAGAACGTAACTGCTGCTGGGTGTCCTCTCCTGTATGAAAACGCTCCTTCGGACCAGGTAGTAACAGCATTGCCAGAACCTGAATTCTCAAAGTCTTTCTTAACATCCGCAGTAACAACCGTTCCTGATGTATATCCAGTAATTAAGGCAAATCCCGTAAGTGAAATTGGTTCAACAGTGAAGGTTACGGATGCTTCTACAGGTGGCGTTGCGTCGAACGCGAAGTGCACACTGTACTCCACATCATCCTCTGTCTCGATTCCGCTATGAATAAAGTTAGCTCCTGATCCCGCGCTGTAGTCCGACCTAGCTGACCATACCTGCGTCCAGTTAGTTGTACCAGTTGCCCTCTTGCTTATGAAGATCGTACCATCCCACTTGCCTGTGGTGGTTAGACTCCAGGGTCCTTTTGTTGGGACTGCGTGAGTTCCTACCGAGATATTGCCTCCAAGATCCCCTGTATCAAATAGGATCTCCTGGGCATCCCTGTTTTGCGTAATAGCAAAGTAACCCTCTACATTATCAGCTGTGAATATACTTGAGGACGCAGTGAGCGTGATTCCCGTTCCAGTAGTAGCGCTGGGGTAAACAGTAGTACTGGTAGCATTTATATCCAGCAATGGAGGGAAGTCCCAATCAACGTTCTCTATTTGCCAATCCGTCTCCCCGAACCTTGATAGCTTACGGACTGGGTAATCCTCGTGAACAATGTAAATTATGTCATTGATCTGAACGAATTGTAGATCAAATAAGATGGGCTCCAGGTAAGCGGTAGGAATCTCGTATATGTCATCCTCCAATGCGTGCCATAAGCCATTGCCTAGATCCGTTGCAAAGGTTCCTGGTGTATGAGCTGCTGTACAATAATAGTTGGTTCCTGTTTCTACAACTAGATCACCTACTGAATAAGCAGGCCCTGCCGTCCACGCAGATGGTGTGCTGATCTCAACTCTACTAGCAGTTGATCCACCAGTAAACCACCGTATGTAATTCTCCCCGAACTCCATTACGTAATTCGTGGTAGCTGAGAACCTGAAGCGCACCAATCTACTTTCTTTGGTGCTGTCCTTGGTTTCAGCTATGTACTCAGTTCCAGTGCTTCGCTCCAGTGGTCCGTACTTAAGAGGGATAAAGCCATTGCACTTCCGCATTGCGGACTGGTAATCCTCTAGATCCCATCTGCCATCAAGCAAAGGGGACCATTCACCAGCATTAAATCTGTTTATTCTAGGCCAGAGAGCCATTATGCGCCACCCCCGAAGTGAGAGTTATCCCAATCACTCTGAAGATGAGGAGCATCAAGAGCCCTTCTTCGCTCCATTGTATCAGTGAACTTAGCTTCCTCAACGAAGGTATTGTACCTATTGAGAATGAATTCAGCCATTGGAATACTGTCAGTTCTAGACAAGCAAGCTTCAGCTGCTAGCTTAAGGGCAATGGACTTAATTAGCATATCATCCATATCTCCTACGGTTTCCAGATCCTTAATGTAAGTGACCTTAAGTGGAGCTGCTTCTGATGTCAGGATCTTGCGTCCCTTGATCTCGTATCTAGGGGGATTAATTGCATCAATGTCAACCTCCTGAATGCTTACCATTCTTACGAAGTCCACAGGCAGAGTATATGCCCTTGCCCATTTAAAGGTAGGTGCGGTACCGTCCGCGTTTATTAGTACGTCCTCTTTGGCACATCCCCATGTATGCGCTCTAAGGACTTCTTTTCGGCTGAAATCATAAAGGAAGTCAAGTGTTCTTGCTGTCTCCGATGTGTCAGTGCTTGGATCAATACTCCTAGCTTCAGAGATATAAACAGCGGCTAAATTGATGATGTCAGTTCTGGATGCCATAATTGAAAGGTGCCCCCTGACCGTCATGGAGACACCCAGGGGGACTTTGTGAAGAACGTCCAAATTAATGGACTAGGACAAGGAATTATTGCTCAGCGTACTCGTCGATTATCGTGAGATAAAAGACCACTGAGGCTGCTGTTGGTGAAGCAGAAGAGGCAATCGTTACGATTACGTCCTCAGTTGTTGCTGTAGCTACGTGTGGAGCATCCTCGTAAGCAGGAATAGCTGGATCACAGAAGTTCACCTTCCCCGCTGTTGCGAGGTCCATTCCATCAGCGTAACCATTAGCATCAGTATCATCGCCAATGTCAATGGTTAGAGTTGATCCTGCGGAGTCCGTAGTAACGTAAGACAAGCCTGGGATTAGCGTCTGACCAACCTTTAGTTTGTAAAGATTGAAAGTGTCAGTTGCTACTTCACCAGCGTCTAAGTCCTTGCGGATACGAAGGGTACGATAGTTCTGGGCTCTCGGATAAGTTTTACCGCGAGTATCCCCGTTTGTTCCACCAACTTGGTTAGTGTAATATGTTGCGTCTGTTGCTGCCATGTTAAATCACCTGCTTTCTATTAAGGGGCTTGGTCACAAAGAACTTCGACAACGCCTTCTTCTTGCATACGAGTAGCACCCATATCCAAAGAAGCCCAGACCTGCCAAGAGTAATTCTTTTGTGGAAGTTGTTCAACCCTAGCAGTGAAACCGCTAGTAACGCCAGCAACCAAAGCGGACTTAGTGTAAGCCACACAGGAAGCGACATCAGAAGCTACTGATACGAGTTGAGTTTTGATAAAGTTGAATCCAGCGAAGTACCCGACCTCTGAATCAATCAGAGCCTTGATGTTCGCGTAATCCGCATTAGATACTTGATCCACGTTTTTGAGAAGATCATCGAGCTGCTCCTGGCGGTAAACGAAATAGAGCATTTCGCCCATTGGAGTTTCATTTTTACCGAGGATTGACTTAGCTTCAATAAGCTTTGCCAAGCTAAGGCCCTCATCCGTAGAAGGAACACTGAAGTCATTAGCGACTTGCTGCGTTGCTGGGAGGGGAATAGGAGTCTCAGTAGTAGAACCATTTACCTTGTAGTAATTGGTGCCAATAGCTGCATCTAGGATGATTTCATCTTTCCGACGACCAAAGAGCTGGGCGAAGTTCTCAGCGTATGGGCCGAGGAACTGAGCTACAGAACGCTTCTGATCTGGGATGTCGATGAGATCCGCTTGGGTTTCCGCATTGGAAGTAAGCTTTCTCGTGGTGTGAATCGTATCGCTGTACTGAGTGTCAGCATGACGCTCATATACGTTAGTGCTTGTTTGAGCACCGATCTGTGGGAGCCACATTGTTTCGGCTCCTACCATTGAGCGCTCCTGAACCTTGCCCGTTAGGCGAGAACCACGCTGCGCGTATTGTAGATGTACATCGCTCTCGAATTTCTGAGAGTATGCATTAGGATATTGTGAAGACATTGTTTATATCTGGTTAGGTTAGGTTAGTGCCATAAGGCATTCCTCTACGTCCTTTCCCGTTCCCCCACTAATGAGGCGGTACTTCTTTTCGAGGTTCCGACTATTAGCAGGTCCACACAGGGCAGATTTTCTACAAGTCAAGAGTGAGACTGAGTCTCATTAAAGTGTTGTCAAGTCTTTTCTTTAAAAAAGATGAAAAAAGCTAGTGAGAGGACTCGAACCCCCAACCGTCTGAGTACAAATCAGATGCTCTCCCAATTGAGCTACACTAGCGTTGAGTTAAATTCCTGGGTTATTCTCAGCCTCGAACTTCTGGTCAAAGAGCTTCTGAACGTGATTGTGGGCATTCGGATCCCCATCGAGATAGGGCCTATGAAGCTGATTCTGTGGGTTATTCAGAATGTCATCAATCTGGGATTGGACATTTTGACCCGTTGAAATAGTGCTGGGCTGAACTCCCTTGATATTGGAATCCATCAGCGAAGCGTGCAAGGAAGCCATCTTAGCAGCGAACCCAGGCACCTGAAAGAATGCTGAATCATCCAATCCCAAATGAGCAGCTACAGCCTCAGCCTTCTCTACGGACTCCGCATAACCAGGAGTATTCCGTGGTCCTACCTCGGACTCCAGTGAAGCAATTGCTGCCTCCACGTTGCTCTCAGCTGCTTGGGAATCCCTCTCGGCCTTCTGTGCAAGTATCTCCTGAACAGGCCCCAGTAGCTTATCTGCCTGTGCCTGATTAAGCCCTGCTTCCTTAAAATAGCCAGTAAGCTCATTGCCTAACTCCTCTGGCAATCCCTCTGGTACGTTGTAATTCTCACCCTCCTTAGGGCGACCTAAGGCATCATATACCCGATCCCAAGCTTCTGGTCCATCACCCTCCTGGGGCATAGGGATCTTCTCCCGTCCCAGTAGCTTCTCTAGGTTCAGGTATCCCTCAGCCATTGAGTTAAAGTCATTGAACTTACGCCCTAGATTCTGGTACTTCTGGGGGTCCATACCATCTGGTACTGGGTACTTGTCCCAAGCTCCTTCCTTGAATGCACCAGTCTCCTGGTCAATCATTGAATAAAACGTCGCAGGTGCTTCTTGAGATCCAGTCTCAATAGGGGCTGCTTCCGTTGGTTGAACTGTCTCAGTCGGTGCTAGTGGATTGTCTTCCATTATATTCTTCCTCCTCCGTTCTTAAATCCTACTTTGTACTCTCTCTCAAATATACCCTCGAATTCATAGTGCTCAGGGCGGTATCCCTTGCGTCCTCGGGCATCATTGAATCCCTCTCTCTGTGCTCGTACTGCCTTAGGGGTATCCTTCTCCGCATTGGGATCAACCTCATCCATACAGGTCTTCTTTCCTGCGTATCGGTTCTTGAAGTCCTCTGGGTGATTCTCGTGAATCCAGCGTACTAGATCGGGTTCCTTCTCCCCGTATGGGCTGTGTAACCCAGGAGCATCAGGGAAAGCCTCCTTAGCTGTCATTTCCCATGTCTCAACAACTGGGCATTCAGCATCGTACCACTCATCCTTGCCTGGCATCTCCTCAACCTCTTCCTCAGTAGCTTGCTTCTTAAGGAACTTGCTAATAGGTAGCCGATAACGCTTCCCATCACCAATGTATTCCACCTTCTTGTCTTTAAGGACAGCAACCTCAACGCCATCCCTTAGTATCTTGTCCTTTTTCTTTGTAATCATAATTCGTTCTCAATCTCTGGAATATCTGCGTACTCAACCTCCTGATAAGGACTAGCGTCCCGCATTGTAACAATGAAGTTCACTAGCTTCCTTGCCATAAACAAGTACCGAGTGCTCTCATTACTTATGTCAATCGGCAGGCTGTAATCATCGTAGTACGCCATCCGTTTGATCCGTTTTAGTATCCTCTCCCCGTCCTCTGAGTTGAAGACACGTTTAAACGCGAGGATGTCCTCGTCTTCCTTGGGTTCCTTGTCCATAAAATCTATCCCTGTGTTTGTGCTTCTGCGGATGCGAATCCACTAGCTGCTTGTCCTGCTTGTTGAGCCATTTCAACCATTTGCTGCAACTGAGCTATCTGGTCATCTCGCTGCTTGAGCTGGCTAATCACTTCCTCGTCATTAACAAATTCAGCTGGAATAGTGCTGTCAACGGCGACTGCTCCAAGGAACTCCTCCCACTTGACTGCTCTGGCTCCAGCCCCTGGCGCGAACTGATCCACGAGTTGGGCGATATTCGCTAACTTAAGTCCACCTTGGATTCTTTGTGTCCTGACCGCCAGGGCTATTCTGGAGTTATACACAACAGAAAATCCACCAATGCTGTCCTCGTCAAGGTTATTCTCCTCCATGAGGTCATTAAAGTCCCCACGAATGAACATCTCCTTGAACACGTTCTCAATTATTCGACTAAGAACCTCCTCTGAGATATTCAGGAAGATTGGCGTAAATAGCTTCAATTGCTCATCCGCTTGCATCTGAGTCTCGAATGCTGTCTTCTCAGTGGTAGCTACATCACGCTCGGTAAAGAACTTGAAGAGGTCATTGAAGAAAGCACTGCGAATCTGCTGGGTGAGCTTATTGATGTAGAACTCCGCGAACTGAATGTTGGGGTTCTCGTAAAATGGTTGGGGCTTGCCTCCATCACCCAAGTGAGGATCAAATGGTATCCTGCCCCCTGGACGATCATCAATCTGGAATGCTGAATCCTTGGGCTCAAGTATTGGTGGACGTACTGTCTTCTCGACAGCTACCCCCACATCACGCATAGCTCGATTGAGCATTCTAACGCTTGGAAAGATCTGCGTCCCTGGGCTTCTACCCATACCAGCATCGTGTCTGGACTTCATTAAGCGCCCTACGATGTACACCTGATAATAGAAACCATCATTGTCAAAGAGAGTATGGTTCTCCTCCTTGATTACGTAAACGGACTCATAGGGACGCTTGCTAGGGATCGTTACTCCCTCAGCGACTAGCTTGGGATCCCTTGGTGCTACTCGATGAATGATAGTGAACTTCTCGTTCTTCTTCTCAGCTGAATCAGAAGCTAAGCACTCCTTCATCTTGTCCGTAAGTACCGCATCCCCGCTCTCGATCTCAGCCCTGAATAAGTCCTGGATCTGCATAACAGTCATTGGTTCGTACTCCCTGAATACCGTATCTGGCATTCCGTCCCCATCCTCTCGGAACCGATAAAGGCCAAAGGGAACCTCCTGGAAGTTGAACATCTTCTTCTTGCTGGGAACCATAGAAACGCACATAGTACCGAACAATCCTCCCGAATGCATGCCCTCGTGGAATCCGCGGTAGAAGTTGCTCTGCCCTAGTCGAATACGTACACGGTCAGATGCAGCATTGTAAAAAGTATCCTGCTCCTTGCTGGTAACGAAGTCCTGTGGGGTAATCTCAGCCCATCTCTCCGTCTGCGGAGTAAGGTTGCTTACTGTACCAGAACTAAAGACCTCAGCTGCTTCTCGAACAGTGGTGTCAAATATGCGAGTTGAATCAATCTGCCCAGGGGTTCTCCCGCCAAGCATACCTGACTTGCGCTCCTCGCAGTAGATCGCAATGTTCTCTGCGTAGGACTTCCAGTTCTGGAACTCAGGAAATGCATCGAAGTCCTGAATGATTGCTGCTGCTCGCTTATCGTCCGACATTATCCCAGTGTATTACGTTTGCTGTCGTCCTGACCTGAAAGCACTGAGGCTGCTACACCCTTGCGTTTTTTGCCCCTAATGCTCTGAGCTGCTGATGCTTGGCTAGTTTGCTGTGCTCCTGCTGCTTGAGGTGTTACTGGTGGTAAATTGGGCTTCTTAAGTCCCAATGGTTTTCGGATGGCATCAGTCATCTTCTGCGTTCCGCTTTCAAAGAAATCCATTATCTCTCCCATAGGGCTGATGAGATTGAGTCTCAATAGTGATCTGTCAAGTAAAAAGTTAAGGAATATCAATTATTTCTGTATTAGTGCTGGTTAACCCCTTGGCGTTCTTAGCCCTTAGCTCCTGCATAAGCTGTCCAATAAGCTGGCTACCCTCCTCAGTCTTCTTGGTATCGTTCTCAGCTGTCCTAGTATGCCCCTGCATCTCGTTGTCGATTCTCAGGAGCTTGGTATAGTGCTCCAAGGCATTCTTATCCGTACTCCTACTGACGAAGGCTTC
>UEXM01001905.1_pt1 | contig 16036 bp, 26 predicted proteins | sample 1796661 | NCBI WGS metagenome assembly UEXM01 (sample SAMEA4772469, study PRJEB27181) | metagenome | reverse complement strand
AATCAACCTGTAGCACCTGGAATGGTGGGCGCGTATGTGGATCAGTCCAAACCTGACCCCAGAGCAAAGAGTTTCACGGGTGAGGACAACAGGATTAAGTCCGAACGTGCAATGGCGAATATGCTGCGCGGGAAAGAAGCACCAAAAGGCAAGACGGTTGGCCCGTATGACTTGTATATGGGGCCAAACTGGGGCGAGTCACTGGCGTATGCGGGTGAGCAAGCATTGGGCGGCTACATGGCAGGCAAGGCTAACCGTGACGATATAGCATTGGATGAGGAACGTGGACTTGTTAAGGCGGCTGAACTTGCGGCAGAGGATGCTAAAGACGAGAGAGATTTCAACCTAAAATTAGACGAATATAACCGAGACATTTACGAATATGATACAGATTCCTCGTATAGGGCAAATCAAGACACAATCACAAACAAACTAGCGTCTGAACTTCAAGATTTTAACAAGGGTAAAGGCAAGACCAAGACATACATAACCCCTGATGGCCCTCGGACGGTCATTGAGGATCAACAGGGCTTATCTTGGATGACAGATGCTCAAGGCAGGCGAGTTGGCACTATTGATGTGAGCGGCTTTAAGCCGTTAAATGAGAATCGGCAGGTTAACCTTACCGCAGCCCAGTTGGAGGCGCTCGAAGCTACCACCAATGGTGCTGATAGTGCCATCTTTGGTATCACTAACGCTTCAGATATTTTCCGCGCAGATAATGACCTGTGGAACGATGGTACAGGTCTGGGCGCTGAGTCTCTGTTCACGGGTCTTACAGGGCATGCTTCTCCGAGTAAAGCAGGGCCAAAAGTGTTGGAGTTTCAGCGCAAGGTTCAAAAGCTGGGCTTTGAGGGTATGTCTGAGGACTTTAATCGACTGGAACTAGGTCAGATTGCCAAGAACGAGTTTGATTCAGTTGCTAAAGCCAATGCCAACTGGAAAACTGAGCCATACGGCCTAGTTAATATACAAATTGGCAAGCTGCCACTGTATAGGAAGGCATTCAACAAGGCCATTGATGCCGGAACCCATACCAATGAACAGCGCGACATTCACATGAGACAAATGGAAGATGATGTCATCTATGGCGCGACTCAAATAGACCAGAAAACAGGTAAGCCCACGGTTTCACTGGATGAACTCCGGCGCAAGGGGATTAATGTACCTGACCGCAGAGCGCAGCTAGCTAAGAAAGTTGAGAACGGTACGTTTACTCCTGAAGACAAAGCTCTGCTGACTCAGATTATTATGGCGCAAAAAGCTGAGGAGGAATAAGTGCGATGAATAATGACGAACTGCTAGCACTGATGGCTGCACAGGAGGCTAATGATGTGGCCGCAGAGAATGACAGGCTGCTAGCACTAATGGCCGACCCTGCCGCACCCGTTGGTTCCGCAGCGTTGGAGCAGGAGGAAGGCGAGTCTGTAGTGCAAGGCTTGAAGCATACCCTTAAAGGTTACCCAAAAATGGCCCTTGGAATGGCCGAACTTCCAAGCATGATTGGAAACGCCGCAACATACGGGCAGCGTAAGATTTTGAATAGAGCGGGAGTTCCTGAAGAAGTCACTGACAAGGTTAAGATGCCGTACCTTGCAGAGCAGGAGTTTATGCAACCTGTGATGGAAACGCTTGAAAATACTGAAGGGGTTTCACCGGGAAGCTGGGCTGATTTTGCTCAAACATTCGTTGAATGGGGTGGATTAGGGCCGTTTTCAGCAGTTAGAAAAGGGGCAAGCGTCTTGCCTGATTTGGGTGCTGGCTTAGGGGCAATGGCTGGAGACTATTTTGCTGATGAAATAGGTGAGGTTAGTGGAGGCATTTTAGGCACGGTTCTTGGTTTGGTAAGAAGGCGTGGCACTGATATACCTACAACCGCTGAAAAAGTTGCTGTTAATGTGATTCAGGAAAATGCGGCTGATCCAAAAGGGCTGGCAAGGGCCGTAGAAGCCTCAAAAGAAGACGCTGGAACATTTGCTGACAGAACTGGTGATGCTGGTGTATATAACATAGAGGCTGGAGTTAGAGCTAACATTAATGCAGCAGAAGAAGCCAAATACAAGGAAATAGAAGCTGACCGAGATCAGCAAGTCATGGATAGCGTTAACGACCAGTTTAATCCGCAAGGTGCTGATCCTAAATTAGCAAAAGCAAAGGCAGACCAAAGCCTTAAGGCTACAGAAAGAACAATAGAAGGGGCAATAAATAGAAAAGCGCAGGAAATACAAAGCACAAAGAAAAGGACAATACAGGAAGGGTCTGATTCTTTGTTGCCGCTACAAGAACAAATCCTTGCGTCTAACACTGCGAGATTAGATGCACAAAAGATTGCTGAAGAAGCTGCCCAAAGAGCCGAGGAAGCAATAGCAGCCAGAAACAAAGCAATAGATGAGTTTTCTTCAGATGAGACTCTTGCAGATGCCTCCATAACAGCAAGAAACGCCTATGAGGAAGCAAGAGCTACGAATAAGCTGCTTGTAGAAGAAATATGGAAGCCTTTTGACGAAGTGGTTTCAACTCCTTTTGCTCCTTATAAAAATATAGTAAAGGAGTGGGCAGAAAGCCTGCCTCCTGCAAAAAGAAATGCAATAGAAAAAAACGCTGCTATTGCTGGCCCTAAAGGTATTTTAGCTCCTTTTCGGTTAAAAAATATTTCTGAAATGAAACCAAAAGAAATTCAGAACTGGATTAAAGCAATAAATGATGAGAAAAGCATTCCTACTGGGGGAAAGTTCAGCGAAAACGAACACGGAGCGCTAGGTTCATTATATGACGCACTAAGGGCGAAGCTGGAGGCTGATTTCCCTGCTTACAAAGAAGGCATGGAGGCTTCAGCACGATTTGAGGCTAGATTTCCGCAGCAATTACAAGAAGCCGCAGCAAAAGAACCAGAGGAATTTTTCAAAGTACTTGGGGAGTCTGATGAGTCAGGGGCGGTAGCGATACGCTTGCTAAATAAAGCCGATATTCCTGGTATGCCCGAAGCGGTCACAAAGCGTTTGAAGGCTCTTGCTAGACGATACAAAGACGGCCTTCCTGACGATAAATTCAATTTAGAATTTGAATCTATTATGGAAAGCCTGCCGCCTGAAGTACAAAGACAGGCAATGGCTATCGTTGAAAAAGGAAATGCGGCAGAAGCGGCAGAAGCGGCCAGTGAAGCTGCAAGGAAATCGTCAGGGATTGCCGAGATTGACGCAGAAAAGGCAGCAGCCCAATTAGGAACAGAGCGATTTGGTTTAGAAAAGGCTAAAAGAAAAATAGAGGAAGACGCGTTTAAAGAAATAGCTGACGCAAAAAAATCTGGGGAAGTGTTGAAAAGGTCAGTTCAGAGTAGTGAGTTAGCAAAATGGGCAGTCGATCGGGAAGGATACATAAGTCGCATACTCAGAAAGCCAGATGATATGGAAGGGTTTGAGAAGTTAAAGCAACAGATAGACTCTCTTGGTGTAGATGCTCAAGAATCGTTCAAAGCTGATATTGGCACGATCATAATTAAAAAACTGCAATCAACGGGCAAGCAATCCGCTTTCAAGAGGTCAATAGGAGAAGCACAGCCAGTTGATATCTCTACTGTAGAGAAATTTAATAATATGACACGCTCACTTAGAGAATCTGGAATTCTCAGTGAAAGGGAAATAACAAAAATGAGAGAGTTGTTAAATAGACTTTCAAGTTACGGCTATAGAATGAACGCTAAAGCGGATTACAAACAAGCCTTTGAGAATCAGAAATTTCTTAGTGATCTGTTTACAAGTGGTATATCAGCTCTTTCTCTCAAGCTGCTTCCCGGTAGTAGCTTGGTGATGGCGGGTGCTGTTAGAAGGGCCGTAAAAGCGTTTCTTCAGCCGGGGGGAAAGAATGACTCAGAAACAATGCAAGCACTCAATGATATTATGCTAAACCCCGACTCTTATGCTGAAATTATGGCAAAAATGGATAATCAGGCCGATATGCAACAAGCAGTTTTGACGAAACTTAATTCTTTTGCTCAGTCAAATCAGGCTGTGCAAAGCGAGGATCAATAAGATGCCAAGAGATAGCGCAGGAAACTTTACATTAGTACCGGGTAACCCTGTTCAATCAGGCACGGTGGTATCGTCTACATGGGCAAACAGTACGCTGGATGATGTATCGACTGCGCTAACTGACAGTCTGGATCGCTACGGGCGCGGTGGAATGCTGGCTCCCTTCAAGTTCTCTGATGGCACTAACCTGCTTCCAGGTGCTGCATGGGTAAATGAGCCAACAACGGGTTTCTACCGATTTGATGCTGGTGATTTGCGAGCTGTTGTATTAACTCAGGATGTCATGCGGTGGCAATCAACGGGTGCTCAGGTTTGGAACAGCACTGACTCGCAATGGAACGATATTGTGGGTGGTGGTAGTGGACAGACGGGCGTTGATCCCGGTACTGCGGCTGACAACACGCTCCGGTGGAGTGGCACTGCTTGGGTTGAAACTAGCGACTTAACAGTTTCAAGCACTGGTGTCGTAAGTGCCGAAGGTGGTCTTGAGAGCGAAGGCGCTGGTGGTGGTAGCTTTAGGGCTGGAACATCTGCTGGCGTAACTTCCCAAGGTGGATTCGCAGTTGCTATAGGCCAGAACGCGGGTAACGATACGCAGTCAAACTTTGCTGTAGCTATAGGACAGAACGCAGGTCTAACCACTCAAGGTGCCTCTGGAGTATCTGTAGGTAACCAAGCTGGTGAAACCGACCAAGGCACTTCCTCTGTTGCCGTGGGAAGGCAGGCTGGTGAGACTTCTCAATACACCAACGCTGTTGCTGTGGGCTACATTGCAGGTCAAAACTCCCAAGGGTCAGGTTCTGTCGCTATTGGCGTAGAGGCGGGACAAGATACACAGAGTTCACAAGGCGTTGCTGTAGGTCAATCTGCTGGCAAGACTCGCCAGAAACAATATGGCATTGGTATTGGGTATAAGGCAGGAGAAGTAGACCAAGGACTTAACTCTATTGCTATAGGTAGGCTTGCAGGCCAAACCACCCAAGGTAACAACGGCATCATAATCAACGCCTCCGCAGCGGTTCTTGACGACACCACAGCAGGCCACATTCACATTGCCTCTGATGACGGTTCTCTGGACTTCCTCACGGCCTCTGGATGGTCTATGTCTGCCGACCTTAGTGTCACAGGAACCGTGGATGCCGTAAGTAACGTCACAGCGAACAGGGGAAGTATACCGGGAGCCAATGCTGTCCTTGGTAGGATGCAGTTCAGCGGATACACCGTAGGAACTACAAACTACGAAGGAACTCGCATCAACGGTAAAGCAGCACAACTGTGGACTGCCGCTAATGGGGGAAGTAAGCTGGAGTTTGAAGTTACTCCTAATGGAACACAGACACGCGCTGTTGGTATGACTCTAGAGCAGGACGGAAGCCTTAGTGTCACAGGAACCGTGGACTCCGATAACGGTGAATCTGTAGGCTCCAGCGACACAGGCACCCCAGCCCAACCACAGAAAATGGAAACACTAACGCAATCCGAGTACGATGCGCTGTCACCAACGTATGACGCTAACACTCTTTACTTTATCGTAGGATAATACGATGGCTTTAGTTGGCTCAGTAGTAGGTTCCTTCGACCCCTCGGACTCCTCGGTCACCCTCAAGCGTGTCGACTTGTTTGATGGAGTCACCCCCACGGCGGCTATCGTCACTGTGGTTCAGGAGATGCAGGGGACTAGTAGCTACAATGGTAAGCTAACAGGCATTGGCTGGGGCGTAGGGGCTATTACCTCTGCTGACCAATGGGCTTGTGGTGTTAGTCTTGAGGATGCCTCTGCTAACCAAGTAGCCAACAGGCGTCAGCAGAACGCTGTTACTGTTATCATACCTTCGTATGGCACAGGAGCGGGGGAATACTCAGCACAGATGTCAGGTGCTCTAGTGGCCGATGGTATCACCCTGACCAAGAGTGGAACTTGGATAAACGAAGGTGGCTCAGGTGACCTGTTTATTGAGGTTACTCTCTTAGGTGGCGATGACTTCTCAGCGTTCATACCCTCCGGCTCCCTTGTCACCTCCCAGACCCGTGTCGGCGGTATACCCTTCAGGCCTAACATGGGGTTCTTTGCGGGCGTGGGTTCGGCCACGGCTAGCTCTAGTGTTTCAATGAGCATCATGTCTCAGGGCTGGGTGTTCGACAACGGCGTTGATACTCATAATGAATGTGCTCGCATAAGCACCTCTTTAGATTCTTCGGCCACAGGCGATTCCCGTGTGGAGATGTTGTCAGCTAACTTCTACTCAACCATGACCGGAGTAGGAGCACTGAAGGACACCATTAGCCACACAGACTTCGATGTGGATGGGGGTAACTTTGAACATAACTACACCACAGCCGACCCTATTGATTTCACCTTCCTTCCCCTCTATATGCGTTTTGATAATGAAGACTGTTCTGTAGGGGAAATAACGCTACCTTCTTCAACAGGCGCGTTCTCATCCACAGGTTACGGACATGACCCTGCGGTCGCTAAGGTGATGGGTAACTCTGCCATAGTCGCTTATGACACAAACTACTCAGGAACAGCCTCTGGTAACAACTTCCATTGGACTATAGAGGGGTCTGGCTCCACAGTATCCACATGGAACGACGAGGCTAGAGCTACCATAGACTGCCATGCTCGGCTCGACCTCGGCACCTGTGTCTCCTATGACGACCCGGATACTGGAGGCTTTAGGTCTACTGAAGTAGCGAGGATAGCTGACGGATTCTCTATGGAAATGACTCAAATAGCAGTGTCAGGAAAACCCGCCTTTGTAGTAACCATGGGAACGCCCTCCACAGGCCTCAACATCAACCTCGGCTCCACACAGATAGCTACGGCATACCTTGGCTCCACTGAGGTATCCTCTGCATACCTCGGCTCAACGAGCTTAGGGGGCGCAGGAGGCTGGCGTACTTTCTACAGCGATCCTTCTCCCGCACAAAACGAAAGCGATTGGAGGGCAGGTACTTCTGGAACCCTCTCGCAGGTAGCAGGCGGTATCCTTTGGACTTGCACAATAGCGGGAATAGTTGGCACCAGCTTTGAATTTACTACAGTGGAAGGGAAAGACTACAGGCTGACAGTTACCACAGGCGCAGGAAGCGTATCCACCAATTCTGTTGTCCAAGACGCTACGGGAACTGCTGTGAATTTAGCTGACACTGTATTGATGGGCGCTGGAGGTGGTTCAGCTACAATAACTTTCAAGGCAATAGGGGCTTCTACAACTCTCAGTTTAGTTATATTCGGAGCTGTTAGCGACACCATACTCATAGACAGCTTACTGATTGAGGAAATGGACTGATGAAACTTGCGTTTTTTTCTGCACTACTAGCTTTTACGTCTGCCAATGCTTTCGCTCAATCAACCAACAGTATTGATATTGACGCGAGCAATGATTATGAAAACCCTGTGGCCCCAGTGTCCAGTGCCATTGCCAGTCATTGTATCAACGCAGTGGCGGGTGCAAGTACAGGCGGGGGGATAAACATTGGCATTCAAGACCCTATCTGTCAGCATTTGAAAATGGCAGAAGTGGCACTGGAAGCGTATAACTTGCAACGTATATGGTGCAGTGAGCGCGATCCAGCGTGTGACCGATTGTTGATGGAAGGGTACCTGGTGAAGTACCGCAACAACTTGGCAGATGCTGAACGGATTATGAGTCAAACGTCACTGGCAGGTCAGGCAGGTGTCACCGCACTTCAAGCTGCCCCTGCTATTGCGCTGCTTTGGTTACTGGTTCTTCTCTAGTGGGCGATTTAACAGACAACTTCAACCGCAGTGAGTTTGCCTGTAAATGTGGCTGTGGATTTGATGAGATTGCGCTAGACACGGTGTATATCTGCCAGAATCTGCGGGATCACTTTGGTAAGCCTGTCACCATAACCAGTGGGTGCCGCTGCCCCGACCATAATGCAAGTGTAGGTGGAGCAGAGAAAAGCCAGCACGTTGCAGGGACTGCTTCTGATGTAGTGGTGAAAGATGTCCACTCGCACGATGTCTACGAGTACCTGGAAGCGTACAGCAGTCAGCTAGGTGTTGGCGGGTTGGGGAAGTACGATTCCTTCACTCACGTTGACACCAGAGGCAGTAGGGCTAGGTGGTAGGTCTTCCATGCACCATTCGCAAGGCAAGATAGGCAACCAGTCAGGGTGAGTCATGTCTTTGGGTGGCTCGTCAAACTGAACGACTACACAGCCGCCCAGAAATATAAACAGCAGTATCACCATGAACACCATCGTATTTATGGTCAGGAACTCTTTAAGACTCATCGTTGTTCTCCTCCAGTGCTGCCTTAATACCATCAATGCGCTCCTGTAACTTCAAGTCGCCTCCGTAGGTTCCCGTGTAGTAGAAGGTGTGGTCATGACCCAACTCCGGCACTGCGTCTTTCGGTGCAAAACTCAGTAAGAATTTGCAGTCCTCCCGCAGACGCTTGTTCTCTGCCAGTAGCTGGTCGTATGCTTCAGGTAATCCCGAAAGTGCCTTCGGAAGGGCATCCCCGCAATGTGGCCTTTTGCCAGTGACCCTCTCCACGAAATCTGCAAGTTCGTCCCAACTAAAAAGTGCCTTCGGAAGGGCGTCCCCCTTATGTGACCTTTTGCCAGTAACCTTCTCTACAAAGTCACCAAGTTCGTCCCAACTAATCATCGTTGTTCTCCTAAGAATTAAGTGACCCGTTTCGTGGCACGGTGGGTCAGGCCGCTGTGAGGTGCTTAGGACACCCGCCACTGTGGGAGTCATGTTCCCCGAATTGAAGCCCCGTTTCGACTAACAGGTGGGGCCAGCCTGCGAGGAGGACTGCTACAGCCCCTAGTCTTTATCGACTAACTTTTCTGCCTCAAGAACTTCCCTCATTGCTTCTTGCTCTGAACTCACTGCTTCTTCCAGCCGCTCTATCTCTTGCAGCAAAGAGTTTGCCACCGTCACACAGGTTGACCTCCAATCAACCACTGCGCCTGCTTTACTGGCGTTATCTGCCGCCTCAAACATAGCATTCACTGCCTTTTCAACGCCGTTCTCTGACACTGTTTTTCTCCCAAAATGAACGGTTAATCAAATGCTCTCTACCCACTGGGGCATCAAACCACAGGCAATCAACACATAACCATGCCCGCAGCTTGCCCGCCCAGTTGAATACAGGCTCGCTTTCCTCTCCACAAATGGGACAGGTAGGTGAATCAGTCATCATCTTCACAACGACCATGATCCTCTCCAGCTTCGGCCTCTTTGGACAAGGCTATTGAAGCATTCAATTCCTGAATTGCACTGGCAAGGTTTTCAAGCCCAGCTACTGAGGCTTCAATCCCATCAGCAATACGCCTAGCCAACCGCAATTCTATTTCTTCCTTCCTGGTCATCATCAGAAAGGAATATCGTCATCAAATGACTCAGGTGCAGCCTTTTCCTTCACAGGTTGTGCTGGCTTTGACTCACCCCCCTTCCCCCCTATCGGCGTGAGGTTCTGGATGTGCAGCTTCAGAGATGAACCCTTTGTGCCATCCTTCTTATCATACTCCTCCAGCGTAATCTCGCCCGTTACAGCGACCTGAGAGCCTTTGGACAGGTGTTGTACCAACCCGTGCTCTTGTCCATCTCTGCCCCACAACGCAGCATTCAACCACGTTGTCTTCTTGTTATCACCCCAACCAGAGTCAATAGCAATCGCCAGACTGGTTACTGCCTTGCCGCCTTGGGTAAATCGGGTTTCTGGATCGCGGCCCAGTCGCCCTACTGCATTCAAACAATTCATATCTTTTCTCCTATTCCTTCCATTGAAATCCCTTTAGCTTCATTTAACGCCATTCGGAATTCAGTTGATCGAGCCTTTTTACGGCTTTCGGTTGATAGTTGACCACCCTTTGATGGTGCTCTTTCTATCAGTTTAATTTCTTCATAGTCCCACTCAGTCCAAAGTTCAGCAGCACCATAGAAGTCATCCTTTTCAAGACAGGCGTTAATCTCAGCACCAGCGCGGATCATTTCTGGTGATTCTTCTGTCGCCTTCTCTTGAGGCAGGCTTTCTCCTGCATAAATGTAATGTCCCAGTCCAAACATAGCTAGACACTTCACCAAGCACCGCATACGGGCTGAGTTAATGTCAAAGGCATTGGGGTTCTGGATAGCCTTGTTCTTGAAGTCCAAGACGGGTAGCCACATGGTATGGGACTGCATGATTGGCTGAATTAGCCCATTATCATGCGTGTAATACCCCTTTGGGATGGACACCTCAACCCTGACTTCCATTGTCCCATCAGGATAAACAATGTCATCTTCCAAAACATACTCAGCATCAGAATAGTTATCCTTCACCATTGCCCACGCCCAAGTCCACGCCAGATAGCTGAACTGCCCCTTTTTCTCGATATGCTCGCTACAGTCGATTGTAGAAAGCGTTTCCCAGATTGATTTGCTCATATCGGCCAGTATCCTTTAGGGCAAGTCCAGTTAGTAACAATGACAACCTCACCTTTGCTATTCTTGCAATAGGTGAAATCCTCTCCCTGAGCGTTCACATTCATCACCACTACAACCAGCAGTGCTGCTGCGATCCCAGTCCAATACTTAATCTTGATGTTCGACATACATACAGTCCTCGCATTCAAAAACAGTCCAAGGCCCAACGGCCATCCCATCCACTTCATTGACATCGCGGGTATCGAAACGGTGGCATCCACACTTGGGACACCCCGCATCTTTCCACTTGTCCTCAGTAGTCATGTCATCCAAGGTCTTCACCATACGCATTGCCGTGTGCAGCCTCAGAGCGGTGCGTCATAGACTCACAGTAGGCATATTCCTCACCTATCTGGTGCTCAAAGTTAGCCTTGTACGCCTTAACAGCGTCCTGGCGGCAATCACCTTCAGCGATAATAGGGCGCATTCTGCCATTGCCAGCCGCTACCCATGCTTTTGCTTCAGAATCATAAGCGCAAATCATAATCCCTCCTCCTTTCTCAGGTCGTGCAGGTGGTCAGCGTGAGCGCAGATAGCGTCAGACTCATCGCCCACTATCTCCTGCGCGATTGCGTCCAGTTGGTCTTCAGATAGCCTGTCAGTCAAATCAAGGTCGCTGGTGCGGTGGATCACACTTTCAATCTCTACACCGCCAGCCCAGTTGACATCTGGCTCAGGGCTAGAACTGTCATAATGCACCTCAACGGCGTATTCAACGTCATCGACTTCAACTGAGGTCAAGAACCCCTGTGCATACTTACGCTTCTTCATGGGTATGCACCTCATCGTAATGTGCTTGGGCTTTTGCAGTTTCAGCTTCCTCCAGCTCTAAGCTGGCTGCAATGACATCGTAAATTTCATCCATAACGTCATCAGCAATTCTCCCCTCGCTTCTCAATGCGTACAGCTTTTGGTGCAGGTTGCCGCGCCCTGTCAAGCGAGCACAAGCCTTTGCACACCACAATTCATGTGATGCCAATAAACGCTTCTCAAAATCGTATTTCATAATCGCTTCTCCTAAGTTTGCGATGTGAGATATGATGTTAATATGCGATATATACTGGTGTCAATACATATTTCATGTACAATGCAAATTCTTCCCATTAGGGTTAATACAAAGGAGATATGACAATGCCAGAGATTAGCGAGCGAGAGCGAAAAGAGCGCAAAAAACAGCGAACCAACGCCAATGGTAACGGGCGCCCGAAGAAGCAGGTAGAGCACTTCATTACGCGGATCACGCCGCTGGAGAAAGCTAGGCTGGAGGAAATGAGCAGGGCCAAAGGCATGAGCATGAGCGAATTTGTCAGGCTTACACTGGGGCTAACCTGGAAGCATTACGAAAAGAGCAAGAAATAAAACGGGTCACTAACCCACTTACCGCCCCGATCAGCAATTTATATATGGTAGCTGAATTAGCGACTGGCAATAAAAAACCCCCTTCCGTGAGGTTGGGGGCTAGATACTCTTGCCAACAGAGTGGCGTAGGAGTAGTATCTCAGGTGCGAACAAGAGACAGGAAGGATTATACAGGTAATCACCTGTTGAACAAACCTCTTTTCTGTTTCTTTGTCGCAGACTTAACCAGTCGGTGAGGCCCATTCGTTTGGGAGCTGGGATAACCCCCACTAATCGACCACCAGTGCCGAGAGCAGGTAACGGTGATAATGCGAAGTTTGGTTAAGAACGCTCGTCAGAATAGCTGATTAATCACTGCTGCGCCGTTAGGCGATAGTAAAGGTTAAATGTGGGAGTTGATATGGAAGAAGATGAAAAGATGCAGGAGTTGCAGAGGAATTCTAACAAGGCAATGCTTGAGTTAGCTGAGTATTCTCTGCTTAGAACTGAATTATCAAATGACCCTGACGAGGAGTTTCGCCAGCATTTAATCGCTAGTATTGCGTATCTTAGGAAAGAACTCGAAGGAGTGACAATACAATGACGGATGAAAAAGAAAAGCCAGCAACAGGTATGAGCTGGGATGACGCAGAAGACGCAGTTATCAACAAGGCACTAGAAGCAATAGAGGCGCACCTGAACCCTTACGTTTTTAAGGATGAGGTTATAGACGAGAAAAAGGGTATGTTCCGCCCATTTAACCATAAGGAGCTTATAGCCGCTGTTCCTCTGTTCCAGAAGCGCAGGGATTTATTGATAGCACTGAATCGTGAGAATGCACCCAAGGATGGGTTCTATAAATCACATCAATGGCTGCGGCTGCGGTATCAGGTGTTGACTGAGAGCAAGGCAGTATGCGGTTGTTGTGGGGCTAGTGGCAGAGATACTACCATTCACGTTGACCACATTAAGCCGAGAAGCAAATATCCAGAGCTTGAATTAGAGATAAGTAACCTGCAAGTCCTCTGTTCAGATTGCAATATGGGCAAGTCCAACATAGAAGAAACTGACTGGAGAGTCGCATGACTGCGATAATTAGAAAAGACGGTACTTACTGGGAACCTAGTCAGGAACAGATACTAAAGTGGCAAGCCCTATACCCTGATGTGGACGTTTATCAGGAATTAAACGCAATGGCGGGCTGGTGTGATGCAAATCCCAACAAGCGCAAAACCAGGATGGGCCAGTTCTGCAACAGTTGGTTGAACAGGGCGCAGCAGAACGGAGGAAAATCACCGTTCGCGCCTGAAAAGAAAAAGACTGAAACAGTATCAACCCGTGAAATGACCTCTCTTGATGACCTTTCCCACCTTTTTGTCGATACGCCTGAAATCAGGGAGCACTTCCTAAACAAATTCGGGCAGTATTTTATCAATGGGGAGAGACATACAAAATGAGCGATTATCAAAATCAAATACAAAAAGTTCTCGACTCTGCGCCATATCAGTCTGGCGAGAAGATGCGGAGGGGAGATATCGCTAAAATTATCGGCACTACGAATATGAGCACCAGTAGCAGGGTACTTCACCTGATGACCACGGACGGGCTGTTGGAAAAAACGGGTCAGCTCGATTATCGTAGAAAATCCAACACACAGTATTGGCTGCGGAGAAAATGGGTATGAGCGATCCCTATAAAGTTAAGCCAGACGATCAAGTAGCAATTAGTTTCAGTGGTGGGCGCACTTCTGCCTATATGCTTTGGAAAGTGCTACAGGCCCATGACGGGAAATTACCCGAAAATGTCAAAGTCACGTTTTCTAACACTGGCAGGGAGATGCCAGAGACTTTAGATTTCGTGAGAGATTGCGGGGAAAACTGGGGTGTAGACATTGTATGGCTGGAGCTTGGCGAATATGAGCAGACAGGCATTTGGAAATCTGGGGCAAAAGAAGGCAAACCGCGATATAAGGCAACAACCAAAGTCGTTGATTACGATTCTGCTTCAAGAAATGGAGAGCCATTTAAACGTCTAGTAAAAAAGCGCAACTACTTGCCAAACATTATGAGCAGGTTTTGTACGGCAGAGCTAAAAGTGCGAAGGATACGCGATTATTTGAAAGGTTTGGGCTATGAAGACGGTTGGACGCAGTTCATAGGGATTCGAGCAGATGAACCGCGCAGGGCGGTTAAAATGCACAACACGCTAAACGAGGGCGATTATATGGTCTGTCCGTTATATGCTGATGGCGTGACCAAGCAAGAAGTACACAATTTTTGGGCTAATCAACCTTTTGATTTGAAATTGTTTTCAAATGATGGAACAACAGACTACGGAAATTGTGATGTTTGTTTCCTGAAAGGTGGGCGCAAAAAAATGGCAATTATAGCAGAGCGTCCGGAGCTTGCTGACTGGTGGATAGAGATGGAGGAGATGATGTCAGAAACTACAGCAGGATCAGCGGCTCGATTCAGAAACGACCAACCCAGCTATAAAGAAATGCAGATAATCGCCACGACTCAAACAGATATGTTCGGGCATGACATGAGTGATGAAACAATCCCCTGTTTCTGCGGAGACTGATGATGATTGATCCCAATAAAATCTACCTGGAGCTAGTCACCACTGGCGAAAAGTGGGCAGAGGCTCAATTTTTAGCTAATCAACTGGACGATGCCACGAAACCACTGCTCGCCAAACTAACCTTGGATGCCATGCCACGGGCGGGAAGTGTCGCAGCAGCAGAGAAAACAGCTTTTGCCAGCCAGCCCTACCGTGAGCATATTAAAGCCACCAACGAGGCCAAGCGCGATATGCTCATAGCCAAAATTAAATACAACGCAACGGAACGGCTATGCGATCTCCGGCGCACTCAGGAGTCCAGTCACCGCGCTGCAATGAGTACGGCGACATGAGGGTGTTGAATTTATACTGTGGGTTAGGGGGGAACGCACTTCATTGGCCCGAATACTGTGAAGTAACGGCGGTTGATGTTGAGCCGAAAGTGCTGGACGTTTATGCAGCGCATAGGCCAAATGACAAGATAGTGGAGGGTGACGCACATAGCTATCTTTTAGAAAATATTAATGACGGTTGGGATTTCATTTGGTCTAGCCCACCCTGCCAAAGCCATTCGCGGATGCAGAAAGCTACGCGACACGATTGTTTGAAATACCCCGATATGAGTTTATATCAGCAGGTGCTTTTATTGACCCACCATTTTGACGGAAAATGGGTGGTTGAAAATGTTAGGCCGTATTATGAACCACTCATACAAGCGCAGTCTGTTGGACGGCACTTGTTTTGGTCAAATTTCATCATTAGGGCAAAAGAAATTCCGCAGCCAAAAGACTTCATTTTTTTAGGGACATCGGCTGACACCCAAAAATTGAAGGACTGGCTGGGAATTCAGTATGAGGGGAATATTTATATGGGCGGCAATCATTGTCCGGGTCAAGCATTGAGGAATGCAGTACATCCTGATTTGGGTTTGGCGGTTCTTGAGTCCTCAATTCTAGACGAGCAAAAAGACTTGTTCGCGTGAAAGGCCGAAAGCCCAAAAAATGCAAAGTGTGTGAAAAGCAGTTCAATCCCTCACTATCCACTCAGAAGGTCTGTAGTCCATCCTGCGCGATAGTATTTGCAGGCAAGGAAAGGCAAGCGAAAGAAGCTAAGGCTCGTAACAAGGCATTACGCGAAGGCAGAGAGGCATTAAAGAGTAAATCCGACCATTTGAGAGAGGCGCAGACGGTTTTTAATCGTTATATCAGGATGCGCGATAAGGATTTGCCGTGCATATCATGCCAGCGGCATCATACGGGACAATATCATGCGGGGCATTACAGGTCGGTCGGATCAGCCCCGCAATCATTGCGTTTTTGTGAGGAAAATTGCCACCGACAATGCCAGCCTTGCAACACTCATTTGTCATCCAATGCGATAAATTACAGAATAAACCTGATACAAAAGATAGGGTTAGAGCGTGTAGAATGGCTGGAAGGGCCGCATGAGCTAGTAAAATGGTCTATAGATGACATTAAAGAAATTAAAGCCACCTATAGACAGAAGATTAAAGAATTAGAGCAAGATAACTAATCGTCTAACGACCATTTGGCGATACGCACGTCCTCACCATAACGGTTAGTGACAGTTACCATATCAGTCCGGATTGCCCAACCCTCCTGGCGCAGCTCAGAGATGCGGGCTGGCGCTTCCAGAACGC
>UEXM01001903.1_pt1 | contig 16040 bp, 10 predicted proteins | sample 1796661 | NCBI WGS metagenome assembly UEXM01 (sample SAMEA4772469, study PRJEB27181) | metagenome | reverse complement strand
TCTGAAATTCACGAACTGTATCTTGATCGATCTGGTTTTGGTATTGGAAACCTCTACGCTGAAGAATCCACATCCAACGCCTCCGGTCTATTATTTGACGCTTGCCGCATAGGATCGTATTGGGTTGCTGAGAACAACGAGAAGCTGATTGATACCGTTTTCCGAGAGCGCAAGATGACAGCTCGCCAGCTCAAGCAAGAGTTTGGTGAGGAGAATCTTCCGAAGAAGGTGCTCGAAGCTCTCAAGGAGAGTTCAAAGCAAAATGATACCTTTACGGTTGTTCATGCTGTGTATCCACGTGAAGGACGTGATGTAACTAAAGCCGATGGTGCAAACATGCCGATTGCTTCGTGCTGGTTCATGCCGGAACTCAAGCACGAGCTTCGTGAGGGTGGATATGACACGATGCCCTATTGCGTGTCGCGTTATCTCAAGTGGGGTGATTCTCCTTACGGATGGTGTCCAGGCTGGACGGCACTACCTGATGCCAAGCAGCTCAACTTCTTGGAGAAAATGCTCGATACTCTGGCTGAGGTCACAGTGTTTCCTCGTATGCTCATTCCTTCATCTGTCGAGGGTGAGGTCGACATCACTGCTGGCGGTGCGACCGTTTACAATCCGTTTAACAATGCCAAGCCAGAGGAGTGGCTTACTGGAGGTCGTTACGATGTAGGATCAGCACGGGCCGAGCGTAAAGAAAAGAATATCCGTGAAGCTTACCACTACGATCTCTTCAAGATGTTTGCTCAGATCGAAAAGCAGATGACGGCCCGAGAAGTGGCCGAGAGATCAGGCGAAAAGCTACTTCAATTCTCTCCCACATTCGCACGTATGACGACCGAGCTTTTTAATCCTCTGCTCAACCGTGTTTTCCGTCTCTTGATGCGAGGTCGAAAGTTTCCGCAACCTCCTGAAGACATAATTCAGATAGATCGCATGGGAGAGCATATCGCACCCCCAAAGATACAATACAGATCAAGAATCGCTCTTGCAATACGAGCTCTCCAGTCATCTGGATTCATGAACATGCTCGAAGCAATTCAGCCAATTATGGCCATTGATCCTTCCACACGCCACATCATTAACACAGAGAAAGCCACTCGAGGCCTAGCTCGTAACTTCGGAGTTCCGGAAGAGTGGTTAGCGTCTGAAGAGGAATATCAAGCTGCCATGCAACAAGAGGCCGAGGCTGAACAAGCTCAAGCGCAAATGAACACAATTGAGCAGGGAGCCAATGCCGCTGGTAAATTACCTCCGGAAATGGTTGACGGCCTGGCTACGGCATTGGAAGGGGATACCGATTGAGTAAGGGAAAAAAAGCATCAGTCATAGCTCGTCGATGGGCTCGCATTGCCAACACAGATGACGGGAAGGCTGTAATTGAAGACCTTAAAAAACAAATCAATTGGGATGAAGCGGGTCCTGCTAGTGCTGCAGACGAACACCCTTTGCATTTCTGGATAGGTCAGCGATCCGCTATCAAATACATCTTAGAAAATATCTCGACAGGAAAAAACCTGTCAGAAAACAACGAAACCGATGAATAATAATACATATAACCTAAATCAAGAAAACGGCGAGCTCTCCCGAAAGGGCGAGGTAATTGGAACTTTTAACGGCGAAACCGGTGAGCTGGTCATAGCTGATGCAAAGTTTAACAAATACAAAGCTTCAGCAACGCGATTCATTAACAGCTTAGCAGAATCTTCAAGCACTGAAAGCAATTCAGAAAATTCTTCTGTCTCTTCAAATTCCGAAGAAAAAGCTGTGCCATCAAAAAATGAAGCCAGTGACGAAGAAAAAGCTGCAATGGAGAAAGAGTCTTCAACTGCTATCGCTACCGCTAAAGCATCAAACGATGACGATAAAAAGTTTGCTGCAAAAAATGGATGCCCTACACCCCCTAAGAAGAACCCGATGTATGGAGATAAAACTCCAGCCTATGTCGAGTGGCTTAAAGAGCATCGTCCTGATGTGTTCAACGCCAAGTATGGGGTTACTGGACCAGGTAAAGTGCCAGTTGTCGACGACTTAACTGGTGAGGTGACTGGTTATCGTGACGCTACGATGGCAACTCGTAAAAATCACCTTACCGACAAGGAGGCATCTAACGAAGGCCTAAGTGAAGACGAAAGTTGGGATGCATAAGCATGGAAACCTCTAATTAAATCATCATGTTTGATAAATTTAGAATACTATACAACGAGGCTGGCGATGGCGGCGAAGGAGGGGGAGGCAGTGGCCAATCTCTTCTCGGCGGTGAAGGCGGTGAAGGGGGCGAAGGCTCTGGTGGATCTGGAGACGGATCTGGCGGTGAAGGCGGCTCTGGAACTCCAACATTTGCAGAAGGTGACTTTCGTTCCCTGGTAGGTGACGATGGAAACTTCGTCGAAGGCTACATCGACAAGCTCCCTGACAACCTCAAGGAGCACTCTGTTCACTTCGCCAAGTATCGATCACCGATACAAGCACTCGAACACACTCACCATCTCCAGCAATTGCTCGGCAAGAAAGGTGAGGCTGTCATTATTCCTGGACCTGACTCCAGCGAAGACGAAAAGCGTACCTTTCGGGAACGCCTCGGAGTTCCTGATCAAGCTAGTGAATACGACATCAAGAAGCCCGAAGACCTTCCTGAAGGTGTCGAGTGGAACGAGGAGCGTATCAATGGGTTTAAGAATCTTGCTCACGAGCTAAGTCTCACTCCCCAACAGGTAGCCAAGCTGGTCGAATATGACACGGCTCAAGCCGTTAAAGTCAATGAGGCAACACAAACGCAGATGGTCGATGCTGAAGCTGCTGTGTTCCGTCAAGAGTCTGAGAAGCTTCAGAAAGCATGGGGCGATCAGTTCGAGGCGAACAAGACGCTATCTGAAAGGGCCGCTCTCACTGCTGGATTCAATGAAGAGGACATCGCAAGCCATCCTCTCTTTAGAAATGCTGATTTTGTGATGACTCTTGCCAAGTTCGGCAAGCTGATGAGCGAAGACAGTCTCGTGAAGGGAACCGATGGAGGCGGCGCTACCAGTCCGAAAGCAACTGCGGACGACATTGTAAACAACATTAATAACCCTTACTATAAGAGATACTGGGCCGGTGATGAGGAAGTCGTCGGCATGGTTTCAGGACTCTACGAGAAGGCTAAATAAAAAATTTCTGCGGCGTGGTTGTCGTTTCATAGTTCCTCCGTGGTGGTGAAATTCCATCACGGAGGTTTTTTATGTAAAAACGAGTTGACGAAAACCATTGAAATGAGTTAAATGGAAGCACATAGCGGATCACCTTTGATGTAGCCCCTAACCGGATCACTCAAAAAGTCAATTGCCCGTGCGAGATAAGGCCACCTTGGAAGGCTATCCGCACAAACGGAAAGCTTAAAAAGGAAAGGCAAGAACAATAGTTCAAAACCTAAATCAAAAAGCAAAATGCCCACTACAATTGACCAACATTACGAGACTCAGTTCGGAACGAACTGGCAACATCTCGTGCAGCAAGGCGAAGGCCGGCTGCATAACCTGGTTCGCCAGGAGACAGTCCGAGGAAAGCGCAAGCTAATTAACTTCCTTGGAAAATCCAAAGCGCGTTTGATCACTACCCGAAACGGTAAGACCATCGCATCAAACACGCCTTTAGCGAAGCGCAAGCTGAACTTGAAACCATACGATGAAGTCTATCACGAAGACGAATTCGATAATGAACTTCTTGGCGACATCTCGTCTCCTAAGTCATCGGTTGTCGAGTCTCACGCCTATGCTTTCCATCGTGCTTATGATGAAGCTGTCATCGAAGCTGCCACCGGAACCGCCTACATTGGTGAAGACGGTGAGGAGCCTGTTGACCTTCCGAACAGCCAGAAGGTTGCAGTAAACTACGTTTACACCGGAGGAGCTGCTAACTCAGGGCTTACACTAGCAAAAATCATCCGTGCCAAGAGTATTCTAGGCAAGAATGAAGCTGCTGGCCAAAACAAAGCCATGATGGGCGACAAGCTAATCTTTATCGTATCGCAACAGCAGCTTGATGATCTCTTGCTCAACGTCGAACAGGTCGCAAGCTCGCGTTATAGCGATGTGAAGGCCCTCGTCGAAGGTGAGATCAATCACTTCATGGGCTTCGAGTTCATTAGGACCGAGCTGCTTGAGCTTGATACCGCTACGGACATCCGGACTTGTATCGCCATGTGCGCTTCAGGTGTCGCGTTCTCCAATAACGGCAAGAATGTCAAGTTCTCAGTTCGTGATGATCTTAACGAAACTCTTCAGGTTCGCTCGAAGGGTCGTCATGGTGCTACTCGTACTGAAGAAGAAAAGGTCGTCGCTGTTTACTGTGACGAATCTCCATAATTCTAAAACCCATAAATAAGAAAGGAACCTAATATCATGGCTACATTCAAATCAAACATTGCTTCCGCGCAAGATCCTGCAAATGGTGAAACTTGGAAGCGCGTAAGTGATGGCTCAACCGTAACTGGTGATGTCATCATGGCTGTTGCAACTGTCACTCTGACAGCAGCAATGGCAGCAAATGACGTGTTCAACCTCGTGAAACTGCCTTCAGGCTTTCGCGTAGTTCCTCACCTAAGTAAAATCGCGGCTGAAAACCCTGGCACAACGCTGACTCTCCAAGTTGGAGACGATGGTGGAAGTGCTGGAGGCACTGCTGATCCTGATCGTTATTCCGGCACTGTGGCAGTATCCGCAGGTGGTAACTTCGATCTCGATGGAGGTGTCGCAGGTGTAACACCAGTCAAGACCGATTCCGAAACGTGGATTCAAGCGAAAATCATCGCTGCTGCTGGCATCACTGCCGATCAGAAAGTCACGTTCTGGATCGCTCTCTCCGGCTTGAGCTAAACTCAATCATCGGAGTTCGTTCATAGCGGCGAGGGTGGATTCGTTCATCCTCGCCGTCATTTTTTAAAACTATGGCTACCATCACAGATATTGCAAACTACGCACTCGGCCACATAGGCGAGAGGCGCATCACGTCCATTGACGACACGGCGAACAAGGCATCAAGAACATGTTCAGTTCATTACGCTCAGGCGCGTGACGAGGTATTAGCAAGTCACCGATGGAGCTCGGCAAAAAGGCAAGCAAATCTATCGGCTTTGACTGATACACCTGTATTCAAATGGTCATACGCGTTCGCCTTGCCATCAGATTTTATCAGGCTTATGGAAGTAGAGGGGCAAGATGCGTTTGATCCTCAGCAATGGTATGACATCCAGGGGCGAACGCTATACCTTAATGAAACATTCAGCGAGAGCGATGGGACTACGGTGGCCATTGAGTATATCTCCAGAGTGGCAGATCCAACATTTTTCGATCCTCTGCTCATTGAAGCGATCTCTTTGAAGCTGGCGGCTAAGATAGCCAAGACGATGAGCGGATCTGATTCTAAAGCTGGTGAGCTAATCCAGGAATACGAACGTATAGTAGCACCGAAGGCCAAAACCGTAGATGCACAGCAGCGCAACAGTAACGAGAACAGTCCTGTTCGCCGCCTGATGCAGACCAGCAGATTGATTCGATCACGTAGAACCGGCAGATCCTAACATGCAAGCAACGCAACTCATACCCTCGTTTAACTCAGGCGAGCTATCGCCATTCATCCATCTCCGCAGTGATCTGGAGAAGTATCAAAGTGGATGCCGCTTGCTTGAAAACATGATGATTACTCCCTATGGAGGGGTTCGTCGTCGTCCAGGGTTCAAGTATGTAGCTGAAGCTAAGTATGGAACGCGCCAATGCCGACTTGTTAAATTTCAATACTCTGTTTCTGACAATTATGTGATGGAGGTCGGCCATGAGTATATCCGATTTTTTAAAGCCAACGGCCAAGTGATGAATGGAGCTACTCCCTACGAGATTGCTTCACCATATCAAGACACTGAAATTTTTCAGCTCCAGCTCGCGCAGATTAACGACATTGCTTACATCGTTCATCCAAATCATCCACCTCACAAGCTTTCACGATACGCTGATGACAACTGGATCTTGAACGAAGTTCCTTTTGATTACCCGTGTATGAGAGACGAGAATCTTGATTCTAGTCTTACAATATCGGCTTCAGCGGTCGAGGGTTCTGGCGTAACCTTAACAGCATCATCCAACTACTTCACGGCTAATCATGTAGGGGCACATTTTCAATTACAACACGAGCGAGATGCGGATGAATTTGAGATGTCGATAGGAATTACGGGCAATGCAACATCCGGAACATTAGAAATCGAAGGCGGTTGGCAATTGACCACTGCTGGAACATGGCAAGCTACTGTCGTGCTTCAGAGAAGTGATGATGATGGAACTACATGGACTGATGAGCGGGAGTTTATTGGATCTAAAGATCGCAACGTCTCGGCAAGCGGTGAGGAATCTAGTCGAGTTCTTTACCGCATACAGATTAAAGATTATGTTACGAGATCTGGAAGTGGTGTCACGGCTAGGCTTGAAGCCACTGAGGGTAAGATCACGGGGCTTGTTAAAATAACAGGCTACACATCTGAAACTTCTGTTACAGCAACTGTCATCAACCGGCTGAAATCAACTAATGCGACTGAGTTTTGGAGTGAAGGAGCCTGGAGCGATCATCGTGGATATCCTCGTTCGGTTGTTTATCACGAAGGTCGTATCATGTACGGTGGGAACAATGCTGAAAGTCAGCGTGTTTGGGGTTCTGGTTCCGATTCGTTTGAGGACTTTCGGAGATCCACGGATGACGATGGATCGTTTGCTCATGATCTAGCTGCAGGTGAGCAAAACACAATTCAATGGATGACTCCTCAAAAAGATCTGGTCATCGGCACGTCAGGCGGCGAGTGGGTTATGTCTGGTCAAAAAGATGCAGAGCCATTGAGCCCGACAAACGTAAGGATCAAACGGCATTCCGCTTTTGGTTCAGAGTATATTCAAGGCCAGGTCGTCAACGATGTCATGCTCTTCGTCCAGCGTGGTGGTAGGAAAATTAGAGAGTTAGTTTATAGCATCGAAAGTGATGGATATGTGGCTCCTGATCTGACAATGCTAGCCGAGCACATCGCTGAAGGGGGGATTGTTCAAACGGCTTTTCAGCAACAGCGAGACGCAATACTATGGAACATTACCGGTAACGGAAACCTTGTCGGTCTTACTTATGAGCGTTCTCAAAATGTAGTTGGCTGGCATCGTCATGTAACCGATGGAGTTTTTGAATCAGCAGCATCAATTTCTGGTGAAACTGAAGACGATTTACTTTGGATATCCGTAAAAAGAATCATCGATGGCAACACTAAGCGATACATCGAGTTTATGCCACCTGATCAGTTCCGCGCACAGAATGAAGACGATGAGCAAGATGATCTTGTGTTCACCGATTCAGCTATCAAGCAAGAAACACCTGGAGCTACTGAAGTGACTGGACTTAATCATCTCGAAGGTAAAAAGGTTCAAATTCTGGCCGATGGAGCCGTCCTTCCTTCTCGCATTGTCACAGGTGGGAAAATTAGTTTTGATCAAGCTCAAGATCCTGATGGTGTAGATGTGGCCGTTGTTGGTTTGCCTTATGAGTCGCTGCTTCAACCGATGGGCTTGGAGATTGGACTGCAAAACGGCACATCGGTGGGCAGATCAAAGAAAATTCACGGTATTGTGATCTATTTTTATCGATCATCGGGTTGTGAAGCTGGTTATTCGAGGACAGGAGATTTCGACAAGATACCTTTCCGTGACTCACTGGAACCACTTGATAATGCTCCAAGCCTTTACACTGGACCTGTTACACACGATCTCGATGCCGGTCACGATCTCGATGCGAGTTTTATTCTTAAACAAAACCTTCCATTGCCGATGACAGTCTTGGCGATAGTACCAAAATTCAACATCTATGGCGACAAAACCTAAAGATTTTACCGTTCGTTTCTACGAGCCAGATGATTATTCCACCGTCAAGGAGTGGTGGGAAGCTCATGGCATGCCTGTGTTACCTGAAAACATTTTGCCGTCACCAGGGATTATCTGCGAAGTAAAAGGGGAAATGGCAGGGGTAACATGGCTGTATCTATCAAACTCCAACGCCGTGGCTCTTAGGGCGTGGACGACAGTGAATCCAGTGCTTAGTCCTCAAGATGTGTATCAAGTGGTCTGCCACCTAAATGATTATTCGGAAATCGAAGCACAAGAAAACAGCTATTCTGCTGTACTGACGATTACAGGAAATAAAGGTCTTGCCAAAATTAACAGGCGAACAGGTTTCACGGATATGGAACCAGGAATTATTCAACTTAAAGCAATCTAATCATGCCAGCAGCACTACCAGCAATTAGCATCATAGGCACTTTAGCAGGTGCAGGAGTCTCATATTACGGTCAACGCAAAGCGGGAGAAGCTCAAAAGCGCATGGGCGAATACAATGCTAAAGTGGCTGAAAATGCCGCTAAGTCCGAAGCCCAGGCTGGTGCGGAAAATATTAAACGCAAACGAGAACAAAATCAGCGAGTTCTCTCTGGTATGCGAGCGCGCATGGCAGCAGGTGGAGCGAACATTGGAGCTGGTAGCTCGCTCGATGTCCTTGGGGACTCAGCATCCGAGTTGGAGCTTCAGGCACTTGATATGTTCCGCAATTCAGATGCTCAAGTCAGACAGTTTAGCTCTAAGGCCGACATGAGCCGATACGAAGGTAATCAGGCAAGTGCAGCATCAAAATATGCCTCTATGGGAACTCTCATATCAGGAGCAGGATCAGCAGCATTAAGCTATGGAAATGCCAGCTACTCCGGAGCAATCGGAGGCCAGAAACGAACATCTATAACGCGAGTATCAGGAACCACTTAAAATTATGCCAAACGAGACAATTCCACAAAAGCAAATGGTGAAGGGGCTTCAGACTGGAGTCCAAGGCTCTATGTCGGCCGCAGGTGCGCCAGGTCAAGCACTAACAGGCTTAGGGCGAGCCATCTCTGGAGTAAGTGAACAGGGCCTCAACTTCGCTATGAAAATGCAGAGGGTTGAGAACAGGAAAACAATGTCAGAATTGGAGACGGACTATCGCAAACGTGTGGCCGATTATCAGAATACTCTTACTCCTGGATCTGATCCAAGTGCATGGCTGGAAGGTCTAAATAAGCTAAACCAAACCTATCAAACTGAACTGGACAATCGAGAGCTTCCGAGAGAAGTGCGCGATGAATTTGGCATGCGCTTCAATAATCTCAGTTCCAGTTATGGAATGAAAATGGCTCGTGATGCCACGATTATGTCAGTGAACAACGGCAAGGTCGCTTTTCGCGCTAAAGCTGATCAGTATCGTGCAGAAGGTGATCATGCAGGAGAAGAGGCTCTTTGGAATACTGAAGAAGCTAAAGATTTGTATCCACAAGAAGCACGAGAAGCTGCCGTTGGTGTCATTACTAGGCGAAGAGGGCATGAGGAAGTCATCGGTGAGATTGATGTCAATCCTCGTGGTGAACTGGATCGTATGAAGAATAAAGAAGGCCCCTATGCTGATATGAACGAAAGCATGAGGCTGAAATATCGTGATGCGGCCGAGCGAAGAACTAGAGAACTAGAAAACGATGACATTGATCGATTCAAGCTACTAAGGCAAGCTGATAAAATCGATACACCGGAGGACTTTGATGCTCTTAATAAGATGGGACAATTCGCATCACTCAGCAAGCTTAGAAAAGAGGTTCTTCGTAATTCCATTACACGCACTAAGGACGCATCTATGGATGAGCTCGGAGCGTGGCACTACAAGGCAGATGAACTGAGAAGACAAATCAGCAGAGGTGAGGTTGATGGCACATCTCATGCTGAAGCATACTTAGATCTAAAGGCGTTCGCAGAATCGCTGCCACCAAGTAACGAGCGAAAGCGTCTCCTGAATCGTGTGGATGCCTTGAGTCCCTTTTCACAGAAGGATAGTTCTTCAGGAAACAACAGGCGTTCCACGTCTTACAGAGCCCAAGCTGCTGACGAATTTGATGACTTCATGCAAAGTGGAGGATTCGGAACTTACCATAACGATCCACGAGGCAAGAAAGATAGCCGTGATGGATCAAAAAACAATCCTGAAACATTGGCTAGGCGTGAAGCAGACAATACGAATGCCAAGCGCAAGGCATTCGAAGCTAAGAGAAAAGTAGATGACTGGCTAGAGCTGAATCCAAACGCCAGCGACAAGGATTTTCACGAGTTTCTAAAGTCGATCACTGGTCGAGCTACTCGCAACACAGGCGCATCGATACTTGTCCCAGGTGATAGCAACAACCTTTTACCGTCGATCGACACACAACTTCCAGGAGTAACTCCACCACCACAATAATTTTATGCCACAAACTTACATGAGCCCATCCGGCTCGACTACGCCAGAATCAAAGGTTCAAGATTTTAATCGAAACCTGCCCGAAAAAGATGGGCCGTTTCCTAATACGATGCGATGGTTTTACGGCAATGAGCGCGGTGACACTGACCGTCGATTTGGCGATGAGACTTATCTAAATGAAGATCCTATTTTCTTTCGTGATCGAGATCATCTTGAATTAGATAACTCGGCTAAGGATCTATATAAGTTTGCGACTAAGGAAACTGATCCAGAAAAAAAAGAGGCGGCTGTGCAGCGTCTGCGTAGATATGAAATGTGGCGGCAAGGTCGGAATGAGAAGCCATACGAATATATCAATAAAGAAAAACGCAAGGATCATGTAAAAACCTTTGATCGTGGCAATGGCCTGAATTACTCTAAGATGTTTCAAGCTGGTCCTGATCATGCTCACGAGCACATGACTGAGGATAAGCGCAAGGCGTGGTCTAATGCTTTTTATGGTCAAGATAATGCAACAGATCAAAAGCGCCAGGCCCTGCTATCCGGTCTAATCAGTGAATGGTCACAAATTCCCGTCGATCAGGTTGATAAAAATTATGATGCTTCCCTTCAAGCATTCATGGATGAGATTGGTGTTCAAGGTAAAGTCGATGACGCCAAGGCATTTACCGAGTCGTCCAGATGGCTGAAGCGTAGAACTGAACAGGCACAAAACCGTAACGCTGTGGTTGAGCGCACACAGGAGATCATTGATCGGTCCATCATCAGCGGTCTAGGATCAAAAGAAACTCTTGATGCTGCCACTGATGAGCTACTGAGCGAGTTCGGTGAAGATGCTATCGACAAGGCAACACTTACTCAGGCTGTTCAGAGATCATGGACTGCAAAAGTTCGTCAGTATGCTCCCTATATTCAAGATGCTAGAAGTATCTACGAGACGGCTAAGAGCTCTATTGATGACAGCAAGTCACGATCTAAAGATTCCAGCATAGAAAGAAGGCTTCGTTCGGTCGCATCAATGAATCGTGAAGATCGTCACAACTTACTTTATCTGATATACAAAATGGCCGAGCAAGATGCTGGAGAGCATGAGGGAGGATTTGGCTCCAAGGTAGGTAAAAGTTTTCTTCGTGGTGTTTATGACTACGTGGACAATCAACTCGATGCTCTTGAGATCGTCGGCAATGTCGAGATTGAAAGCGGTGACAAAAGCGTAAAGGATTGGCAAAAAAACAAGACTACTTACGAGAGAAGTCTCCGAGAGTTTCGTCAAGACTTGAGAGGTATCCGTGACATTGTTCGGCGCATCGAGTCAGACAACGGAGCGATCCAGGGCATTTATGATGCAGCTACTTCCGTTCCTTACACCCTGGCTGCAGCTGCGCCCTATGGCGGCGGCATCGTTCTTAACGCCTTGGCGATGTCCACACAAAATGACATGGAGCTTCGTGCAAAGTATCCGGACATGAATCCTGATCTTCGCTGGAAGATGGCATCCGGTGGAGGGGCTATTCAATCCCTTATCGAGAGAGCAGCATTCAGAGCGGTTATTAAACCATTCCCCAAACTTCAAGGAGTCTTTAATAAGATCGGTATTCGAGGAACTGCAGGAACACTGGCTAGCCGTATAAGTGGAGGCTTTGCTATCGAGTATGGCGAAGAGGCATTTCAAGAAATCACAGTACCAGTGATCCAGGACATAGCCGGCATCTTCAACGAAGAGATTCCCGATGTCACCGCAGAGGAGTGGGAACATCATACAAGAATTTTCAGAGGTGACTCGCGGACGGCATGGGCCGTGCTTCCTTTGGCTGTAATCATGGGAGGTGGATCAACTGCCATCGACCGTATTGGAGCCGGTAAAGCGAGAGAGTTTCTAGGCCGTGCTGATGCCATCTGGCTTGCTGGTGTTACTCAAGAGGAAGCTAAGGCTATCTCTACGACAAAAGATCCTCTCAAGGCTCAGAAGATGCTTCTGTCAGCCGTCGAAGCCAAGACCGATGAGGAGCTGAACGACAACAAAAAACAGGCTGTCGATGATGGAGCCGAAAATCGGCTTATCGAGCAATACGTCGAAGAGCATGGAACTAAGGAGGAAAAAGCTAATCTGCGAGCCGAAACAGCACTCACCAACTTCGAGAATAAATTCTATCCAAGCGTTAAACAGTCCGAGGATGGTCGCTATGAGGTTCGCTATCCTGAGCTACACAATAAGCCGAGCGAGTTCTTTGACACTGAGGCTGAGGCTGGAGCTGCCCGTGATGCCATCTTGGAGGATATGGGAGAGCAGGACATCCGAGAGATGGAGCTGTCTGAAGCCAACATCAAAGCCATGCAGCTTGCCAAGGATTCTCTTGAAGAATCACACGAAGGAGCTGAGATTAAGATTTCCAAGAAAGCAGATATCACTCTGGAAAAAGCCGTCGAGGAGGGCTTGGCGACAATTGAACAACTCATGGAGCGCGTGAACATTTACGCCGTATCTGAAGGCAAGGCCAATACGATGACATGGGATGAAGCCAAAAAGAAATTTACCCTTCCAGGGCAAGTCATGCTCAAGCAGAAAGTTCGTGGATATGTGGCACGTCTTACTCGTGGAGCCGGTGTTCAGACAATCTACGAAGAAGGTGCTGAAGGTTATATTCGAGAAATGATGCAGAATGAAACGGTCACTGAAGACTTTCTTACATTCCATCTACGACAATATGAGCAGGATACTGGCGAACAACTATTCCAACATGAAGACAAGCAGAGCTCTCAGGAGGTTGTTGAGGCGTTTTCTAAACTAGCACAAGCTCATGTGTGGAACTCTCGTGGTGATGAGAGAATGAACCCAAAACTAGGAGCACTAATTGATCTGCTTCGTCAATTTTTCAAAGCTGTTCTGAAGACTGCCGAAAACCTTCTTTCACTTAAAAAACAAGGACTGCTAGATCAGGAATTTGAAAAACATTTAGATCGTGCGGTTGGTCTTGATGAAGAGCAGATACTCGAAAACCAGAGGAGAGAACACGAGCGCGAGATGCTCGAAGAAATGGCTGATCCTGATACTGAGATTCAGATCATGATGAAAGGTCAGCTTATGCGTCCTTCTGATATGGAAAAAGGCGATCTCATGTATGGTGAGGTTAAAGATCTATATGATCACTTCCGAAAAGAGAGCAAGAGCAAGAAAACCAAAGATGGAAAATCGCGTGTTTCCTCTGCTGGAGCTTCTGTATTGTTTGCAAAGAAAGGTGAAGGCGTTGAGCTAGACTTGCTCAGGGAAAAACTAAACGAGCAAGGCTTCGAGTTTGATACTCCTGCCGACATGCTCGAAGCTCTCGATATGTCAATGCGCGGGATGAGACAATTCCCTACCATTGATCCGCTTGCCAGGCAACAAGGCGAACAGGGCCGGACGTTTTCTATTCAGGAACTCACAGAAGATCAGATCAATGAGATTTTGCCTGGAGCTGATTACGTGGCTCCTGAAGATGTATGGGATGAGGAAATCGATGGCCCTGTAATAGTTGGTGCTTATCACGGATCGACTCACAGAATCGAAGAGTTTACTGAGAAAAATGCCAATCCAGAGAACGACTTTGGATCGGGTATCTATGCCTCAACTTCTCCAGAGGATGTTTCAGAAAACTATGCAGGAGAAGGCCCTGATCTGACTAATAGAATCGAGCAAAGGAAAGAACAGCTCGAAGGATGGGATGATCTCAGTGAAGAGGAGGCTTACGCTAAGGCCAGGGCCGAGCTTGTAGGTGATGGAGGTCAAATTTATCCACTGTATCTTCCAATGAAGAAGCCTTTGGTCATTGGTGGATACAAAGATTCACAATTTGATCCTGAAGAAGAAATGGATTTCTCACTGGCCGAAGACTATCGAGAAGACGCTGAAGCCGAGATTCGAGATGAATACGATCTCGATGAGGATGAGTCTATCGATGACTATAAAGATGAGGTTGAGCAAAGGATGAGGGAAAGTGCTGAGAATGATGGTGTTCTCGATAATCCTTTACTGGCCGCGATGGAAACTGTTTTTCAAAGATATGAAGGTGCTGATGTTGGCCAAGTAGCTGAAGACCTAGAATATCTGGTATATGAAGGAGGCTCGTTTGCCGACATCGAGGATGTCATGCGAAAATCGGAAGGTTTGACTTATGTTGAAGATGGCGATGGAAACATGGGCCTTGTTGGTCATGTGATTCGTGAAGTCTTTGAGGAGATGGGATATGATGGAATCATTGATCGTCGAGCAGATGAAAAATTCGGATCACAAAAAGATGTTGGTCAGTCGATGGCTGGAATGGATGAAACCACAGTTCATATCATCCTTCCTATCGATACAGAAAACCGACCTGTCTCAGCGTTTGATGTTAGTTCGTCGTTTTCGATTGGCAGAGCCGATAGGATGGGCTATTATTCCAATCATGGAGCGGAATTGTCCAAAGTCCAAGAAAACGAAGAAGGTGATTTATTTGCCTGGAGAAGAGGAAATGAATCCTACAAAGGGGATGGTGGACGGAACTCAAGTAACCAATCAGCGTATCGAGGATTACAAGAAAAATTCGCGCGTTGGGCAAAGAAGCCAGATATGGCAAAAGCCGAAGCGCAAGAGTTAATCAAAGAACTAAATGAAGGTGATTCAGTGGATATGTGGTTGCGTGACATGTTCACGCATGACAAAGCATGGAGCCCCATAGGGAAAAGCATTACAAACGCGGAAGATGCATTTGCTGCTTTCTCTTCCATGCGAAACCCATTTATTGAATCTCTAAGGATGCTTGTTTTAGATGGCTCGGATAAAGTGATTCACTCAGAAATTCTTACGGTTGGATCATTGGATCAGAGCATAGCTGCACCTCGAGACTTCTTGAGGGTTTTGGCGGCTGCTAACTCGGAAGGAACAAGCTATAACCGTGTAGTCATTGCTCATAATCACCCTGGCGGTGATCCTTCGCCATCTCGTGCTGATGTGATGATCACAAAGCGAGTGAAAGATGCTCTCGAGTTAGTCGATGCTAAATTAGTCGATCACATCATCACCAACGGAACTAAGGGATATTCATTTGAATCTCAAGACACTTTCGAGGTAAATAAGTCCCAGGATATTAAATGGAGCGTCTCTGAAAGAGTCGATGCTCAGACGATTAATGATAATTCTATCGTAATGAGGGCCGCGCAAGTTTTAAGAGCTGCAAACCCTAAAAACAATTATGCAATCTTGCTTTCAACTAGATTGAATGTAATGGGATTGGTTGTTCTTCCTGCTAGACCTGCGGCGGCGGCAAAAACACTTCTTAACAGCGCATCAAACACGGGAGCTTCGGCTGTGGTATTAGCTCCATCAAAATCACAAGATTGGACTTATAGAAAAAAAATCGCATCAGCTTTAGACACAGCACAAATTAGGTTTCTTGATTCGATTGAATGGAGTAAGCATAATAACAAATGGGAGAGCGCGCAAAGTTTGGGATTAATGGAAGATAAATCATCCTTCTCCATAGCACCAAACCGTAGCGGTTTTTACTCGCAGCTTGAGCGAGTAGTGGACTCAAAGATGGGCAAGTCAGCAACACCGCAGCAGATCATGGGGATGCTTAACCCTGCCAAGGGTAGCGGAGTCAAGGCAGAGGAAATCAAGTGGAGTGGTATAGAGGATGCGTTACCAGGGCTAACGAAGAACGGAAAGGTGTCGAAAGATGAACTACTGGACTACCTACGCACTGAGGGGCGTGTGGAGTATG
>UEXM01001901.1_pt1 | contig 16062 bp, 11 predicted proteins | sample 1796661 | NCBI WGS metagenome assembly UEXM01 (sample SAMEA4772469, study PRJEB27181) | metagenome | reverse complement strand
AATTTTACAAAGTATTCTTCTTACGGAATTCGTGAAAGCTCTTATAGTATTTATTATTAATCTTATAACTGGACAAAACCATGCTAAAAAGTGTATAATTGGTAGAATTACAAATATTTGTGGAGTAAATAAAAATAACATTATACTAAATACAAAAAATATAAAATCGAAATTCCTGACACCATCATTAACAGGTAATTTATTTATATTACTTTCACATTCACGATCATCTATTTCTTTAATCCCTAAGTGTCTTGCCCTATTCCTACCAAATTTAAACCTATCGATATGAGATGATACTGTATATACTTTATTGTATTTAAATTCATAAAACGTATCTTTACATGTTATAGCAGCATCTTTATCAAAATAATCATCCCAATCCAAAGAGAAAGAATACGATTGATTCATTGTAAAATCATTAGGTCTAGATCCTGATAATAACCAGTGTTCTTTAATATTAGGAATTAAATAGTTTGCTCTTAGAATACTCTTTTTTAACCCAGCTTCACTTTGCCATTTTATTTTGAAACGATATTTACCTTTGGTGGGTATCCCAACAGTAGGGTCATTAGAGATGATTGTTTCACCAAATTCATTGGTAATCAAATAATCTAGGTTCATAGGTAAATCTACCATCCAAGTTCCATCTTCATCGATCAAGTTACCATTATTTTCTAACCTATATTCTTCCAGAGTCGGGTTACCATTTTCGTCTGAATCAATAGTCTGTCTTATTGATAAAATTTGACCAGGTGATGTTTCTAAAGTACACAAATTACCCGTATTTGGTTTAGGTTTACAATTAGATTTCAAAAAATCTCTTTCACTAGAACTAAAAAAAGATCCCATGAAAATAGAGGTAGGTTCTATTTCCACACCTAATTCTCTAAGATCAAAATCAATTCTAGTTATACCTACATCACAATTTTCACTATCACCCCAGAACGAAGCAACATCAACATCAACAACATCATGGACTATTTGAGGTAAAGAGTCAATATTTTCAGACCTCCTGAAAAATTGACCATCAAACTGTGTATCTACCCCCATACCCATTCTAACTAAGTCTGTTGGTCTCAACGAGAATTGACCTATATTTGATAGGTCTAAATCTAATACTACTTTTTGTTGACCTAACGGAACCCCTACTATCATAAAATCTCCCGAATCATTTGTTTTAACAGTAAATTTATAATAGTTTTCATAAACATGTAATACTTCGTTTCTCGTTAAGACATCATTTCTTGATGGGAATGTTCCTGTTGGATTATGCGCATAGTTTTCCTGCTCATAGGGTAATAAATTATATCTAAATCCATCCTCATTTTTATCCGATGGCCTTTTATATGGATAAAGTGTTGAAATGACCGGATCATTCTCATCAACACTACTCAATGGAATAAAAATTGACACATTCGCATTTGGAATACCAAACCCTCCATTTGCAATTACCCTTCCAGTAACAATACCATAATCAGCACAAAAACGATCATAAACATCTTCTTGTCTAATTTTTAAAGAAAGAATTTCTAAAAAATCAAAGTCTTGATTTATTTTTACATTCAAATTCCTGTCTTCACCAATTTTTGTCCTTATACGTATATTTTTAGGCATTACAATCTTTTAAAATAAATAGTTATTTTAGATAATTTTAATTATAATACATTTAAAGTATACAATTAGGTAAATTGTACGTCAGTCAAGTTTTTCACTCTAACCTTTACATCATTCTCTGGAAATCTAATTTGATAGATTTGATTCGGTTCCGCGAAGATGGTATTATCGATTAACCTTATTTCTCTGGTTGTGTTATCAATATATTGTTGTGATGTCTGAGAAGACGAATATCTTCCCCCAACCAAATTAAATAATTTTAAATCCGTAATGTTAATCACACCTGGGAGATCTTGGATAGTCCTTCTTAGGTCTGAAATATTAATATTTCTTCCTAATTCATTAGATGTCGGAGTGAAATAAGTATTTGTAGTATTAACTACATTTGTTATTATATCACCTTGGTTTTGAGCACTATCTAAAACTATTGAGTAATCTATTTCTAGATCAATAACTTTTGCACTACTAATTGAAATATAATCATTTATCATTCTATAATTAGAAAGATACCTTGCAATATTTTCTTTTAATGTGTTTGATACCGCTTCTGTCAAAGATCCTGTAGTATCATATGACAATACTTGGATATTAATCTTATTATCTATTTCGGTAATTGATGCCTTTGCAGGTGCTCCGTATTTACTTGGCATGGTTTTCAATAATGAATTGTAATCATTTATTGTAACGGCTCTTTTCTGAGCCGCAAAATTGTAAGTAACCATATTTCTAACTTCTTCAGTAGTAGGTAAGTCACCACCCCCAATTGCCGCTGTAACATTATTAGATCTTAAACTTCCTATAACAGTTTGATTAATATTTTGTGAAGGTCCAGTGACATTAAAATTAACCGTACCAATTTGATTGATCACATTCACACCCACATTAGATGTTTGACCCCCACCGATCCTATACCTCACAAAAAGTGTGGTATTTGCTTTTACTGTTAGTCCTAGTCCAATATTATTTTGATAATCTTGAATTCTTAGTGGGATACCTGTTCTTGCAAATTGAGCTAATTGATCATCTGGTGTTGTAGTCCCACCACCAAACGTGAGTTTACAAAAACCTAAAGGTGTAAATTCACTTATAAATCTATTTTCAGTCTCGATATACTTTCCAACTTTAACACCAGGATTATCGGATGATTTCGAAGAATCTTCAATAAAAACTTTATCTTCTACTAATGCGTCAACTTCATACCATTTAGTTGGTGTGTTTACAAATTCTTCGTAAGTAGGTGGTGTTGTAAAACTTGTACCATCTTTTTGAATTATATCAGTTATAGATAGTACATTTTTTTCCGGTAAGAAAAACTCGAAAAAAGGTTTTACATCTGAAGCAGTTATAACTCTTTTAAATGTTTTGGTGACACCATTTACGACAACTTCTCTTTTAGTTATTGTATAATTTATAAGTTTATTATTACTGTCAAAATTTGGAATTTTTGTTCTATTTGGGAATCCTTTACTATTATACTGTGAGGCAAAATTAATCTCATCTCTATTTTCAAATATTTGACCCCCACCTATGAATTGTGATCCTGGTTGCACTATTCCTAGATATCTTTCATCTTCGGAATCTCCAAAAGCAGGTACTGTTATCGAAACATCAATGATCGCAATTGATGGTCGATTACCTGGAATCTTTAACCCATAAGTTCTAGCAATATTATAGATTGATGATTTTTGCTGAGCGTACTGTAATACTGTTTCCTGAATACTTCTGTCTATATGGTAATGTAAATTATCACCTATTGCCGCATTGAGATCTAATAAAACAGAGAAAACCGAGGCGTCATTAAAATTATTTATTAAATCTGGATAATATTGTTGTGTAAAATTAATCAGATCTTGTCTTAGACCTTCGAAATCTCTTTCAGTATATGATATTTTTCTATTAGCCATTTCTTTAAATATTAATTATTATAAAATCTCGAGTCTCAAATGTATCGCTTTGTATGGTATATTCTATCTTAATCTTAGCAGTGTACTCTGCTGCTTGTTCACTAACTGACCTATAAATATCAAAAGTCCTGTAACCCATATCATTTATTTCTTCAGGAAAAGAAACTTCTCCTTGAGGTGGAGATTGATATTCATTATAAGGTAAAATCTCTATATTGTTTAATATGACATTTGGTAGGTAGGTTTCTACAGCAGTTCTTAAATCATCTTTGATTAAGTCAAATGTTGTACCATCCATAGGTTCAAAAATAAACTCATATATTCTGGTTCCGAAATCAGGAAGGTAGTATCTACTACCTTTTCTTGTAAGGATCAAATGAATTAAATCCGTCCTAATCTCTTCATTAGGATCCTCAGATAAACTTAGGTAATTACCTTTAAGACTTTGTCTAAATGGAAAATTAACACCATACGTATATGTTTCACTCATAACATATAAATATCCTAGATTTTATTTAATAAAAAACCCAACTTTCGTTGGGTTATTTATTATCCTTCACATGCAACACATTGCAGATCATTTAAATTCAACTTTTTCCTAGCGAATGCTTGTGCCGAGTTCATAGAGTGTTGATAATACAAAGTTTTTACACCTAATTTCCAAGCGTCTATCAATAATTTATTCACATCTCTTGTTGGCATATCAGGAGATATCATCAAGTTTAAAGACTGTGATTGGTCAATATAATCTTGCCTTATTGCTGCTTGATTAATAATAGAAGCTTGGTTTATTTCTGAGAAGGTTCTGAAAACTTCTTTTTGTTCGTTAGTTAAGAACTCAAGATGTTGAACTGATCCGTCATTCTTTTTGATACTATTCCAAGTATTCTTTGTATTTTTACCGATTTCTTCTAACAGTTTTTCTAATACTGGATTTTTAATCGTAACTTTCATCTTTGCAACATCTTTTACATAACAATTAGACCAGATAGGTTCGATTGATTGTGAAACTTGTCCCAAAATAAAAGCTGAAGAAGTTGTAGGAGCAATTGCATTAAGTGTAACATTTCTTCTACCATAACCTTTTAGATACTCAGGTTCACTGTATTTTTTTGCCAAATCTTTCGATGCCGAATACGATTTATCCTTAATAGTTTTGAATACTTCAATATTAAGTTTTGCAGTTTCACGAGTATCAAAAGGTAGATTTTTAGATTGTAAAAGTGAATGCCACCCCAAAACTCCTAAACCTAGAGCTCGTTGTCTCTTTGCAAAATTATAGGCCTTTTCAAGGTATAAGAAAGCTCTTTTACCCTCTATAGTCCCGTTATCCCTAATATTTTCTATTTTATCTAAGAATTCTGTGACAACCGCATCTAGGAAAAAAGTCAATGTCTCTACAGCATCAGTATCTTTCCACTCGTCATAATGAAGTAAATTCATTGAAGATAAAACACAAACAAAAGACTCTTCTTCTGAGTTGTGAAGTGCAATTTCTGAACACAAATTAGAATTATATATTTTTGCACCTTTATCTTGGTAGACTTCAGGTGATTTATTATTCATAGTATCAGTAAACATTATATATGGGTAACCAATTTCACCTCGTCTTTGAATAACTTTTGCCCAGATCGATCTTTTTTCACTATCGCCATCAATCATTTCTTTCATAAAATCATCAGTGACTGTGACTGCGTGTGTTAAATCTTGTATCGGAAATCCTTCAGTACCTATCTCCAAGAATTCCATAATATCTGGATGTTCAACTGGTAAATATGGAGAAAATCTTCCTCTTCTAGTAGATCCCTGTGAAATATTATCCACAACACTTTCGAATAAATTCATAAAATGAACCGCTCCAGGTGCGTGACCATTATCTGTAACGATAGAACCTCTTTCTCTGAGATTACCGAAGTATCCTGAAGTTCCACCACCCATTTTACTCATTTCACCTACTTCAGCCTGAGTATAAAGTATTGACTCAATATTATCGCCTATATTAGAACCAAAACAACTTACTGGTAATCCTCTTTTTTTTCCGAAATTAGCCCACACCGGTGAGGATAGTGAGTACCATCCCCTACCCATGTAGTCATAAAATTTCTCAGAAAATCCCTCAATACCCAAAAGATCTTCTGCGTGATCTGCAATTTTTCTGATTCGATCTAAAGGTTCTTCACCATCACTTAGGTATCCTCGATGGAGGAAAGTAATTGATTCTTCATTGATCCAATCGAATGCTTTTCTGTTTTTCATATTTTTTTCTATAGTTTAAATTAAAATAAATCGTTAAGAGTGATAGATTTAGATTTTTTACTGTAATTTATACTTCTTTTATTGAAAAAGTCAGTATGTTTTGTTGTCAAAATTTCGTCATCAAACCACTCAGTGGTTTCTAATAAAGTATCGTTAATATCAAAGATATTATCAATACCAATAGAATTCAAAGATAAGTTAAATCTATTTTTAATAAATTCTAATGTCTGACTCCTTGTTAAGAAATCTAAATCACCGTTTTCGAAGATCCAATCAACAATCTCTAATTCCGCACCATACGCTTCTTTAGTCGATAATATTAGGTCATCTACTAATTCTTCAGTCCACCACTCCGGATTCTCTTCTTTGATTAAGTTTACTAGTTCGAAACCAAATTCTGCGTGAATATTTTCTTCTTTAGAAGTTGCTTCAACCGCATTACTTATACCTTTTAACTTATTTTTGTGTTTATTAAAAGACATTATAACCAAGAATTGAGAAAACAGTGATACGTTTTCAACAAACATAGAAAACAAAACAATAGATTCGAAGTATTCTTTATTTTCAACCGCTTTGGATCCTGTAATTGATTTCTCTAAATATTTAATCCTTCTTCTAATTGCCGGTACGTTAAGTAAACTTTCAAATTCTTTATTCAACCCAAGTAGTTGAATCAGATGTGAGTATGCATCCGCATGACGAACTTCTGATTCAGCAAAAGTTGCACCTACATTACCAATTTCAGGTTTAGGCATTCTTTTATAAATGTCACCCCAAAAGGTTTTAACAGAAATTTCGATCTGAGAAATTGCTAACATTGATCTTTCTAGTGCCGTTCTCTCTTTATCATTCAAATGAACTTTGAAATCCTGTATATCGGAAGTAAAATTAAATTCAGTGTGAACCCAATATGAGTGTCTAATAGCGTCAACATACTCATTCAAGTTTGGATATTCATATGGTTTGAGATTTGTACGTTTTGTGAAAATATTTCGTCTTCTTCTATCTCTATACAAAATATATTCTTTAGCAACGTCATTTAATCCATTGTCCATGAGTTTATTCTCAACCATATCATGAACATCATCAACATGTGGTACTCTATTTTTATCATTTCTGAAAAGAGCTTTTGTTGATAATCTAGCAATCTTTTGAGCCATTTCGGTATCTTTAACATCGATACCTGACATTGCGTTTAAAATTGCTTTTTCAATCTTTTCTGTCTTAAATGGCACTCTAGCCCCAGTCCTTTTGATGACATATCTAATATCCTTGTTTATAACATTTAGTAATTCTTCCATTGTTAGTTTATTTATTTATTTAATTTATTGATTTTCTTTTTCTTTCTTTTTGGTCATAAGTTCTTTAATCCTATCTCTTTTCCTTTCTTCCTTCTGCTCCTCCATACCTAGGAATGTAACACTTTGATCGGTATCTATTTCTAACATTTCATTATCGAATTTACAATTTTCGAAAACTATACCGTCTTTACCGATTCTAGATTTTGTAATAGCAATTGTCGCTAAATTCATTTCTTTCTGTTGAAGTGTTTTAGCTACAGATATGATCACATGACCGACTTGTGCTTTTTTAATAGAACCCCCCATTTGATCTGTAGTAACAACATCTGACGAAATGGATGATCTATTACCCTGAGTAGCGGTCCAACCAACAATATTCAACTCATGACACATCGATTCAAATCCTCTCATTACTGATCCTTCACTCTTCCATTCATCACTTAAAACCTTATCAGGATTTATACAATCAATATAGTCAAGTACTACTAAATCAATTTTAAAACCCTCAGCAACCATCTTTCTAATTTGATTTTTAATTTGGTTCATAGTAAGACTATCAGAAGGTAGTTTTTTTAATATTAAGGAGTTAGAAGTGTTCTCTTTTATACTTTTAACTTTGTCTAAAACTTTATCTTTATGATTACTCAAGTCGTCTGGAGCAATTCCGGTCCACATAGTGAAATGTTTTCTTTGTATAATCTTGGGGTTGTCCTCAAAAAATATTTGTAAAACATTATATCCATGATTGAATGCATTATTAGCCATTTTAGTCAAGACTGTCGTTTTACCAACACCGGTTGGTGCTAAAATTACACCGATTTCTCCCTTTGCCAAACCACCTTTTAATAGATTATCAATACCTTTTATACCTATTGGTACTGGATGCCTATAATCCTCCTCCAAAACATTATCTAAATTGAAGAATACGTCAGCAGTTCCTTTATCTGTCTCACCTACTTGAAGTGCCCCTCTAACCATTTCTTCAAGTGTATCATAACTTTCAAAATCACCTTTATCTATAATGTTTTGAGCTTTGTTCATAACTTTTTTAAGTTCTTGTTGTTTACAGAACTTTAAAGATTTTTCTTGAACGAATACCTCACCATCTGAAGGACATTCTTTGATGTTACCTATAGTGTCGATTACTAACTTTCTTGCAATATCTGATGTAATTTCTGATTTTGCAATTTGTTCTAAGGTATTATAAGAAGGTGTATGTTCATATTTTACATAATACTCCTTAATCATTTGCATAATCATTCTAAAATAATTATTATCAAAATATTTAGGATCCATAACATCTATAATCGTATTTGCAAAATCAGATGTAACAAGAATATTGTTTAATAATTGTATCTGAAAGTTATTTCCTAAATAACCGAAATTTTTATTAGTTGACATTTAAAGTATGGAGTATTGTAAGTTATAAATATAGTGATCAAAGGGTATAATCCATGTAAACATTACTAATATCTTTATCTGAAAAAATGTCAGACAAATTTTTCAGTATGTTTTTTATTTCTGGACGTATATCAACGGTATATCTTACCTTTGGAGGGTATAGTTTTGCATTCCACGATCTCTGACAAATTGTCTGGTCACCTTGATTAATCATCAAGTAAAAATACTCATCTTCATCAGTATTAGATGTTTCAATTGCTGTGGGATCAACCATAAGTTGAAATAAATTCTCGTTTAGATAATCATGTGTTTTATACTTCATTCTTTCTTGTAACATCATACCTAATTCTCTAATGTATTCATACAGATCAACACTATTACACGACTCACTGTTAAAGTTTTTTACATTGAAAAATCTTTGTACCACTATGTTGTCATTCAGTTTAAGAACGAATTCCAACTTTGTTAAATCATTTTTTTCTTTCATAATTTTTGTTTTTTAAATTCTTTGTATTTCTTTTTTTCTTTTCTTGTTAGTTTCAAAAACGGTGTGATAAAGTCAGTCCAAGTATCATTTTTAGGTAAGTACTTGAAGATTCCATCATCTTTCATCATTCTTATCAAATTTTTATAACCTCTATCCTCTGGATCGATTACATCATTATATATTTCATATAATATTTTTTTTTCTTCTATAGTTAAGAAATCAGTTTTAAGATCAACTAGTTTCCTATTCATTTCATAAAGTTCTTCACCAAATATACCTTTTTTTGTTTTACCAGTCAAAATATTTTCCAATGTTTTATTTTTAGGATTTTGTGTGTATAGCTGTTTAGACTTATCGAGTATTTCTCGAATTGTTACTTTTTCACTGAGTATCTCTGGAAAAAAGTTTTTAATCTTTTTTTCACCTAAATTATATACACCATAAACATTATCCGATCTATCACCACGAATAATTTTATATGTAACAATATTAAAATAAGGTATTTCTATTTTATCTATACTTATTTTATCTTTTACAGTTACAAATTTTTTCTCTAAAGGAGAATAAACTTTAACTTTTTCACTTATTAATTGTGTTAGATCTTTGTCTGAAGAAAAAATTGTTTTGTTTTCATTTTCAGAAATGTTACAATAATATGATATCATATCATCACTTTCTAAATCATCTACTTGTACTTGTCTGACAAATATTTCTTCCAAATATTCTTTAACTCTATTGAATTGATACTCATATGAGTCCATTTTTGGGTCATTAAACCTTTGATCTGTTCTTTTATTTGACTTATAATCCTCTGATATGTCCTGACGTCTTTTAGCGTTGTTTATACCGTCCCAAAACACGACAATCTTATCATAGTGATTTTCATCTAAAAACTTTCTGAGTGTACTTAAAAAATGAAAAATACCTCCAATATGTTTACCTTTGAAATAAAAATCTCTAACTCCGTGATAACCTATTTTAAATAGGTTATTACCGTCAACTAATAATGTTTTCATTACTGGTCTTTTTCTTCGACCAAACTAAAATCACTTCCCATTCCAATGATATCTTTCCAGTATAAAGACTGTTCAGATTTATATTCTTCAATAGATTTTTTTTCTTCAGTAGAGTCTTTTCCCGCTAAAAAACCATGTGGAGTTACTAATATTCTACCATCTTCATACCCTAAACCATTAATGTGGTTTTTCATCACCGATATTTTAGTTCTCGAAGCAAACTTAACTTTACGTTTGTCTTTAACCGCAGTGATTTTTGTAGTTCCCGCACCTTTTTGATTTCCAAATAAGAACACTAAAGAAGAGTTTAACCAAATAGATTCACCTCCCTTTGCTTTAATTTTTGGTTGACCAAAAGGATTGTCTGGTAATTCAACCCAAGGTTGGTTTACAATTAACAATGTATTTTCGTAAACAGAGTCCGCCCTTCTAGATCCTGAAATTCTTTGGTTTATCCCCATACCAATTTTGTCGGCTAATGTAGCTGCGTTATGTTGTTTACCACCTTTACCATCATATGTCATTTTACATGGTACAGACCCAACAGAATCCCACAAAAACAATAGATCATATTCTAACTCACCTTTATCTTGAGCGTTTATCAGTTGGTTTATATAATCTGTAATTTGTTCAATATATTCGAAATTGTTGTTAAATAAAAAAAATCCGTCCCATTCTAATTCACCAGTCTCTTCGTCCACAATTTCTTCACACTGAAAACCCATTAACTTTGCATGATCAAATGACCATTTTTGTTCAGTGATAATAAAAACGGGTAATATATTTTTATTTTGAGCATCAACAGCGGCTTTTACCAAAGCTGTCGTTTTGCCAGTATCGGAGTGACCCAAAAACATGTTTAAATGTCCAATCGCCGGACCAGGGACTCCAACCGCATCTAAAAACTCAGAACCTAAATCTAAGAATCTTTGTGGTTTGTATTTAGCAGAAGAAGAAAACTTCTTCTTAAGTGATTTAAAATCTTTCTTTTTTATAGCCATAATTTTTAATTTAAAAAAAAAAGGGAGGGACTTTCCCTCCCTTCGATATTGATATTATCAGAACGGTAGATCTTCGTCTACTTTTACTTGTGTAGTCTCTTGAGTAGTGTTATTGATAACCTCAGTAGTCTGGGTAGTAGTGTTTGTATCACTATCATCGTATACGTACTTCCCAAGGTCTGAACTCCAAACTGGTGTTTCTCCTCTAGAAATAGCCTCTAAGTATTCAACTGGTTTTTTTGCGTACACATCTTTCCAAGATGTTTCATCACCAGTCCATTCAGTCATTTGAGTTTGGTCTTCACTTAATGGTGTTGGGTCATCATACATGATTGTTTGTACCACAGTATATTCAATCCCTGAAGGAGTTTTTGCCTTTGTCAATTCTACTATAAGATCTCGACCTTTTTCAACGTCAGTAATGTCTCCTTTATTTCTCCAGATTGGGATGATTTTATCAAGAATACCCTCTTGTTTGTAGTTATCCTTAAATCTCCAGAATTTAGGTCCATCATCTTCGTTATCTCGATCAATAACCTTCACAATATAAAACTTTCTCGCTCTATATTGTCTCGCAAGTTCTCTATCCGATTCTTTTCCAGTTGACATAAGTTCTTCATAAACTTCATTTAGTGGGGATCTTTCATTGTCATTCTTATCTGGATCGTAGAGTTTAGTCCACTTACCATCTATTTGTACTTCATGATACCACACTTCATTAAAAGGTGAAGAACCGTCAGTAGTTGGTAGGATTCTAACTGTTTTTTGCCCTGATTTAGTATTTTTTGGAAGATAGGTTGTGAAATACTTCTTCATTCTTTCTTCCTGGGATACCATACTTTTACCCGTCTTTTGTGTGTTTTTCTCATATTGAGATAACACTGAATCTAAAACATTTGCCATAATTAATTTTTTTTCTTTTACTCTCTGAAAATATAACGCATAAAAATGGATAGTCAAATAACTACCCATTTAAATTTATATTCTATATTTTTTTATTCCTTTTCAAATACATCGTCAAAACTATCTTTTATGTCCATATCAGTAAAGTTTTCCACTTCATCGCTTGTTAAGACATATTCACTTTTATCTGTTTTGTCAAATTCTAATTTTTTATCGTCAAAAAAATCAGTCAGTTTTTGATTATAAGGATAACTATCTAAACTTCTTAATTCTAATTTTTGTTCAGGACTCTTAGGTTTGTATTTTTCAACCTTAGCCTCTAAGTTATCTATTTTACCAATTATTTGGTCAATCTCACCTATTTTTGTATTCAAGGTTTCCAACGATGTCATAACACTATCCAAATTTCCTAATTTGTTCAGTATATCTGTTTGAGTATTTACAAGATCTGTAATTTCTAATTCCTCGGTACCACTTTCGTCATTATCTTCTACCTCAGTAGAATCATTACCCACAACTTCAACATCTGGATCCGTGTCAACATCAATAGGTTCTAATTCCTCAGATCCTGTATCATCAACCCCTCCTAAATCATCCAATGCGGCATCAGGTTCGATAGTATCTTCCTGTTCTTTAATATATTGTTTAATCGTATTAAACTTTTCGATTTCTTTAATTAGTTTCTTATCCATTATCATCCATTTAGTAATGTTTTTATACCTGAATTAGTTTCCACTTTTAACGTCTTATTTATATTTATACTGTTGTCAATTCTCTCTATCAATCCATCTTTCATTCTAACAGTATAACAATCACCCGTATCCAAGTCACAAACTTCTTTTACTCCAGGTCCGGCATTTCTTTCAGTAATTCTTGTATTCTTATTCAAGAAATTATCTAATAATTGTTTAGTGTTCATGATCTTTTTTTAATAAATATCTAATTTATTGGAAATAGTTTTAATTATAATAAAATAGTATTAGTAATAACCACTACCACCTGATCCACTACCACCAGATCCACTACCACCAGATCCACTACCACCAGATCCACCAGCAGGCCTACTAACACCACTCGATGAACTCGACTCAGTATAACTAGGAGGATTTACAGATGAGCTAGATGAAGATTCTACGATCAATAATCCCGATCTATATTTTAAATACCTATGTGGTTCAGATCTATGGTACGCACCTTCCATAGGTCCTTTTTCTGGATGTATATGGTATTTTTGACCAGCCGGAAATGGAGTACCATCTAAATAAAAAAGTTCATTAAGACCTGCTGTCAAATTTTCAGTAATACTTTTATTTGTTTCAGAGTTTTCATTTTCAAGTGACAATGATTGTGTATTGTTATCATCTATTGAAAAATACCTATAGTAAAACAATTCTTGGTATTGATCGTATTTTGATTTTAAGTCTGGATTATTATTTAAAATTTGATCTATATTTTGTGTCACTTGATTCGGGTAATCACCTCCAGTATTCAAGTAATACCATTGTGAAAACCAAATATCTGTAAGAACTGTAGCACTTTGTAAATTAGTATTTAGTATCTCAGGTCTTTTATATTCATCAAATAATATGAAATACGATGTAAAGGCAATAACCATAAAGTCTATACTTTCTTCATAATTTCCAAAAACAGCATATGACATATTAACATTATTTACTCTACCACAAAATTGTTCATTAAATATTTCACTTAATGTTCCACCCCATACCCTATCCGTCCTTATACCAAAAAGATTATTATTATAAATATTTTTATATGAGTTAGTTTCGACTTTAGAAAGTGTCATTATAAAGTTTATCAAATTATTATCATTTGTCTTACTATTAACATAATTTAATATTTCTGACTCTGTTATCTCGCCTACATTTTGTTTAGCATCAACAAAAGGTATATCAACATACTTTGTAATGTTTTGACATTGACTAGAATTTGCAGCAGTTAATCCAGAAGTACTTTCAGTAGTTGCTGAAGTTACTGTTGAAGTATTCTGTGATGCCACACTACCATCAATACTTCTAACTTGATCTCTATATTTTTTTATTAAATCTCTATTTACCGACGCAACTAACTTATCCGGGGGTTGTGATCTATAAATGGGTGCCCTAACTCCGGTAAAAGTTGTCACAAAGTTATTCGGAGTAATCGAGTGATTTACTTCTTCAATTAGGTATGTACCATGAAACATAGGTACATTTGATAAATAAAAGTACATGGTTGGTTGTATCATAGCATTACCTAAACACTCTACAGTACATTCGAAAGCCAATGCTTTATAATAATTGTATAGACTTTGTGACTGTTGAGCAACTTCTTGTCCAGCGTATTGTTCCGCTAAATCGGATTGAGCTCTTATTGCTTGTGATGTAGTCTTTTGTGTTGCCATATCAATTGATATGTTTTTAAAAATACTTTGATTTTGATTACCAAAATTTACATTAAATCCTACAACTTTATTTCTGTTTGAAAAGTCTGTAACACCATTTTGACTATCAACTAATGGATTTAAAGTTGATTTTCTTAAGTCAAATGAATCATCATTAAAAACATAATTAGTATTATTCCTCATATCTACCGTTTCTGAGACATTTGTTCTGTGTATAAATAACATTTTTGGTCTCGTGTCTCTAAAATCTACATCAAGGTGTGTCCCAAATGTATCATTAGCTGCGTCCAACGATCCTAGTATTGGATCTGAATTTTTAAGTCTATAATTCCTTCCATAAAAATTATAATAAGTAGGGATAGAAAATGAAATGAATCCATTTTGAGTGAATAAACTATCCAAGAGATGGTATAGGCTTGTTGTCGCATTAGATTTACCCAAAAGTCCCCTGAATTTTTCAACATCAGCAATTATATTACCCGCGGGTCTATTCGCAGTATCTAAAATTAAAACATCTTCAAATAATGTTCTTTCCTTAAAGTCTCTACCTGAGACCCATTTATCATTTAAAGCTTTAAACGTATAATACATTTCGTTTTTTCCTACGTTACCATCAATTTTCGATAATCTACTTTCTTGGTTAGTTATGTTAACCTCGGGTAATTTTCTATTTAGATTAACAAATATATGATTCAGCATATTATTTTGAAGATCCTTTTGAGTGTCTAGGTATTTATTAAATAAATCATAAAATTCATCAGGTGTTAAGTTTTCATTTTCTACTTTTTGTGAAGCATAAATCTTAATAATTTTTGAAAGGTTTATAACATTTGTAGAATTAAACTCTATATTAAAATCTATAAAGAAATCTGTAATGTATGATCCGTTATCTGTGTATAATAACTTTGGGTGGTCATATTCTCCTACATATAATAAAAGTGATTTCCAAGCATCATTGTTTGATGTCTGACTTTGACTTAATGTTGTACCTGGATTTACTGTTGGTAGCGAACCATTCTGATATACCGAAAAATCTAATTTTTCTACTGGATTTTTATTTATGTCATTTGAAAACGAGTTAAATGTTCTTGAATCAAATGACCCGGGATTACCCTTTTTATAAATTAAATCATAATTCAAAATCTGATCCGACAGGTTTAGATTTTCATTTATTTGTGTTTTAGCTAATGAATTTGATAATTGATCTCCATTCTGTGAATTGTTTTGTTTTTCAACTACATGTATTTTTTCTAAAATATCGAATAACCCTGTCTTGTATTCTACCACTTCTTGACCAAAAAAGTTAATTGAATTAACGTTTGGTTTCTGTACTATATTTTGAATTTCATCTTTTCTTTTACAAAAATTTAAGAAGTGTAATTCAAATTCATCCAGTTCTTCCTTGGAAAAAATTGAGAATATTTCTTCGATTGAATCATAGTCTTCTTTTTTACTGGAAAAACCAAACGATGAATCTGCTTTTTGATAATTCAGTTTCATGTATTGATTGGCTCCTGGTTTTTCGATTAGTTCGTTGTTAAAATAACCGTAGTTAGTTCCACCCCATAACGATCTAATCGATCCATTTAACATGGATTTATTATTCTTAATATCATTTACTAAATTCCCGTTATTATCTGTCAGTTCAAAAATAGTTTGATTATAATTCATGTAACCACATGAGGGAATCAACAATAGTTTATTAGTATTGTCTTCGAAATCTAAGTTACCATTTATATCAATGTATTGAAATAAATTATTAACCACTATACTCT
>UEXM01001900.1_pt1 | contig 16064 bp, 24 predicted proteins | sample 1796661 | NCBI WGS metagenome assembly UEXM01 (sample SAMEA4772469, study PRJEB27181) | metagenome | reverse complement strand
AAACTAAGGCTCAAAAAAAACAAGACCAAAAACAAAAGGCAGGAAGTAAGATAGTAAAGAACATGGGGGACAAAGGACGGTACGACTCTACTAACCAACTCAAGACCCTCCTTGTAATGCAGGTACTAGGAAATTCTAAGACGTTTTTCAATGACCAGAAATTAATTCAAGATACACCAGGATTTTTTTCTGATCTGATTGTACCTGACACCCAAATAAGCGATAATAATTTCGCTTCTTTTATCATGTTTGGAGGCTCTAACGTGAAGATGGATGCCCTCGTGGACAGTCAATATAACCAATAAATTAAATTAAGGAATATACACAATGGCAAATACTACAATGTATCAAGGCATAGAAAAAATGCCAACAACAGTTTCATTTGATGATACTTTATCTGTAACTGGTGCAATAACTGGTAAGGCAAATGTCGTCACTATTACAGATGCAACATACACAGTAACAGCAGCTCAATCTGGCACTACTTTTATTTTGAGTAGAGCAGCAGGAATTGTTGTAACTCTACCTGAATTAACTGCAGCAGCAAGTGGAGAGCAATACACATTTATCGTTGGCACAACATTCACGGGTGCAGGAAAGATTAATACAGGTGCGACAGCAGATTTGTATTCTGGTTTTGCTATATTGTCTGACCCAGCAACTGCTGGCGACACCAACACTTTTATACCTGATCAAAGTAACGATGATACTATTGATTTAGGAGAAATAGAACAAGGCTGGCTCTCTGGCGGTATGATAACACTTACTGCTCAATCCGCTACTCGTTGGCACTGTGCGGCATACCTAATTGGTGACGCTACATTAGCAACTCCGTTTGAGTAAGTAGTTAGATATGGCTGTTAAAAAGAAATCTACGGTAAACAAGGCTGGTAATTATACTAAACCAACAATGCGTAAACGGTTATTTAGCAGCATAAAATCAGGAAGCAAGGGTGGTAATCCTGGTCAGTGGTCTGGGCGTAAAGCCCAGATGCTGGCTAAACAATATAAAGCTAAAGGCGGAGGGTACACATAGTGGCACTAAAGCCTAGTCAGCAGAGTTTAAAATCTTGGTCTAAACAGAAATGGCGCACTAAAAGTGGTAAACCTTCGAGCAAAACTGGCGAAAGGTATTTACCGTCTAGTGCCATTAAATCTTTATCTAGCAGTGAGTATGCTGCAACTACCCGTAAGAAAAGAGAAGATACTAAAAAGGGTAAGCAGTTCAGCAAACAACCTAAAAGAATATCTAAAAAAACTAAACCCTATAGGAAAGTCTAATGGCTGAAGTAGAGTATAAAGGAATTAAGGTAGGTGGCTCTAAGCTCCTACTTATTATCCCACTTATAGGTACTATTATTGGTGGCTTGTGGGGTGGATTCGAGGCGTATCAGCGTTATCTTTCTATGGAAAAAAAGATAGCTAACTTTGTATCTCCCGATTTGTCACACATCGAAAATCATATGCTTATGGTTGAGGGTGAACTAGCTGTTATTAGCGAACAGTTCAATAATCTTAAAGAAGCTGACTTACTTGTCAATGAAGTTATTAGAGAACAAGTCAATTCAATCAAAGCATCTGTAGGTAATGTCTCCGCTAGTGTCCACGACTCAAAGATCGAGCTTAGAGAAGACTTGACAAGCATACAATCGAGTATGGATAAGCAAGAACAACGCATAAAAGATGATCTAGCTGTAGTTGAGGCTGCAGTAGAAGAACAAGAGACACGATTAAAAGACGATGTTGCAGCTATTGAAGGATTAATGGACGCAACAGAGCTTCGAGTAGACGATAAACTAGATTCTGTTAAAGCATCAATGGATCAACAGGAAGATCGCATTGAATTAGACATAGATGACGTTGAAACATCTATAGATGCCCAGAGTTTAGACGTAAAAAGTACGTTATCTCAAGTCGAAAAAGATATGGCAGAGCAAGAACAGCGTAATCGACAGAACATAAAGGATGTAAGGGGTGTTATTAACGCTTTTGAGATCCGTATGGACGCTAAAATAGACAGATTAGACACTAAAATAGAAACTTTAGAGTTAAATTTAGACAATAAGATCAAAAAAGCTCTATTAAACCCTTTGGCAGGAAATTAATATGTATTATTCAACTAAAAACCAAAAAGACTTCCGTTGTGTAGGCAGCGGACACCATGAAAAGTCAGATAATACTGCAGAACGCTTTGGTAACAAAGATTTACGCGGTAATAATGGTATGCAAAAAAAAGTAATAGATAACTTGACGCAACCTGAAGATATGATGTATAGTATGCTTATGATGCCACGGAGGTAATCATGGCAACACCTCGAAAAGGCAAGGCAAAGGTTAAGATAACCTCGTCAGGCAAGAAGGTTAGCTACGGGCAAGCAGGAAAAGCTAAAGGCGGTGGCCCAAGAGTTCGTGCAGGTACATCTAAAGGGGATAGTTACTGTGCAAGAAGCCTAGGAATAAAAAAAGGTCTTTCTAAAAAGAAACAAAATGATCCTAATACTCCTAATAACTTGTCCCGAAAACGGTGGAAGTGTTCTGGGGCTAAATCATTAAGGAAATAAACGATGTTTAGCCCTTTAGTTCTTTTATGCTCTATGATTACCTTAGAATGTGCTACTTATGGCGGTCCAGTCTTTAAAACTGAAATAGGGTGTTACACGGGGATGCAACAAGTTGGTATACCTTTTTTAGAAAAAAAATACCCTGATTTGGTAATTGCAGATAAAAAATGTGTATATTGGGGCAAAGCTAATACAAAGGTAGATACTTAAAATGGCTCCACGTAATTATAAAAAAGAAAATGCTAACTATAAAAGCAGACCAGAACAAATAGCTAAACGTGTTGGTCGTAACAAGGCTAGACGAATGGCTACAAAGGCAGGCCTAGTTAAAAAAGGCGATGGCAAAGATGTAGACCATAAGAATGGCAATCCATTAGACAATCGAAAAAGTAATCTACGGGTGCAAAAGGCATCCAAAAACAGATCGTTTCCAAGAAACAAAAAAGCAGGAAAGGCTTAATACAATGATGGGCATGAAGAAAAAAGATAAAAAATCTATGGGATACATGGGTGGCGGTATGGCTAAGAAACCTATGAAGATGATGGGTGGCGGTATGGCTAAAAAATCTATGGGGTACAACAAAGGTGGCATGGCTAAAGCTGGAGCATCTAATCCCCCTAACAGAAAAGCTAAAAAATAAAGGATAAAAATATGGCTTTGAAAAAACCTTCACCTAAACAAGCAGGACTAAAAAAACTACCTACAACTGTACGTAACAAAATGGGTTATATGAATAAAGGTGGTATGGTAAAGAAAACAAGAAAGAAAAAATAGTATGGCAAAAGGCGTACAACATTATTTTAAAGATGGGAGAAAGCATAATGGGGGTACTCATAAAATGCCTGATGGTTCCGTACACTCTGGTAAAACTCATACTAAAGGTTCTAAAACCGTGGTTCACTTTAAAGATCTTACGAAGGCAGCAAAAGAAAGATCTAAACGTGCCTAACTACATGGCAGGAAAGAAAAAGAAATAATGGCTAGACAACTAACAGAAAATCAACAGAAGTTTCTTGAAGTACTTTTTGATGAAGCTAATGGTGATGTTGTATCTGCAAAAAAACTTGCAGGGTATAGCGATAATACCCCAACTAGATTAGTTGTTGAAGCATTAAAGGACGAGATAGCTGATGCTACTCGTTCTTACTTTGCTCGTACTGCACCTAAAGCAGCAATAGCTATGACTAATGCATTGTATGACCCAACTGAATTAGGTATAAGGGATAAAATGTCTGCTGCTAAAGACTTGTTAGATAGAGCAGGACTAGGAAAAGTAGACCGGGTAGACGTAAGTTCTTCTGGTGGAGGTGTATTTATATTGCCAGCTAAAGAAGGTACGAACGAATAAAAGCTTGGGAACGAGACACACTAGGATTTTGGGAATTACCTAAACCTGCTAGGGGACAAGAAAGAAACTGGCACACAGTGGCTAGAGTTTGTGCAAGACAAATTCCTTTTGGCTATAAAGTTAATCCAGAAAACGAAAGACTATTAGAACCAATAGTACATGAGTTAGAAGCACTTGAATTAGCCAAAAAACATTTAAAACAATACAGTATTAGAGATGTGGCACAGTGGCTAACAAGACAAACGGGGAGGAGCATCTCCCATATGGGCTTAAAGAAAAGAGTAATTATTGAACGAAAACGTAAGAAAGCAGCTACGATTAAAAAGCGACTTGCCCAACGCCTCCAAGAAACGCTACAAGAGATCGAAAAGCTCGAAGAAGGTTGTGTTGGAGCCTACTCCATTAGAAACCCCGAAACAAAGTAAGTTGCTTCCTGCTGTCCCAATGGCAGCCCCATTTGACACAGAAGTTGCACAAGACATAGTTTTTCAACCTAACGCTGGGCCACAAACAGAATTCTTATCATCATCAGAACGAGAAGTTTTATATGGTGGTGCTGCAGGTGGCGGTAAATCTTACGCTATGTTAGCTGATCCACTACATGGATTAAACAGCCCTAACTTTAGTGGACTACTAGTTAGACACACAACTGAGGAACTACGTGAACTTATACAAAAAAGCCAAGAACTATACCCTCGTGCAGTACCAGGTATCAAATGGTCTGAGAGGAAAAGTCAATGGATCTCCCCTAGAGGTGGTAGACTTTGGATGTCGTACCTCGACAAAGATATGGATGTTACACGTTATCAAGGTCAGGCGTTTAACTGGATTGGCTTTGACGAATTAACACAGTGGAGTTCTCCCTACGCTTGGGACTATATGAGGTCTCGTTTGCGTAGTGCTAGTGCAGCCGAATTAGGTTTGTATATGAGGGCGACAACAAACCCAGGTGGTCTAGGACATCAATGGGTTAAGAAAATGTTTATAGACCCGTCACCACTAAGAGAACCTTTCTGGGCTACTAACATAGAGACAGGCGAAGAGATACGATTTCCTAAAGGCCACACGAAAGAAGGACAGCCTTTATTTAAACGCAGGTTTATTCCTGCTAGTTTGTTTGACAATCCCTACCTAGCTGAAAGCGGAGACTACGAAGCAATGCTTCTCTCTCTACCTGAACATCAGCGAAAGCAATTACTTGAGGGTAACTGGGATGTAAATGAAGGTGCAGCGTTTCCTGAGTTTAATAGAAAGATACACGTAGTTGATCCATATAAGATACCAACTAACTGGACTAAGTTTAGAGCGTGTGACTATGGATACGGAAGTCATACAGGAGTTGTTTGGTTAGCTGTAGCACCAGATGAGTCACTAGTAATATACAGAGAATTGTATTGTTCTAAAGTTACAGCAACAGACTTAGCTGATATGATACTTGACGCAGAACGAGATGACGGCACAATACGATATGGAGTTCTTGATAGTTCATTATGGCACAATAGAGGAGATACTGGTCCTAGCCTAGCTGAACAAATGAATATGAAGGGGTGCAGATGGAGACCCTCCGATAGATCAAAAGGCTCTAGGGTATCAGGAAAGAACGAACTACACAGGCGTTTACAGGTAGATGAGTTTACAGAAAAACCACGAATAGTGTTTATGTCTACATGTACCCACACAATAGCACAACTACCTGCTATACCATTAGATAAACGTAACCCAGAAGACGTAGATACTAATGCAGAAGATCACCTCTATGACGCTCTGCGGTACGGAATTATGACAAGACCTAGAAGTTCTATATGGGACTTTAACCCAGCAACACAACGATCAGGCTTTCAAGCGGCTGATCCTAGCTTTGGATATTAAATATGGCAGAAATAGATGACCTTTCATTCGAGACAGACGATGTAGTAGCTGCAAAAGATGCTGAAGATAAAATCTTTGATTCGTCTAATGCGGTTGTTTCTTTTGTATCAGAACGATTTAAAAGAGCAGAAGATGCTAGAGAAGGCGACGAGGAAAGATGGCTAAGAGCATATCGAAACTATAGAGGCTTATATGGACCAGATGTACAATTCACTGAAACGGAAAAGTCTCGTGTATTTGTTAAAGTCACAAAGACTAAGACACTGGCTGCATATGGTCAAATCATTGATGTTCTATTTGGTAATAACAAATTCCCTTTATCTGTGGACCCTACTGTTTTACCTGACGGTGTTAGTGAGTCAGTACATATCAATATAGACCCGGCTGCAGAAGAAGGCTTTGGCGCACTTCAAAAAGCTTTTACAGACACGCCTCCAGAACCCTTTATAATTGGTCCTGACACAAAATTAGAGCCAGGAGAAACAATTCTAGACTTACAAAAACGTCTAGGAGGAGTTACAGAAAAACTTTCGGGTGTCAGTGAAAAAATTATTGAAGGTACAGGAGGCACTGCTAGTACTGTAACTTTCCATCCTGCTATGATTGCAGCTAAAAAGATGGAGAAAAAAATACACGATCAACTAATTGAATCTGGAGCATCAAAACATCTTCGTAGCATGGCATTTGAAATGGCCCTGTTAGGTACAGGTGTAATGAAAGGTCCGTTTGCAATAGATAAAGAATACCCTAATTGGGCGGAAGAAGGGGATTATGATCCTCTTATTAAGACTGTGCCTGCAACTAACCATGTATCTGTGTGGAATTTTTATCCTGACCCAGAAGCTACTAGTATGGACGATGCAGAATATACAGTTGAACGGCACAAGATGTCTCGTAATCAACTAAGAACTTTAAAAAATCGTCCATACTTTATGGTTGATGGTATTGAACAAGCAATAGATGTAGGTGCTGATTATACATTAAAGCACTGGGAAATGAATATGGAAGATGATGATGCTAAACATAACGCATCAGAACGCTGGGAAGTTTTAGAGTTTTGGGGATTTGTTGATACAAACATCCTCGAAGAAAACGGTGTTAGTATCCCTAAAGAATTAGAAGATTTACCAGAAGTGAACTGCAACATCTGGTGCTGCAATGGAGAAGTGCTACGAATGGTGTTAAACCCATTTAAACCTGCACGTATCCCATATTACGCTGTTCCATTTGAACACAACCCATATAGTTTCTTTGGTGTAGGTATTGCCGAAAACATGGACGATACCCAAACACTAATGAACGGCTTTATGCGTATGGCGATTGATAATGCTGCGCTATCTGGTAATCTTATTATCGAGGTTGATGAAACCAACCTTGTGCCTGGTCAAGACATGTCAGTATATCCTGGTAAAGTATTTCGTCGTCAAGGTGGCGCGCCAGGTCAAGCATTGTTTGGCACTAAGTTCCCTAACGTAGCTGGGGAAAATATGCAGTTGTTTGATAAAGCTAGAGTACTGGCTGATGAAAGCACAGGCTTTCCTAGCTTTGCTCACGGGCAGACTGGAGTGTCAGGTGTAGGACGTACTGCTTCAGGTATATCTATGTTGATGTCAGCCGCTAATGGTAGCATACGCTCTGTAGTTAAAAATGTAGACGACTATCTTATTGCCCCTATGGGTAAAGCGTTCTTTGCTTTTAACATGCAGTTTGATTTTGATCCTGACATTCGAGGTGACCTAGAAGTTAAAGCTAGTGGCACAGAAAGCCTAATGGCTAATGAGGTACGTAGTCAACGACTAATGCAGTTCTTAGGTACAGTACAAAACCCAGCTCTAGCACCTTTTGCTAAGATGGATTACATCATTCGAGAGATAGCTAAGAGCATGGACTTAGACCCTGACAAAGTTACAAACTCTCTGCAAGATGCCGCTATTCAAGCTGAGTTACTGAAGAACTTTCAAAAGCCAGCACCTGAACCAGAACAAGGTATGGGTCCTCCTGCACCTCCAGGTGGCGCACCTCAAGCTGTAGCTGGAGCAGACGCAATGGATGCAACAGGCGGTGGCGGTGGTCAAGTAGGAACAGGAATGGCTCCGGCTCCAGGTGAAGAAGGATTTACTGGCAATGTCGCTTAAAACTTTTGTAAACAACAAAAATGAGTGGGATGCCTTTACTAAAGAACTAGAAGTTAGAATTTCTTTAGCACATCGTAGTTTAGAACAGGCTAGTACTTCTATTGAAATACACAGAGCGCAGGGTGCTATTATTGCGTTTCGTCAACTAAAATATTTAAGGGATAAAATTAATGGCATTAAATGAACAAACTGAAATGGCATTTGGGGAACGGCCTCCAAGAATAGACCCTGTAAGTGGTAATGAAGTACCGCCTGGTGCTTTGCCGTCTGAAGTTAGAGATGATATACCTGCACGATTAAGTGAAGGTGAATATGTTGTGCCAGCAGATGTCTTACAGTACTACGGTATAAAGTTCTTTGAAGATTTACGAAACAAAGCAAAAACAGAACTTGCTGGACTAGAAGAAAATAACCGCATAGGGGGAGAACCTGTAGAAGACAATATAGATTTTCCTTTTTCAGTAGACGAATTAAATGTTTATGAAGACAACACGCCCGTAGCAGCTAATATGGGAGGTATGATTCGAGGTTATCAAGAGGGAGGAATTACGGATGCGGTATTACCAGGTACAAATGAATCTATTATTAAAACATTTATAAATGACGCAGGACAAAGACTATTTATTAGATTTCTTAATGGTATTGCTATTCCGCCTGTACCACCAGGGTACACAGAAGAAGGTGTAGCTACTACTACTCCTGTTGTAGCTCCTTCTACAACTCCTCCTCCAGGTGACGATGAAACAGGAGGCGAACCAGCAGTATTTGCTAGAGACCTAGAAAAAATGAACGCTGCTCAGTTAGCTCAGTTTGCCGCAGAGATAGCTAAAACTCCTATTTATAATGCAGTATCTAATTCTAAAATTGCTGTAATCTTAGGCAGTAAAAGACAAGAGAAAAAAGTTATAGATTACCTAACAGAAAAAACTGAAGCTATAAGTACTGATCCAAATATGAAGTCATTTTATCAAGACCTATTAGATGGTATTGAAGGGGGGAAAAGAGACGAACTTATAGCACTAGCAGATAACCTAGCTAATAATACCGCAAACTTAAGTAAAAACGTCTTAGTCACTGGGTCTACTATAACAGCAGATAAAAAGACTAAAGGAAATGGAAATGCAGTAGGATTATCTGGGACCAAGTATTTTAAAGATAGATTTAAAACAGGGGCGTTAGACTCAGCGGTAGCAGATGCTTTAGCTGGAACGAAGGTAACATTGCCAGGAGTATTATCAGGAAAATATGATTCTGCAAATGAGTTTGCATTTGATCCTCCGCCATCTACTACTGCTGCGCCAGCATTAATTACAGATGCAACACGGGACAAAATGAGAAACGAAAATGCTCTTATTTCTTCTGTTGCGCCAAAAGATGTTACGCCAATTACAGATGCAACACGGGACAAAATGAGAAACGAAAATGCTCTTATGTCTACAACACTACCAAGAATAACAACAGAGAGTTTACCTGCTCTTCCTGAAAGAAATCCGGAAGGTGTGTTTTCCCCTAGCCCTGTCTCTACGTCAGATGGCAGAAGAGATAGTCTTAGAGACGCTGCTGAAAGAGAACAATTAGCGCAAATACAACGAGATAGGCAGTCACTAGCGTCTTCGTTGAAGTCGGATAGACTACGAGACAGCATGAGAAATGAAAATGTTCTTTTACCACCAGAAAAAGATAAAACAGATCCAACTTCTTTAAACTACGATCCTGCTTTTCAATACATGGGAGGGTCTGGCATGAGCCTTGAGGAAAGATTAAAAGACGCAGTACCTGACAACCCTTTTAATTTTTACGACTTAGAAACAAATCAAACAAACAATATATCTAACATAGTAAAACTAGCAGAGGCTAATCCAACCAAAGTAAATGAAATTTTAGCAACAGTAGAATCAGCAGTAAATGCTCAAGATGATGATGCTGTTAAAGCAGGAATAGTACCTAACGTATATACTGCACAACTAAGAAACTCATTATATAGTATGTATGAAAACCCTCGCACGTATGAACAAGAAATTATAGGAGGGCCTGTTAGTGCTACTCCATCTACTGTTTTACCTGGTTACTTTGAAGGAGACTCTGGTAGCGACCCTAGAATTACAGATACAGATGTAGGGCAGCCAACGCCAGCAGATGAGTTTGTTAGGTCTTTGCCTAAAGACGAAGATAACGAAGATAGTAGTAATGCAGGTGATTTTACTGGTGGTAGAACAAGTAGAGGTTCTGGCGCAACTGCAGGTGGCTTTGGAGGAACAGGACGGGGACGTTCAGGATACAATACGGGTGGTCTTGCTTCAAAACGCAAAACTAAAAAAAGGAAAAGTAAATGAAAAATAAATGGATATGGATAGGACTAGCATTAGTCATAGTTGCAATTGCTGTTTTTTATGGCGTAGATAAATCTATGTGTACCGATCCCTGCATTTAAATGGGCAAAGAGTTAACAGCTCAACAAAAGTCCACGATGACGTGGAGATGGACGACACTAATACTTTATCTGCTTATATGTTTTTATGACTTTATGTTCTGTCCCATTTGGTACGGACTTAATAGGCCAGACATATCGCAGTTTATGGAAATAATAAATTCCACTACAGAGCCTATGGTGCAGATGGAATTAATGAAAAAGCTAACAGGTCAGCATCAACCTTTTACGCTTATGGGGGGCGGATTGTTTCATTTAGCATTTGGAGCAATATTAACAGGATCAGCCTTTTCTGGAAAAGGTTAGATAAATAGCTACAAAAACAACTCGATAACAACAATAAGGCTACCCAGTAAATTTGCTGGCCCCAACATAAAGGAGTAACTCATGTCGGAAGTAGCAGTCCAAAAAGAAATACCAATTAAGGTAGATTCCCCCTCCCACAATAGAAACATAGCTCGTGCAGTACAAGATCAAGAAGAACTGGATCAGCTAATGAAAGACGCAGGGCGTAGTCCTGAAGTAGAAACTCAAGAAGATATATCAGACGAACACCCTTTAAACAAAGTTGAAACTAAAGACGAAGATGAAGGGTTAACTGCAGAAGAAAAGTCTTTTAAAAAACGCTACGGTGATTTACGTAGACATACATCTGAAAAAGAAAAAGAAATGCAGTCTCGTTTAGAAAAGCTAGAGTCTCAACTTAATCTTGCATCAAAGAATGAACTTGTTCTACCCAAGTCTACTGAAGAAGTTGATGCATGGGCAAGACAGCATCCTGATGTTGCTGCGATAGTAGAGTCCATTGCAGATAAAAAAGCAACAGAAAGATCTAGTGACCTAGAAAGCAGAATGAAAGAGTTCGAACAAGTACGGGCAGATGCAATTAGAGAAAAAGCAGAAGCTGAACTAATTAGTATTCACCCTGACTTTGAATCAATTAGAAGTGGTGATGAATTTCATAACTGGGCAGATGAACAACCTAAATGGGTTAAGGATGCTCTATACGAAAATCAAGACGATGCTAAATCTGTTGCTCGTGTTATTGACTTGTACAAACAAGATAAAGGTATAAATAAAGCACCTAAATCAGATAAAGCAGCAGCATCTTCTGTAAATGCGAGAACTCGCAGTACACCAGAAGCAGACCAATCTAAAAAATACCTTAGTGAATCTGCTGTTAACCGAATGTCCCCTAGAGAATATGCTAAAAGATCAGATGAGATTATGACAGCTATTCGAGAGGGCAAGTTTACTTACGATATGTCAAAAAAGACTTGACACTTAGAATTTTGTAAGTATAACTATACGCATATACATGAATTGTTTTATTTTTATGTGTGTGTTTCACCAAACACTAAGCCGCAAAGAACTACCCTATCAAGTATAGGCCCAGTTTAAAACAAGGCAGGCCAGCCTTAAATTTAAATTGCACCCTAGAAAACGACAGGCCCCTTTAGTGGATATAAGTTGTGTTTACTTCACATAGCCATATCTTAACGGAGGATTTTATACAATGGCTTTTTCTTCAGCAAGTGGGTACGGTAATTTACCAAACGGTAATTTTTCACCCATTATCTACAGCAAACAGGTACAACTTGCATTTCGCAAGTCTGCCGTTGCTAATGCTATAACCAATAACGATTACTTTGGTGAAATAGCAAACCAAGGCGATACAGTAAAAATAATGAAAGAACCTGAAGTTTCAGTAAAGGCGTACACTCGTGGTACTACAATACTGCCGCAGGATCTTGATGACGAAGAGTTTCAACTTACTGTCGATAAATCAAATTACTTTGCATTTAAAATCGATGATATTGAAGAAGCGCATAGTCACATTGACTTTATGAATCTCGCAACCGATCGTGCAGCATACAGATTAGCTGACCAAATGGACCAAGACGTTCTTGGATACCTAGCTGGTTACAAACAGTCTTCGCTACACGCTGACGCAGATACAGTTAACGCAACTGTAAATGGATCTGTAGCAGTATCTACTGCTGGTACAGACGAACTACTTTCTAGTATGAAGCTAATCAAAAGTAGCTTTGGTAACATCACAACAAGTTCTGCAGGAGATCATTCGATTCCTCTTGTACCTCGTTTTGGTGGTGCAACTGCACAGCCAACTGCCACAGCTTCACCTTTACAGGTAATTGCTAGAATGGCGAGACTACTTGATCAACAAAATGTTGACTCTCGTAACAGATGGATCTGCTTAGATTCTGTATTTATCGAACTATTGAAAGATGAAGATTCACGTCTTCTAAATTCAGACTTCGGTGGATCAGGTCTTCAAAACGGTCTATTACTAAACAACTTGCACGGTTTCCGTGTATATCAGTCTAACAATCTACCTGCAGTAGGTACTGGACCAGGAACATCTGGCTCTGCAAACCAAAATGCAAACTTCGGGGTTATTGTTGCTGGACACGATAGTGCAGTTGCAACCGCAGAACAGATCAATAAAGTTGAGTCATATCGGGACCCCGATTCATTCAGCGATATTGTTCGTGGGATGCACTTATATGGCAGAAAGATTCTTCGACCAGAAGCTCTTGTTAACGCCAAATATAACGCAGCGTAGGGGGACATAAAAAATGGCTACTATAACATCACTTTTACTTCCTGCTACAGGTAACTCCAACAGAGGCCGTATGCCGTATCAAGTCGAACTAATAATTGACTTGACTGCACAAGCTATTGATTGTTCAGCACCAGATACAGTACAATGTATTACACTACCAGCTAACACTCATATACTTCACGCAGGTGTTCAAGTTGTCGAAAGCGCAACAATGAACACAGGTACAAATGCTACTATAACATTGGGTGCAGCAGACGTTGACGAATATGTTACAGCATTTGACATTGATGGTGCTTCAGATGGTGCATACGCTCCAAGTGTAACACCTTCAGCAGAAGTTGTTCTTGCTACAGCAGATACACTAGACCTTGTTTTTGCAGGTGACGGTGCTACCTTTACAGCAGGTAAACTTAGAGTTTACGCTCTACTAATGGATGTTTCAGAGCAAGGCAGCACATCCGCTGCTGAAGTTGCTAGAGACAGCATATAAAATATATGAGGGGGCTGGTTTAACTGGCCCCTTCACCTCATTTATGTGAAAGATTATATACATGGCAGAAACTTATCTAACTTTAACGAACAAAGTTTTAGCAAGGTTAAATGAAGTAGAGCTAACGTCCTCTACTTTTACATCTGCTAGAGGAATACAAACACAAGCTAAGACTGCTATTAATGAAGCAGTTCGATATATAAATCAAAGAGAATTTAATTACCCCTTTAACCACGCTACTGAAAGTAAAACATTAACTGCAGGTGTTGTAAGGTATGCGTTACCTACTTCAACTAAAGTAGTTGACTACAATACATTTAGAATAGTAGCTAATGACACACTAGGCAATAGCGGTGGTAAACTGGGCATCCTTGACTACAATGATTATATTAATAAACACGTAGATCAAGAAGACTTAATTATATCTACAACCTTAAATGGTTCTCACTCAGATTCGGTTGCTACTCTCACACTTACATCAACTACTGGTTTAGATAGTTCTGGTAAAGTATATATAGGCAACGAAGAAGTTACTTATACTGCTATCAGTGGTAATGACATTACAGGATGTACTCGTGGTGCAAATAGCACAACTGCTGCGGCACATAGCAGTGGTGTAGTTGTGACGCAGTTTGATGACGGTGGTGTACCCACACACGTTGTACGCACCTTAGATAATAATTATTTATTTTACCCATACCCTACTAAATCTCACGTTGTAAAGTTTGACTACTTTACATTCCCTGCGGATATGACAGCGCACGGGGATACTACAACTATTCCTGATCGTTTTGCTGCTGTTATTGTTGACGGGGCAACTTCTTTTGTGTATCAGTATAGAGGAGAAGTACAGCAGTATGGTATCAACTTTACTAGGTTTGAACAGGGCATAAAGAATATGCAAACTTTGTTAGTTAATAAATTTGAATACATTAGATCTACATACTTACCAGGTAATGCAAGGGGTGGCTTTAGCTCCTCACTTAGAGTAAATTAATGCCAGACAATTCACAAACAAACCCTGCAGCATTTAATTGTGAGGGTGGCTTAGTTTTAAATAAGTCTACGTTCTTGATGCAACCAGGAGAAGCATTAGAGCTACGTAACTTTGAGCCAGATATTCAAGGTGGCTACAGACGTATAAATGGTTTTTCTAAATACGTCAGTGCTATAGTACCTGTTACGTCTTCTGCATCAGAAAAAATATTGATGGTTGCTTCGTTTGCGGATGTTGTATTAGCTGCTAGAGGTACTAGTATATATAGTGCAACTCCTGGTGGTTCTAGTTGGACATCAAGAGATTCAGGTAGAACAAGCGCAAGCAAATATAACTTTGAAAGATTTAACTTTGACGGCACAGATAAGATAGTTGTTGTTGACGGTGTAAATGCCCCTACAGTATTTAACTCGTCATTAGCTGCTACAGATGTAAGTGATAGCACAGTCGCTGGTGCTAAGTTTGTTGCTTCATTTAAAGACCATATGTTTTACGCAGGTAAGTCAACAACTAAACAAGAAGTTGTATTTAGCCAACCGTTTGACGAAGATGCTTTTAGTAGTGGTTCAGGTGCTGGTAGTTTTAAAGTTGATGACACGGTAGTAGGACTTAAAGTTTTCCGTGAAGATTTATTTGTATTTTGTGAGACACGTATATTTAAATTATCAGGAACATCAAGTTCTAACTTTGCTGTTGTACCTGTTACACGAAACATTGGCTGTGTAAACGGAGATACAATACAAGAATTTGCTGGTGACTTAATCTTTTTAGGCCCCGATGGATTACGAACTATTGCTGGTACTGCAAGAATTGGTGACGTTGAGTTAGGTACAATTAGTTCTAATGTGCAGTCTATATTTAACGATAATTTATCTAGTGCAACAGAGTTTGATTCTACTGTAATCCCTGACAAGACACAATACAGAATTTTTTTTACTAAAAGCACTGTAGCTGAAAACCAAACTAAAGGTGTTATCTGTGTCTTAAAAGGACAACAGTTTGAATTTTCTGAGATACGAGGTATACGACCAGCTTGTACGGATAGTTTTGTTGATGAGGGCAACGTAATTGTTTTACATGGCGCATACTCAGGTGGTTACATATATAGACAAGAGTCCGGTAACACATTTGACGGAGAAATTATACTAGGACGTTACAGAAGTCCTGACTTAACATTTGACGACCCAGGAATACGAAAACATATGCAGAGGGTTATACTTAATTATAAACCTGAAGCAGCAATAGACGCAGATTTATTATTAAGATACGATTATGAAGACCCAGATTCAGCTAGACCTGCAGCCTATCCGTTAGACTCATCTGATGTTGTTGCTATTTACGGTACGTCTACATACGGTGTACCAATTTATGCTGGTGCTTCACAACCTCTAGTTAGACAATCAGTTGAGGGTTCAGGGTTTGCGGTTGCATTAAGAGTAGAAGATGATGGGCAGACTGCACCCTATTCACTAAAAGGGTTTCAGCTAGAATATCAATTAGGAGCAAGACGATAAATGGGTGACACATACACAAGACAGTCTACGTACACTGACGGAGATGTTATAACAGCCGCACACACTAATGACGAGTTCAATCAGTTATTAGCGGCATTTGCTGCAAGTTCAGGACACACGCATGATGGCACTGC
>UEXM01001899.1_pt1 | contig 16067 bp, 17 predicted proteins | sample 1796661 | NCBI WGS metagenome assembly UEXM01 (sample SAMEA4772469, study PRJEB27181) | metagenome | reverse complement strand
AGTTCTCGTATTACCTTTATTGCTGAGGATGTCATGTACACGAAGGTAGCTACACCAACAGCAAAACCTAATATTTCATTCACAGGTGTAAGTTCAATAGTAGCAAAGAAGCCAAACATTCCGATAAAAGATCTGTAAATTATATCGTCCATTATTCAATAGGTTCTGATACGTCTGGCAACTCAGCCCCTAAACTTGGGAAAGTAACGGAGTTAACTGTAGCTGCTTGTTCGTCTTCTGTTAAAGTGTAATCAGATACTTCTAATGCATACTTAGCTGAACCAATCAATGGAGCTTTAGTAATAGCAGGATAAGAAAGGTACTTAGTTCCAGAGCCATAACGATAATAGCCAAGATTTTTTGTTTTTCCTTCTAGCTCTGCTCTAGCAATTGCTTCTTCTTCTGTTGCGTAAAGTAAGTACATTATGATATTCCGTAATAAGTTTCTACATCTGCATCAATTGCAGTCCTGTTATTATTTCCAACATCTGGGTCTGACCAAAATATTAGTTCGTATAAATTATCGTGTAAATTACCATAATTACCAATGGACATTGTATCAGAATCAAAGTCAGCAGTAGTCATAGATGTAGTACTAGCGACTAATGAACCTCTGACGTACAATTGACCTACTCTGGCAACACCAGAGCTGTTATCAAAAATGCCAATATAATTGTTTAGGTTTGTATCCTGTTGTGAACCAGATGCACTAGCACCACGATATATTAAAAAGTTTCCTGATGAGTTACTACCTATTAAATGTCTAGGGCTATTATTAGTTGCTCCATTATAAATGTAACTTGATGAGCGTCCTGCTGACTCAGATTTATGAACAGCAGCTACAGTACCATCACCAAATGGTATGCTTGTTGAAACAGTTGAATTAACTGAAAATGAATCATTGCTTCCATCAAAAAATAAATTATCTCTTAGTGTTCCACTAAGTGCTAAAGATGGTTGATTTGCAGCAGTTAGCTGAACTCCATGTCTTCCATTGCCAGTCTGGTCATACCAAGTATGTACTGTTATATCTGGGCTAGAGGCTTCAGATATAAATGCACCAAGTGTAGCAGGAACAACAACACTAAGTTCTGGACTGCCATTTACTGTCCAGCTTTTTGAAAGAGCATCACTTTGTGTGCCGTCCCAAGTTACTGCACCAACAGTTAGGGATTGTATTGAGCCTGCAAAATTACCACCAGAGTATCCATCTCCAATTTGAGAAAAGGTTTGCTGTGGCGAATTACTTGAAGTTTGTGTAGAAGCTGTGCCACCATTTAGAGTTAAAGAATAATCATTACCACTACGACTAAATACAATTGTGTTAACTTCATTTAAATTAAATGTATTAGAAGTTGTAAATGAACCTACTCCCTCCATGAATACAAATAATTTACCATCATCTTGAATTTGTAATACTGTTCTACCTGATGCACCACCAGTTCCTTGACCAAAAATCGTAGCACTAGAAGATGGATATAGAGTAACAAAAGCTTTAATTGTAAGAGTAAAGTTATCTGTAGGAAGCAATATTGCATTGGCAAGAATATCATCATCAACGCCATCAAACAAAATAACTCCTGCCCTGTTGCTACCTAACTCTGCTTGCTCAATAGGTGAGTTAGCACTTACCTTGTTGCTTGAGTCAAACTGAACATTGACTTCAGTATTATCTGTACTCCTACGAACACGCACAGCATTAGTAGGTGCTGTAGTTACTAGCTTGCGTAATGAGTACGCAGCAACAGCCCCAGTATACGTGTCAAGAAGACCTGTGAAGCCACCAAACTTGCCAGAAAAACCAGTTAGGGCATTCCAAGATCCAGCAAGATTGCCATTTAGGACATCAACTGCCCCAGCCAACATTTTTGAAGACATTAGGCTGTAAATTCAGATTGTGCTATTTTTGCGTCTGTACCACCAGCACGAATAACCTTAGCGGCTAATGCTGTTTCTTTTGCCCAAGTATAACTTGTTCCTGCTGCTAAAACATGACCATTTGTTGTTGTTGGGTTAGATCCATCATAAGTTACACGGACATCTTGATCTTGAACATCTAGGACAATATAACGAGTCTTGGTGTCGTAAGAAGATGCTAGGCTAATAGCAGAGTTAGATACAGTCAATAGTGGCTGGTCAGCAACTCCACCTGTTGGTACGGGATATAGGTTTACTACATTTGAGTTCATTTTATTTTCTTCGGTTTACGTAAGTGCTTATACGTTTATTAAGAGTGTTTTGATTAGAAAGCAGATCTATTTTATCAAGTTCTAGATCTAAATAAGTTTGAGCGTTTTGTTCTTCAATAAGAGCCTTGTCAGTTTGACCATCCATGCGTAAGAAATCAGCATAGGACGCATGAGCTATATAATGAAAAAACTCAGAAGGAACTTCTACTGTACTTGTAGTATAATCAGAAGAAACAGCAAACGGAGAAAACTCCTGTTTATATGTAACGAATGCACTTGTAGCGTTAGTTTCTACTGGATTAATTATGTGCGCCCCTAGGCGATCAACATAATGGTCGTACTCAAGTGCTGAGTTTCTTTGAAAAGCTACCTTGCGATGAATGCGTTGAAAGATACCAATGTTTTCTTTTCTTTCAAAAGTAGCACCAGTAGTTACGTTAGTCTCGCTGTACGGAATGTATTGCTTGTTTACAGTAAACGAAGGCAATCCCGTGTATGTTGCACCTTGGATTGTATATGTATCCAGCATTGGATTATAAATATACGTGGGAGCAAAGTTAGATCCAGCTGATTGCCCAAGATATGTTTCTCCTATTGGTGCTAAATTAACAGTACCAAATGGTTTTGCGCCAACAATAGCAATGTCGCTACTAGCTTCACCAATAACCCAGCGATAGCTTGAGTTCCTGTATATTGCTACATTAGGATAAGTCTTACCAATGTAGACTGGCATAGAGCGATCCGTGTCAACACCTACATATTCATAATCTTGATTAAACGAAGATGTATTGCCATCCGCTCTAGCAGTATTAGAAATTGTAAGGTCAAGGGGAATTACTTGACGTTCTTCAGAGGTACGAATAAAACGAGTCCAAATAGGTGTTGTTTCAAACGCTTGTTCGTACCTGCGGTTGATGAACCGAGAAATGCTTGATTGTTCATCAGATGTAAAGTTACCAACTCCAGCAAGGGATTGGATTAAGCTAAATAAATCTCCGTAGGTTCTAGTCTGCATTACGCTTTGTTTGGACTAAGTTCTGGGAACTTTTTGTTGTAGTATTTTAAAAAGTCTTTGGAATGAACGGTATCGTGACCGTACTTTCCTGTAAGTCTAAAAAATTCACGGGCTGGCATTGTAGCAACTGGTTTTCCCAATGTAGGGTGTGTTTTACCACGAACCTGCGATGCTTCCTTAACAGCAACAGCAACTCGATCCTTTTCGCTAGATCTTTCGAGCGCAAATCCACGCTCAATTTCTTTCATAAATGCTCTGTCGATTTCACCGTCAGAGTATCTAGGAATGTTTGGAATAATAATATCCATAAAAAAAGAGACGGGGAGGAGTGACCTCCCCATCTCAGAATTAATTAACCGCTAAAGCCAGTACCAGCAGTTGGGTAGTATTCAACAAACAGGCGGAATTTTCCGCGTGTTGCATCACCTAATCCATTGCCAGTTCCGTTGGATGTTACGTTAAGCACAGTAACCAAGTGGTTGCCAGCTTGTGTAAGCGCACCGTTGTTAGCAAAGATTTTGTTTGCTGAAGAATCTCCAGTAAAGCAATCAATCTCAACAACGAATCCGTTAGCATCTCCGTCATCACCAACAGCAAGAGTTGCGTCAGAAATGGCAGAACCAGTTGATACGTCAGCTGTGACAAGTTCGTCAACAACTACCGCAACCTTACCGATTGTTCCAGCAAGAGAAGCACCACCGAGTTGAACCTCAGTTGCTTGCGCTCCAGTTGCACCAGATAATGCAGAAGCATCAAATGCTACTTCGTAGTTATAACCTAATGCAAGACCTTGCACGGTTGTATTTTGTTTAAGCTGTAAAGCCATAGTATTATATCTCCTTGGTTAAGGGTTAGACAACGATTTGACCGTGAGCTGCTGGGTGGTAAACACCGAGAGTCAAGGCACAATCAACGAAGCCACGTTCGCCACCGCCAAAGTTAGGTAGACGGCTTGTTCCCATTGGGATAAGTTCGTGGACACCATAGTATTCAGGGTTGACTAAGAAACCGTCAGCATTGCCACCAGCTTCGCCAGCAGTAACTGAAGGAGCGCAATCAGGGTTCATGTTGACAACAGAAACGATGCCATGATCTGATTGATAAAGCTCAACAGAGAGCTTGATAGTGCTTTCGTTACCATTGTACTGAACAGAGCGAACACCTGCGTTTGTTCCGTTTTGTACATCAGCACCGAAACGAGCGAAGTTAGAAACCGAGTTACGAAGAGCAGTATCAGCAACTAGCATAAGGCTATTTGTTGTTCCTGTCTGACGATAAATCGAGCTAATTTGGCTGTTAAGTTCAGACTCAGTATATGCGCTACCAAGAATGCTGTTATTAGCATCTGGAGTACGGTAGTCAGCAGGGATGTCTGTGTCAGCGGTAGGGATTAATCCACCGTTACCAGCACCAAGCCACTTACTAAGACCTTGAAGGGCATTAGGAGTACCAGCACCGTTCTCAACTGTGTCTGCGGAGCGGCTAGAAATAGCAGCTTCGATGTCACGCTTGAGTTCACGGATTGCTTTAGCTTCTGCTTGAGCAACCTTAGCAGGACCAACGGAGTCAACAGCTTCCTGAAGGTCGGACACCATGTAGTCACGGCGGAACTTTTGGATGCGATTGCCAACTTTAGCACGACCTGCAAATTGGTCTGTGAATGTTGTAACGTCTGCGCCTTCAGAAATACCAGCGGCATTAGGAGCAGATAGTTTGTCGATTGTCCACTCTACAAAAGTGGCTGAGGCTTTCTGCTTAGAAGCAGAAGAAAGGATAGGGGTTTCTTCAGGAGCGAGGATTGTCAAGACATCAGTCAAATCCTCACGATTAGAAACCGCAGACCCTTGATTAGTTGTATCAAATGTGTTAGAAAACGACATATTAAATAGGGGTTATGAGTTTTTATTAAGTTGTAAGGTACGCATTTTGATGAAATCACTTGTTGATCCAGTCTGTTTAAAACCTGATCTAGCATCTGTTGCTTTTTTCTTATTGGGATTTGTTCGCCGTTCAGACCTTGCGGCTGAAGAGCTGTTTGACTTAGGTGGATCTAGTTCTGCATTGCCAACTTTTGCTACTTGTTGTGGAACTGCTTTTCGACCATACAGGCTATTAGCGGCATGGGCGAGCAAGTAAGGCAATTGTGCCTTTACTTCTGGGGCGGACTTAGTAAGAGAGTTAGCCAAGCGTTTGTCGCCTAGCATTGCCTTATACTTTTTGTTTACCTCGTTGTCGTCCTCTGACATCCAAGAAAGCTCTTGTCTAGCACGTTCTTCAAAGCCTTTCCGAATCTTGATTCCTTCCGCTTCGTTGCGGAGTTTTTGAACCTGCATTGGGAGGTACTTCGTTCGTGACTTACGAGCGTTCATAAGAGCGGCGCGAACATCCTTTTTAGTAAGTTCTTTGCCTTCTACTTCTGTAACGACATCATCAGCCATTAAACCATCCGAGTTAAAGATAAGTTCTTCAGCCCATTCAATTACTTCATTTAATTCTTTGGCTTTCGCCTGAAGCTCTTGGGGTTTGACTATATCTTTATATGGATTTGCTTCCATCTCCGACTCAGAATATTGTGTTGTCTTACGCTGAGAGGCTTGTGCCTCTAACTCTTTGACTCGTTCCTCCGCAGCTTTACGCTTTGCGGTCAACTCACCAAATCGTGCAACAGCGCGACTGCCTAATTTCTCAGACATATCACGTAATTCGTCTTCGGACATAGTGTCCAGATCTACCTGTGAAAGAACATCATCCTTAGTTTCAGTAGCTTCTGGTTCGGTTTCAGTTTTTTCTTCAACCTTATCTTCTGCTACTTCTTCAGTAGATGCTTCTGAAATACCTGAGCGTTGGGCAATAAAGTCCTCCGCTGAAATATTCATTTCTTTGACTTCCGCTGTATTTTCTACTGTTTCAGCGACTTCAGTTTTGATTTCATCTGACATATTTATTCCACTCCTTTACGCCGAGCGATGGCGATAATTATATTGTAACATACCCTGCAAGCCTTTTAATAAAGATTTGCTAGGTGTGCATGGGATTCGTAGTCAGTCATCTCTAGTATTTGATCATACGAAAGAATCCGACCAGAAATCTGTTGCAGTTTTGCCGAATCAGCTTCGTGCATATCTGCTATTTGCTCCTCGCGGAGCGTTTTAATAAATTCTAAAAAACGTATAAATGTATCGTATTTAACGAGAGCATCTACATCTTGATCAATAGTTGGTTTTGGCATAAATGTATCTAGCTGGATTTTAATCTAAATAAATGTCTATTTCGTATTGTTTTAATGCATCTATTAATTCGTCCATTCTATCTACTACTCCTTGACCCTTTGTTCCCTTATACTCATCAACTCCTCTGGTGTACTCTATTGCAGCATCACCATACTTTCCCTCGTTCATTAGTTCTATCGTGTCAGGACTATCTAAAAATAAACCTCTGTACGTTTCGCTAATAATTTTTTCTTTTAAATAATCAGGATATGCTTCAAACGCTGGTACTTCTTTTGAAATTTCATCATAATGATCTCTATAATCTTTTTGAAACAAAGCTTCTGCTTGTTCAGCAGTTAATCCATTCTTGAAAGTTCCAGCTTTTTCTTCAGCTTCAGTTATTTTGTGACCCCACGCAATAGTATCAGTACCTCCCTCTGGGCTTCGATGAGGAAACCATAATCCTTTTTCTTCGTTCCATCCACCATTGGGATTATTATAAGAATTTTCTTTTTCTTTAAGGTATGACTGTAATTTTATGGTTCTTTCATCAAGTTCTACCTGATCCTCATTTGCTTCACCAGTTAATGCTACTTGCAAATCAGTATCTCCAGTTTCCATTGACCCAATAATTGATTTTGCTCGCATATCAGCGAACTGGCTAGGGCTTTGGTTAGCTGGAACTTTTATTATTTCAGCCTCTGGTGTTTCATCTATAAATCTCTGAGCATCAATATCTGCTATTAATTTATTTCTACCATTAGCGAACTGACTTACGCTTTGATTCATTGGTTCAGCCATATTAACCTTCCATTGATTGAGTATTAACACCACCCATATTAGCAGGAGCAGTACCAATCTTGCCGATCTCTGCATTCTGCGCTTGTTGTAGCTGGAAACTATACTGTTGTGCATATTTTTCTAACCTAGCACGGAAAGCTTCGTCTGATTGCAATCGTTGTGCTACGTCTTGTTGTTGTGTATATTGCTGAACTAACTGCAATGCACCCTGTGCGCCATTTGCGCGAGCAGGAACTTCGATGCCAGCGTAAATCTTAGCTAAATCGTCAGTAATATCCTTGGTAAGATCCTCTTGGGATTCTTTTGCTGGTAATATCATTCCGTCAGCTAACACGGGATCAATAGCCGCCGCTGCTAGTTCCAACAAGGAATCAATGTTGATGCGAGCATTGCGATCTAATTGAGTCAAAGAAATAAACTGTTGTAGTTTTTTCTCTTGGCTTTCTGGATCATTATTAAGAACATCGTAACTTACGATAATATCGTAGTTTTCGTTAGGATCTCCCTTGGAAATAGTCTGAGACTCAGATACTCCAGTTACGCGAAAGAATATTTCATCAGGACCGAAACGCTGAAAACATTTATAAGCCATTGATAGTACCTTTGCTGAATGCGAAAGGAACTTGTCAACCAAGAACTGTTTGCGAGTTTGGCTAATAATAGAATCATCTAATCCAACTAATCGGTCAGCTTGTTGCTCTAGTGTAGTCTCAATTTCGATAGAGCCACTAGGTGCTGGAGGTGCTGGCGCGAACTCAATATCACCTTTACGTCTATAGGGTATAAACCTACCTGGACCGTAGTCATGCGGTGCTTGACCTTTAGGATGCATAATAGGGGGAAGCGTAGCAAAACTATTACGATCAACTCTTGAGTCACGTTCTGTTTTGATCTGATTCTGAATACCACGAAGTACACTAGGAATAGTGCTGGTATCATACAATCGTTTGCTATCCTCGGAAAGTTTAGTAACTACGACTGGATAATCTTCGTATCCATTCATTAGTTCAAACTTAGCGTACCCTTGGGCTTGCTCATTTCCGTCAAACTCCTTGTGGAATATAGTTTCATATATGCCTTCAGAGCCATCTTCCTCGTCAATTAATCGTTGGTATCCGTGTACAATTTCAATTAGTTCATCTGCTGAATACGCGTCATCAACCAAAGAATTGCTGTGTACTTGAGAACCAGCATTTTCACCTTCAATTCCATTAACATTGACACCGCGATAATGCTCGATAACGTACTCAACGAAAGTCTCATCCCAATCATCTGTAACAATTTTGTTTTCTAGTTCTTGTGGTGTGTAGTAAGTACGCCAGAAACAGAACGGAGAACGCTGTGGATCTGTAACGTAAGCTGGAAAAAAGAAATCGCCATCAGGAGAAAGCGTCTTAATTTCAGGCGCATTAACCTGACGGCGCACGATTGGAAGTTCCGCTTGACCTGTCTTTTTTAGTTGTTTGAGGGCTGCCTTTGCCTTCTTCTTCGTGAGTCCTTGAAAGAACATTTGCAACATTTCAATCATATCGTCATCACCGTAGCCTTCATTAAAAGCTGATACGAGTTCTGGTGCGATCTGTTCTACTTGTTGCATGGATAGGCTTTGAAGAAATCTGCGATCCTCCTTATGCCATCCTACGTATGAAATTAATATGCCTCGTTCTAATAAATAATTAGCACCTAGTTCCATTTCTTGCATGAAACGAGGAATGTATCCAGATGAAACCATCCATTTTAAAAAACTAGATACTGTCTTGGCTTTTGCCAAATCATCTACTGCAACAGGAAATGCTCTTACGTTAGAACGTGACAGAGATGCTAAGAATAAAGATACTAAACGTGTAATACGTTCATCAATTACGTGGCTCTCCATGTCTGATGCACCTTCCCAAGGGAACGCATCAGCACCGTGCTTACGGAGATCACGGGATTTACCAGCCCACCAGTTTCGGCGGTCATCATAACTTGTACTGCAAAGATCAAAGAATGACTGAAGCTCATTCAAAGTCTTATCGTAAGCATATCGTAAAGTTGTAACGCTGGGCGTTTTGCTAACGTAAGTTAGCTCGTCTGAGGTTTTTTGACTTTCCATTATTTATTTAACCATTCTAACATATATAGCAAGACCTCTACTGATGTATTTAGCCATCCAGCCATTGATTCCAAGATAAATTCTTCCTTATCCATTAGGCGGTTTTATTTGAGTATAGGTTGTGTTTTCGCTTTTATCAGCCTGCTGGAAGTAAATAAACTTACCTACTAGACTTTTGTTGCTGGATCTACCCATCTTTCTGACTGGTACTACTATTGCCTGTTCTTTTAAAAATACGTACACAAAATTAGGGTTAGGTGCTGCTCGTTTGACCTGTCCTCTGTGGTATATGGGCATAGTTACAACGTCATCAAAAATGATTTGACCATTTTCTGAAATCCATGTATTCTTACCCTTACCTGTAACCATAGATTCCTCTAAGTGTTGATAAACTATTTGTTGTGCTTCGGTAAAACTAATACCAAAGTCTTTTGCAATCTGTGTTAATTTTCTTTTAGCCATTTAATATCCTCCTGTACCTCTACGGGTAGCTTGTAAACTGTTAGTTGTGAAATGATCAGGACCAATCCCGTCATTTGCCATTCGTAAATATCTAATAAGGTCAAAAAAGTCCTTTAGGGCTTCATCTGACTTACCGTTAGCATTGTAATTGATTAAACTGTCGATTAAATTACCGCAACTCTTGTCAATAAAGCATCTAGGTCGATTAGCAGCGTCTATTTTAGCGTTTTCATTGTAATCAAACCACTCATCTAGTGCTACAATGCCTTCATTCTCCTGTTTACCGCTACTAGGAACAAAGTCCAGACCTTCGTCCGAAAATGAATGGAACAAATCAACATTGTTTTCGTTTTCTCTAGCAAAGTAACGAGAGTCACCTATGCGCTCACTAACATTTACGCCTATTTCTTTCTCTATTTCTTTAAATAGATTACAATATCCAGCTACATCATAGCCTATTTTCTTAGCTGCTGGACCATATTTCCATTTAGGATCGCCGAACATAGCCCATTCTCCGTATTGATCACGCTCAGGGAACTCCTTGATAATATATATGTCGCCATCTTTGTTTACTGCTGCCCAGAGAGCTACGAAGTTTCTAGCACCTGCTGGGTCAACTACTTGATATATTGTATATTGACTACGATCAGCATAGTTAGGCATCTTCATGTCGTACTTATTAGGCAAGACATTGACGGAATTACTAAACTTAGGCAGAAGAGCGGTGACACTCTTAACAGGGAATCCGTAAGCACGGACAAGTATTTCGTCCTCTGGTCTACCAGTCAGATCCTTTTTGATACGATCATAGCCACCAAATGGGTTCTCATCAGAATGTAAATAGATTATGGCGGCATCTCTGTTAGGGCTGTATTGCTTAACAGGTAAGGCTCTACCATTAAGAAGTTCTGCGGATCTTGTCTCAAGAGTCTCAGAACCTTTGGCGTACTCGCCAATAAAAGGAGTATATCCGTCAATAGGAGTAAAGCCAATCATCATCTTGCTGTTGAAGGTTGCAAGACGGAATCTAAGTGTGTCAACTAGCTGTGCATCCCCAAGGTACTCATCAAGCCATGCTCCTATGTTAAGACCAGTAGGATTACGGAATCCGAACTGGAAACCCTCCAAGATACTTTGATTATTGCTGAACTGCGTGTAAGTCTTGAAGTCAACCCGTGTCCTAGTATCAGGAAAGATAAATGACTTAGCCGTGAAGCCATTCTGCATACTGAAGTTAATATAACCCTCGATGCCCTTAGTTTTCTTTTTGAACTCCTTGGGCATCATTTCCCATATAGCAGCTTGCTGAACCTTGATGGATGTATCTTCATTCTGGCTAAAGCATACAATATGACCATCCATGTTACTGGTAACGTCCTGCATTACTAACTTTGCACATCCAGTAGTTTTGCCACTTCTGTTACCACCAAGAGCAACTACCTCGTTGTAGTTCTCTAGACCCCACTTAATACGATCCCAGCCAGCTAGATCAAAACCGCAACGCAGAGGATCTCTTACTGCATTTTCAATAGCCTCTTCGTGAGTCTTATGCCATTGTACCAAAGCCTTTAATCCCTCATCAGTCTCAGTAAGCCTGACTATCTCCTTATCCGTAGGAGCTTTTAGTATAGGGTGCTGGGTAAAACTAATCATTAATCCTCTTCTTCCCCTTCTTCTTCTTCCTCCCATACGAAGTCCAAATCCATGTCCTCCCTAATATTATCCCCAGCTCTAGTCAATAACATATCTGCTACCATCCAGTTACTATACCTGTACTCAAGCTCACCATCCCTGTTAATGACTACCACAACGTAGTTGTCGAAATGCTCACTAACCTGATGCTTTACATAATCAATAGGACTACTCATCTATATCAATTACCTCCGCATCCTTGATTCTGGACAATGCTTGCTCCCTTAGAGCCTTAGCATCTTCAATTGTTGTTACCTTGCGCTCCTCTGTTATTACCGTAGCATCACCACGAGATGTAGATGCCTCCCTGTGTGCATTGGTTAATGCTATTGATAAGTCTTTGAGATCACGGAACGATGCCTCGATGTCGCCTATCTCTAGACGATGCCGCAGGCTTTCTACTAAGTCTTCGGTCAATGAACTGAGATTGACGTAGTTACGACCTGATAACTTGCCGCCTAACTCCCTGAACTTACCCTTGTGGTCAGCGTACTCAACCAAGGTGTTGATTACAGTCTCGCGGTCTATGCCATGCTTACGTACCATAGCCGTCTGAGATACCCCCGTGCTATACAAATATAGTATCTTGGCTACCTTCTCAGGGTTGTACCTGCTGAGACTCTTTACCTTAGCCACTTCCTTCTTGTAAGCAACCTCCTCTATCGCATGACCTATGTCCGCTAATAGCTGTTCTTTCTCAGGATTAACTGTTTCACCATTTTCCAATATGGGAAAACCTATACCATATATATAATAAGTCAAGTATTATAGGTATATTATTATATGTAGTGTTCCCAAACGGGAAAATGAGCGTTTATGCCCATCGAGAGCCAATTTTTTTTCAGATTGGTTAATATATAAGTATTTTGAGAATAAAAAAAAATATATACCCCCTCCCCCCATATATAGCCAATGCAATTTAATGCAATCGCGGTTTGCAATCAGCTTTGCAATTTCATGCAATTAATCGCCAGCCGTAAAAAAATAGCACGGTGCGACATGTCTAAATGCGCCAGCCCAAAATAATAGGCGTACTGTTTAAATAACAATCAGTACTGTTTAAAAAACAAAAAGAGCTGCGCAACTTTTCGCCTGAGCGGCGGCTTATCAGGGGGAAAATTTACGCTGGCTGGCTTAACATATCACAGCGGCTTAATGGCATAACATATTAACGGCGTGGTTTCAGCGCGGCTTTATAATCGTAACGCGTTTAAACGGCGTTTGACGGCGTTTTGATTCATTGCACGGCTTCTGTTTCGGCTTTCATTTATGAAGCTCTTAAGCGGCTTTTAAGCGGCTTTGTTTACTCCTCATTAAAGTTACTCCTGAGTTGCTCCTGATGCGTGCGCCTGACGTTCTCCTGAGTTGCTCCTGAGTTGCTCCTGATGCGTGCATAAAAAAACCGTCCGCAAATAAATGCGAACGGCTTTAATGGCTCAAATTTGCCTTATATGACGTTTTAACGGTTAACCGTATAATCTACTATTCGCCGCGCCAGTTGCGCCGCCGTAGCGTGAATAAATGAGCGCGAGAAGTGCAGTCTCATAAGCGGTCGCAAATGCGCTTCCTTTGGATTAATACAAACGCCGCATAAATCGACACCTTTGCTTCTCCACTCATTAGGCTTTACGGGTTCGTCAACAATATCCGCGTCAGTAAATATAAAACACGCGTCCGCGCTTTTAACGGCCTCAGCGGTTTCGTCTAAAGAGGCTTTGATCATTTCCGCCGCGCCGCGTGGATTGATGCTTAAAACGTCTTTAACGGTTTCTAAAGACGCGTTTACGGTCGTACGCTTTTCATCAATTTCAGCGGTATAATATAAGCTTAAATTTATTAATCCCATATCGCGCAAAATGGTAAAAGCGGCGACTAAGTTTTTACCGCCATATTTATGCCATATTTCCGCCATGCTTCCGCTTAGATCGACAAGCAAATAAATGTTACGCTTGCCGTCCGCTTCCGAATGCGAGCGAAACGCTTGAGCCAGTCCGCACATGATTCGCGGAATGTAAAGCCGTCCGCGTTTGCCTAACGTACACGGCTTAATTTTAGCGCGCTTAATAATTGGAACAAGCTGAGACGCTATGCGGCGCGAATAATTAATGTCCGATTGCCTGACAGTTGCGGCGCGGCATTTTTTAGGCAATGTCCGCGCTATTTTACTTCCGCTTTTATGCGTTCCGCTTTTGTCCGCTTTCGTTTCGGTTTCGGTTTCGGCTTTTGTTTCGGTTTCACCGTCAACGTATTCGCCGCGCTCGCCAGCTTCCGCCGTTGCGCTTTCGTCAAGATCACCTGAGCTAATGAAACTGCCGCCGCCAGTTGAAGGCGGAACGTCCGCGCCGAAAACTTTTACCCACTCCTGGAGTATCGAAAGCATTCGTTTAATGTCCGCGTCTTTAGTTTGTATAATGTTGCGGTAAAAGTAAGCAACTAGGCGCGGCGTTTCGACTATTTTGCCTCTAAATTCAACGGCTTTTTTATCGCCGCTAAATTTAGCCAAAAACTTACTTACCTTTAAAGTTTTAGAACGGTCAACACGTGCGCCAGCTTCCTTAAGTTTTAAGTTATAAAGCAAACCGCACGGCGTGGTTTCTGTGGTTTCAATATCTATATATTTTTTCCAGTAAAACAAACCGTCCGCGCCTTTAAAAGCGGAAGTCAATTTGTATTCAATACGGCAATCCTCAAATAGATTATAAAGATCAAAAGGGATTCCATGAGCCTTTAAATCATCTATTAATTTTCTACCTCGCGGCGTGAATAAAGCATGTCCGCATTCATGTCTAATAACCTGACGAACGCCTTCCGTTTTTAGCTTATTATTTAAGCCGTCTTTAAACAAAACATCCGCAAGTGATTCCTGTACGTGTATATAATTTACGCCGTCTTTATGGTAATAATACGCCGTGCCGCTTCTGCTTTTCGAGCAGTCAACTCGGCATCTTATAGTTTCGCCTAGTGCAATAGACGTGCGGCGCAAAATGCCGCCCTTACGCGTCTTTGTAACGTTATGCCAGCAAAGGCGGAAGGCTTTCCATATGAGAGTTCTAAATGTAATTTTAGATTTCGTTTTCATATTAAATGATTCCTTTCTCTAGTTGTTCAATAACGGCGGTATGAGCGTCCGCGCTTTCCTTATCAGTTTCACCAAGGTCTAAATCCCATAACGGGCAATGATCCAAAACTATTCCCTGAAGGTCGCGAATCACGCTTTGTAAGTCGGTTCGAGTTTCGCATTTTTCCGCGCCGCGGAGTGCATCCTCTAAGCAACGGAAGTCTAAAGCTTCCGCCGCCGCGCCCTCCTTAATTAATGCACGGCTTATGGACATTGCTAAAGCAAAGTTTTCCGCAAATCTTTTCGCGTTTTCATCTTTCGAAACTTCAAAGCCGCTTAATATTGAAGCCGCAATGCTTTCCGCCGTTTCAAGATCAAATGCGATCCGCTTTTTACGGAAGCGAGACCAGAACGCACTTACTGGCTTTGTTGCCGTTAAGTTCGCGCCGCAAATGAAATGCAAATTTTCAGCCGCGCATTTTATAACTTCAAGCGCGCCGCCTTCAGGCTTCCGCGTTGTCAGTTGATACTGTAAGCCGTCCGCGGTTTTAACTCCAGTAAGGAAAGTTAATAGCCACGATTGCACGGCTTCCGAAAGCCGTAAGGCTTCATCAAAGAAAAATAGCACGGTATCACCGTTGCCAGCTTTCCTGACGGCTTCCGCCAGTTTACCGTCAACTATTTCGAAGCCGCCTTTGCCGTCAGGGGTCGGGCTACCAAGCAAAGTGTCAATTTCATCAATAGCGGGTGAACATCCATGCTCTATAAAATGATCATAAGCTTTCGAGCATAAGCGAACTGCATAAGACTTTCCGAAAGACGGCGGGCTTAAAAGCAAAAGCTTTGTTTCATTGTCTTTCGAAGGCTCATAAAATCGCATGATTTCATTTACTATTTTATTACCGCCAGCGGCGGCGGTTTTCGCTGGTAGGCTTTTCATTGCGGAAGGCTTTTTGAGCAAGCCATCTATAAAGCTTTTTACGTTTTTATAATCAGCATCTATATTCACCAATTTTTTCAAAACGCCTTCCATAGAAGTCATAATCCTTTCATCAACTGCCTTCATATCGATCGTACTGCTTCCGCCTTTTTCCTTTAAGGCGGATTCAATCAGGTCGACGCATTCCGCCTCTTTCATAAAGCGCGTTTCACTTGCCTTTATTCCAGTCAAAACGCCTTCGCGTATTAACTCGCGGACAAAAGCGCGTTTTTCATTAGCATCCATTTTTTTGTAATCTTTCATATCTGTATTATTGTATTATTATTGTTATTTTTCCGCGCTGAAATAACGCGGTAAAGGTTGCGCCGTTTGCACGGCTGGAAATTAAAAAGAACGTAGTTCGTTTTTAACATTTAAAAACGCGGAAAAGTCAAACTTATAAAATGTCGATAAAATGCCATATGTCTAAATGCGACAATGTTTTGAGCCGTGCTACGCCGTGCTATTTTTGCAATTTAATGCAACGCAGCCCAGATTTTTTTTTGCAATTTTATGCAATTTTTTAATTTTTTATGCGCTGCCCCGTGCCGTGTACTCTATATACAC
>UEXM01001894.1_pt1 | contig 16082 bp, 28 predicted proteins | sample 1796661 | NCBI WGS metagenome assembly UEXM01 (sample SAMEA4772469, study PRJEB27181) | metagenome | reverse complement strand
CCCTCAGTTCTGACAACGTAGTCAGCTTTTTGTTTACTCTCATTAACAATCTTTGTTAAGAGTTCCTCAGCGTTTAGTACTGTTTTTACTTTATTAGACATATTTATTCTCCGTTATTATTGTTTATGTAATCCAATACTTAAGTATTGGTGAATACCCAACTGAGCAGGTATTCATAAATACTTAATCTTCTAATTGGTTGAGATATTGGTCGTTCATTCTTTTGTGACCATGCTCCCAATCATCCCATATTAAATGCCAAGCGACTCCAAGATCGCCATCATTTTTTATCTTTTTTAATTGTTCTTTGTAATTAAGAGAAGCAGATAAAATTGCGTATGCTTCCTTTTCCGATAAAGTAATGTGGATTAACTTTTGTGGCTCAGATGGTTTACTCATCAATATATTCTCCCTCAATCCAACCCTGTTTGGTATAAAATTCTAACTGTAATTTTTTCCAATCAATATTGTATTTTTGAGATGCATACTCTAAGACATCTATATTTTGGAAACAAATCATGGTGACTTGTTTTTCAATTGTAGGTATAGCTTGGTCTTTCTCAAGAGTAGATTTAATACTGTTTAAAGGGTTTGTATTCCAAATAAATTTACTTTTGAGTTCACCATCTTTATTTTTTGTAAGATGTAGTCCTCTATCCTCAAGTTTTTTCTTACTCATAGTTCAACTTCCTTTCCATCTACTTCCCAAATGCATTGGTCGGTGTACACTGCGTTTGGATATTTTTCTTTGATCGCTTCTCGCTCATGATCAAAACAAAGATATTCGTTGATCGGATCGCAACTGCAATCAGCTTTAATTTCAAGCTGAGAGTCATCTCCAAAATCTGTATCAACAAAAGTTATTGTTGCTCCATCATCGGTATAAGGATCAGCCATTGGATGAGTATCACACGATCCGACTAAATCTAAAATTTCATCATGAGTTAAATGATGATCGCTCTCAATTTTATAATTGCGAGTATCTTGAGAACTCTCGGATACTTTGTAAATAAATTTACTCATCGAGAATACCTTTTCTTGAATAGCGGAAAGTGGTTAGTCTCCCATCCATCGCGATTTCTTAGTTTATCAATAATGAATGCGAACTGCTTTGACTCTTCTGTTAAGACTGCGTTTGTCCTAACTGCCTCTGTCTCTTTTCTTTCGTACATTACTTTCCAAAAATTAGGCGTGTAGTTTTTAATATTTGTCATATTTATTTCTCCCTATATTTCTCCAATACTAAGTATTGGCAAATGCCCATTGAAGAGCATTTGTAAATACTTATTGAGTCATTGTTGTTGCTGATCCATTCGCGATAACTGTTCCATCATCGTAAATGTAGTAGACCTGCCCATCTATAATTTGGATGGTTTCATTTTCCTCGTTCATCGCTTACCTCTTTCTTTTCTGATCCTTCATCTATTTTCACGTCTCCCCAATTATCGTTAACTTCATTGAGGCTAACGGCAAACGGATAGAAATCCATGAACGGTTGAAATTCATTTATATTTTTATAATTGAATTTATGATCCACCGTATTTTCATATTTTTCTACCGCCTCTTCAATTTGTCTCATTACTCTATTAAAATCTTTGAGACTTTGTAATAGTTCGAGTTCAGCTTTTGCTGACTTGATACTGTAGTCAATTTCATAAGTTAGTGTCATAGTAGAGTCCCCGCTTTCTCAAAAGTAGTAAACAAAACTCCACCATCGTTTCCTTCAGTATCTACACTCGGACACATCCAATGACCATCGGAAAAAATTATCTTGAGCGTTCCCTCAAATTCTTCTCCGAGTCCATCGTGTTCGGTGACTCTTTGTACATCTGCAATTGTTCTTCCTTTGAGATGTGCTAAGGCGTTTTTTCTGAATGTCTCAGAATAGTCTTCTATTGTTTCCATATTTATTTCTCCGTTTGTTTTTGTATTTGAATATTCGTAAATATTCATGATTACCCAAAGCGAGTAATCAAAAATATTTATTGCTGATACTGTACCAAAAATCTTTCTCTTGATACTTGATACTTAAAGATGTCAAAGAAATAAGTTTTACCATCCTCTTGAGTCTCTCTTAGCGACTCCATATACATAACTCCATCGAGTTTGTATCCCTTGCTCAATGCATTCTTAAATGCTTTGAGATGGTCTCTGAAAAAATATTTTTCGTTCATGCTAATTCTATCTGCTCTACTTTCCATTTATACTTAGTTAATAAAAAATTAATAACTTTACTCCATGTCTTTCCATGAATTACTGAGTCATAATCTGCCCAGATAAAACTATTATCCTCAGTGACAATAAAATAGTTATCTCCATTGGATAAACTTCCATAGCAGTGAGTAGTTCCACCATCTTTTCTTTTTACTTCAATCATTTTTATTTTCTCCCTTGTATTTGAATACTGATAAGTATTCATGATTACTCAAAGCGAGTAATCAAAAGTACTTATTTTAGTTTTTCGTTTTCAGCGACTAGCTGATCGTATTCTGAGTCACATAGGTCATACCATTTACGACTACTAAAGTTTGGATCAGCTTTTCTTGAGTTTCTTTTAATATCATCATCGATAGTGATAGTTAAGGCACTCAATATGTTTTGAGTTTTATGAGATTGATCTGAACAATTTTTTTTAAAGTCTTCAATAATTGCTAAAACTCTCGCTAATTCTTTTGTCATTAGAATTGCTCCCTTTGTTTTTGTTGTTTCTTTATTAACGCCTCTTTGTATTTATTTATAGTCACGTCAATAAATCTCGCTTCATGCTCCAAAGTTCTTTCGGATACTCTTAAAAGTAGTTCAAGAGTTTTATTTGTTTTAAAGTTAGATGCGAACTCACTGTCAATTTCAAATAGTTCGTTAATCTTGTCAAAAATTGTAGTGATATGATCTGCTTTTCTTTCGTCTGACTTTGTTGTTTCATTAGCTTTATACATTTTTATTTTCTCCATTTATATTTTTGTTGAAAGGAAGAGTGAGCGGAGTCAATAATGCAAACAACAATCTCACTCACTCTTCGATTTGAATACAACTAGTATGTATTCACAACTGCCCTCAGCAATTGCAAGGGCAATTGAAAATACATAAAAGAAAAAAAATAAATATTCTTAATGGCAACTTAATCTCAGCGTCTCTTTTGATGATAGCGTTTGGAATGCAATCACGATTGGTTCGACCTATTGCCGTACAGTAAGTTATTCTATGGTGTCTGTCTTACTGCTCCGATGCCACGATTTAAAACTTTAGTTTTCTTTCTTATGCTAAATGTAAATCGCTTGAACTAAATCTAATTTAAATTTTGAAAGAGTGTCGAGTGTCTGCGAGGCATTAACGTTCTCTAGCAATTCAAAAAATAAAAAACCAAATACTATTTTTTTCATATTTGGAATTCGGAAATTTAAAGTGTTCATGTGATTAAAATATACTGATTTATATTAATTTATCTACATTTATTATAAGTAATATTATCCTTATTTATCAGTGTTTTTAGTACCTATTTTTATTAATTGATTGTTTTTTAAGGCATTTCTCGAGATTTTTTTCCGTTTTAAGGCGTTTCTAGATAGGTTTTAAAATGGTTGGTGTGTATTTGTTCGCGGTCAGCGGTGCGTGAAACGTGGAAATTAATTTAAAATAAAAACTTTAATTTGTCAGCGATCCGCCGATATTATTAATATGGTAATACAAAATATGGGAATTAAAGCTTCAAATAAATCTGATGCAAAAACTAAAGTCAGTCTTTGCTTAGCCTTGTCGGGTTTTTATAGAAGTGAGTATAAGTTCGGAGAAGTTAAAAGAGAAAATAAAACTGAGTATGAAGTGGAAGTTATTTTTAAAGGTGACAAAGGTTTGTTTTAAATTTTAATCGAACTCGTAAGGCTCTTCGATAAAATCTTCATACCAATTCATTTTAAAATGCACATCGTCTCTATTTTCTTCTAATTGTTTAGAATATTTTATGAGATATTCTCCGATGTTCTTTAAAAATATTTGTTGTTCCAATTTACTTTCTAAGCGATCCACGATCAGCGGAACGTTGGTGACAAAAAACATTCCGCTTGATCCAATAACATCAATGTCATCTTCATCTATTTGAAATGCAATATTAACTACTTTTGTTTTTTGTTCTTCGTCTTGTTTTTCTTTTTTGTATTTCTTTAAATCTATAATCATAATTAATTTTTATTAGATATTTTATTTAATATCCATTAGATAAATTATTATAAGAACTTCACACTCTTCACAGTACTATAAGTTTTTTGAAAAAATATTTTTTAAGAAAGAAAATTATTTTTAAACAAGTGTGATAGTGTGAAGAATGAGTTATTAGTATTGAGTTATATAGTATTTTACCATCACACTACTAGTTTTTAGAAGTGTGATAGTGTGAAGGGTTTGAGCGTTGGTACTAGGTAATTGGAGAGAAATTTAGAAAATTTATTATTATTAATAATATTTCTAAAAAAACTCATAGTACTAATAATTGCAATTTAAATTAAAAATATTAATAATTGTGTCACGCTATATTTTTATGAGTAGAGAAAAGAATTTATATAAAATGGTGAAGGATAAACTACCTGACTTTAATCCTATTCGTATTGAAACAACTACTATTAATGGATTTCCTGATATGATTTTATTTAATAAAAATAGACACGCTTTGTTTATTGAATGTAAGGTTTGTGAACGTGATAAATTGATACAAAGCTTAAGACCGCATCAAAAATCATTCCATCATAAATACTGTCAGATATTTGGTAATCTATTTATCTTGCAACGCTCTCTCAAAGAGAGAAGAATTTTTCTGTACAGATCGATCTTTTTGAACTTCTTGGAGCAAAACGCTGACCACTCACCGCTGACCGATGTTTCACTGGGTGAAACGTGGCAACCGATCCGCGAAATTTTAAATGATGACCACTAAATATAGACACATCGATCCGCGAGACGCGAAAAACGTTGAAAAATATAGAGTTTTGTTGGCTGATAATATAGATTATGCAACAATCTCAGCTTTACGCGATCCGATGCTTAGGTACTTAGAGAAAATGAAACTGAGGATCAAAAAAAATTTGCCCCACCCCCAAAAATATAGCCCCAAAAAAATATGCGCTCGGCTAGGGTTTGCAACATATTCACACTGATGGAACAAAATTTACACATGGATTATAAAAACTTAGATACACAACAATTAAAGGCGATGGTTTTACTTCGTCAAAAGCAAGAACAAGAATTTGCTAGAGCAAATTTCATGAGTTTTGTAAAGGCGGTATGGCCAGAGTTCGTAGAAGGACCCCATCATTTAAGAACCTCTGAACAATTTCAAAAATTTTCAGCGGATAAGGCGCAGAGATTGATTATTAATATGCCCCCAAGACACACAAAGTCCGAGTTTGCTAGTTATCTGTTTCCAGCGTGGATGATGGGACTTAATCCTAGATTAAAAATTATTCAGGCAACGCACACAGGTGAGCTTGCCGTCAGGTTTGGTAGAAAAATAAGAAACTTAATGAACACTAAAGAATATAAACGCATCTTTCCTAATGTAACTCTACGAACGGACAACCAAGCTGCGGGTAGATGGGAAACAAATCATGGTGGTGAGTATTTTGCGGCTGGTGTTGGTGGTGCTATTACTGGTCGTGGTGCGGATTTATTGATTATTGACGATCCACATAGTGAACAGGATGCATTATCATCAACTGCAATGGAGAATGCCTATGAATGGTACACCTCAGGTCCTCGACAACGTTTACAACCTGGTGGATCAATTGCAATTGTGATGACACGTTGGTCTCAAAAAGACTTAACTGCTAACTTGGTTAAGAAAATGGCAGAGCCAAAGGCAGATAAGTGGGAAGTTATAGAGTTTCCTGCTATCTTAGAGGATGATGATGAAGAAAAACGTAAACCCATTTGGCCTCAGTACTGGAAACTAGAGGAATTAGATAAAGTTAAAGCTTCTCTAGTACCAAGTAAGTGGAATGCCCAGTGGCAACAAAACCCCACCTATGATGGAACCAGTATTATTAAACGTGAGTGGTGGAATATTTGGGAAAAACCTCATCCACCAGAGTGCGCTTTCATTATTCAAAGCTATGACACTGCATTTTCTAAAAAAGAAACCGCTGACTACTCTGCAATCACCACTTGGGGTATCTTTCATCCAGACGAAGGACCCGAAACGCATTTAATATTACTTGCATCCACTAAAGGTCGGTGGGATTTTCCTGAATTAAAGCAGGTTGCCAAGCAACAATTACAAAAATTTGATCCTGACAGTGTAATCATTGAGGCAAAGGCGTCAGGGACACCCTTGATACATGAGCTTAGACGATTTGGTGTTTATGCAACCGCATTTTCCCCGAACCGCGGTATGGACAAACATGTTCGCTTAAATACAGTCTCCCCTATCTTTGAAGCGGGTCACGTTTGGCGGACCGATGACAGTTGGGCGGTAGATTTACAAGAGGAACTCGCTTCTTTTCCTTATGGAGAGCACGATGACTTAGTTGACGCGACTACATTAGCTCTGATAAGATATCGAGAAGGAAACTTCGTCAAATTATACGATGATGACGAGGATATCGATGAACCAGTGAGACATGACAAATATGAGTACTACTAAAAAATTAATTAATCCTGAAGACAGGAGACTAAAACAAAAATTAACCCCCAAGCAAATGCTGTTTGTGACAAACTATGTTCAGGGAACGCTGACAGGTAAAATATCTGCGGCGGAGGCTGCACGCCAAGCGGGATACTCGAAGGATAGGGCAAGACAAACTGCCCACGAATTACTTAATCCTCAGATAAGCCCCTTTGTTGTGGAGGCAGTTAACGAATTAAAACAAGATTTGTATGAGACGGCTGGCGTTTCGATGGCATCGCACCTCTCATCGCTGAAAGATATCCGCGAAGCGGCACTCGAGGGTAAGCACTACTCTGCCGCCGTTAATGCAGAGGTGAACCGCGGTCGGGTGGCAGGCTTCTACGATAATAAAGCGCAAGCGGAGAACTCGCTCGATAGTATGAGCAAAGAAGAATTAATTAAAGTTTTACAAAACTATGATAAGCTAGGCATTCAACAGGATCGCGGTCTAATTGTTCAGGATGATATGAACAGCGAACCGCGGACAGTGGAAGGTGACTAGATGGCTTCTAAGTTTATAATAGATGATGCATTAATTTCAGATATGCTAAATTTTTCGGCGGAAACAGCGCCGACGTATCGACAAGTGGATGATGTACCGATGAGAGGACTAGAGTCTCTCTTCATTCCCGAAGCGCCAGGTGTACCTAAGGGAGAGGCAGTGTATTCACGATCAGCGGTCAGCGAGCAGTCGTTCTTAGACAAGCTTCCCTTTTTCACGGACACATCTAAAATAGATTTATCGAAAGAGGCGGGTGATAGAGGTCGATTTGATATTACCGAAAAAAATATTAAAGAGTTGGGTAACGCATTCAAAGGAATTATGGATGTACACAGCGAAGGATTAAAACAACTCGATGAGGATTTTGCCGATGACCCCATTGCAAAGAACGCTCTGAAAGCATTAGGCTATCTATCAACAGGAACGAATTTAGCAATCACCGCAGGCTTCTCTCCGTTTACAGTGGGAACAGCATACATTGGCGATCTCATTGCCAATGTCACAGGAGATGAAACCACAGGAAGACAATTATTTCGTGACTTGAATACTTTTCTGATAGGCAGAGGGGGAGAGGCTCCCGTCACCATTAAAATACCCTCAAAGAAGGGTGTGGTAAATGCTACCGTCAATAAGGATGGATCGATTAACGTTGGCGATAAAACATATGGCGGCGACTTAAATTTAAATAGAGCGCAGTTCATGGAACTCGTTCGAAGAGAAACATTTGGCTCTGCTAGAGAAACAGGCAATCTTAATTTGATGCCACTGCGAGAGGATGGACTTCCCTCACCGACTGTAAGTAAAACAGAGATACCAAAGGTAGAGGTTAAAGATATTCCAGATAATACTCCAATCAATGTTAAACCTGTTCCAAAGAAGGTAGCCATTGACAAAGGAATGAGTGAGAATGAGGGAGTCTACATGGCTAATGTAGATGGTAAGAATGTTGATCTCAAAGATAAAACATTCAACACTGCTAATATTTCTGTGACCCCTGAGGGTGTTCCAAAGTTTGATGTTCAAAATGTTATTAATAGAGATATTGAAAAACCAGAGGGAGTTAAGTCTAAAAAAGTAAAAGTAAATTTATTTAAAAAATCAGCAGGGTGGAAATGGTTAGATAAACCTGAAAAGGGTAACGATAATTTTTTAGTTTCTATTGAAAGAGGGGAGAAGTCTCCTGAAGGAAAATCAATCACTAAGCATTATTATACCTTGAATACTGACATGACCGCTGATACTCAACTCAAGTATTATCCTAATCAAAAAAGTGAGCCTCGACTAAGACCGACTGCCTATGATGATTTAATTTTTGGTAACAAAGTGGGAGAGATTGATGTTCGAGGAAAGAAACACCCTGTCTATGACACAATTGAAGTAGCACCTCCAAAGCAGGCGGTGGGAGCAGACGTTACTCCTACTGTTGAACCCAAGTATCACCCTCTTGATAAAGTTTTTAAAAAACAAATAAGAGAAGTATTGTCTACTGATTTATTGAGTCCTCAATATTTAGCTAAACTAGAAAAAGATTCTGATATTAGTTGTGGTCAGTGTTATGCGGCAGCAGAGGCATTGTATCATAAATGGGGAAAGTTTAATGGATTCACTCCAAAGTATTTAAAATCCAAAGATTTTCCTGAGGGATTACCTGAGGGAGATACACACTGGTTTTTACAAAATAACAAAACAAAAGAAATACTAGATCCCACAGCGGAACAGTTTGGTGGTACCCCTATTCCCTATGAGAAAGGAACTGGAGCAGGTTTTCAAACTAAAGAACCAGCAAAAAATAAAGGTAAAGAAGTTTTAAATAGATTAGGAACAGAAAAAGTAATTAAAACTCCCAGTGGAGTTGTTCTTGACTTTGCAAATCAAAAAGGAATTGAAAAAGAAGGTGCGGATCTTAGTGGCTACATTGATCAAGTAAATTATGATATAGAAAATAACTTTCCTGAAAGAAAAAATTTAGGTGAATTAAAAAACATTACAGGTGATGATCCTCGTTTCATGGTTGGCTTTACAACAAAAGATGGTAACCAAGGTTATATTACTGGGTACGGAACTGATAAGGATATTGCCTTCGTTGACTATATTACAAATCTAGGAACTAAAGACAAAACTAGGGGAGAAACTCCAACTCCTTTAAAACCTTCAGAATTAAAAGAAATTAAAAATGAACTACAAAAGGAGTATGGCTTTCGACAGTTTGCAGGTGATAGAATTACAGGAGTAAGAGATCAAAACAGAAAATCAGGACAAAGCAACGTTGAAGATTTATTTGCAATAACACCTAAACCAAAGTCTGGTGTTGATTTTATGAATAATCTTAATTTGGCTGGTTTTGGAAAAACTGGAAATATAAAGTTAAATGATATCCTTACTTTTTTAGACGATGCTCCTACTAAAGATATTTTAAATCCAAAAGACTATCAAGAAGGAGTTAAAGCGGCTGTTGATGAGATATATTATCAGCTTCAAAAAGACGTAACAGGTCAAGGCTGGTATGATAAGGATATTGCTGAAGCAATGAAGGTGTTGGAAAAGATAAACCCAGCATTAAAAAAAAATCCTTTATTAAAAGAGCTTACTTTATTTTTGACTGGTATTTCCTCCGCAATGACCCCTGTAGGCGCTGATTTTAAAATAGGAATACAGCTAGTAAACGGTTTTACAGAAACAGGAAAACTATCTCCTACTAACCCTGAAACAGGAAAACAATGGAATAGAAACACAAATTTAAAAAGACAAATTGATTTTACTCAAAAATTAATTGATCAAAAGGGATTAGAAGGATTTTTACAATTTCTTTTTGAACCAATCTCAAGAAGAGATATTAATATTTTAAGAAAAGATTTAGCAAATCTAGGTCCTATTGATCCGAAGCTAGATATTAAATCAGGTGAAACAATCGGAATTGATGAAAAAAATATGAGTGGAACAGATGCTTTTGGTCCAAAATTAGGTCCTTTTCTTGCAAACTTACATGGTCAGTCAGATAACAATGTTATTGATTTATGGAACGTTAGAGGAATGAATAGACGTTTTTCTAATATGTTTATTAAAGATAAAAACGGAAAAATAGTAGGACCAGCAGATCAACCAAGAGGACAATCTGAAAGATCAAAGTTTATTCAGTTTATGAATGATGTAGCTAAGATGACGGGATTATCAGTGCGTGACGCACAAGCAATTTTATGGTATTTTGAACAAGGATTATATACACAGTTAGGAGTAAAAAGTGAACCAAAAACCTACTCAGAAGTCGCTAAAAAATTTCTTGAAGGAAAAACAAATGACACCTCAGGAAGCTTTCAACAGAGCGATGTTAATAAGAATAAAAGCAATGTCCCAAAAAAAGCCAAAGGCGGTAGTATAGCTGTCCCTCAAAGACGATCACTTGTAAATGATGGGTTAGCTGATATAAATACTATTATTGGAAAAATAAATTATGGTAGCTAACATCGACAAAGGTTTATATCAAACAGGAGAGAAACCTGAATTAGAGATTATCAAATCGGAAACTGAAGTAGAGATCGACGGTCAACCAATCCCGACTCCCGAAGGACTAGAGATTGAAATGGATGAAGAGGGAGGAGCAACTCTCGACTTCGATCCGCTGTCCAAGCTTCCCGATGAAGTAGAGTTTTATTCCAACTTAGCAGAAGTTTTAGATGATCAACTCTTAGGAAGAATATCCTCCGAACTTTTAGATGACTTAGAGAGTGACCGCGCCTCCCGTAAAGATTGGGAAGACTCTTACATTAAGGGTTTAGATTTATTAGGAATTAAATATGAAAGACGCACTCGACCCTTCACAGGTGCGAGTGGTGTTACCCATCCGCTGTTAGCGGAGAGTGCCACTCAGTTTCAAGCATCGGCCTACAAGGAGTTACTACCTTCAGGAGGTCCTGTTCGAACTGTGATGATGGGAGAAGAAAGTCCTGATAAGTATGCGAGAGCACAGCGTGTTCAAGAGTACATGAATTATCAGCTCATGAACAGAATGGAAGACTTTACCCCTGAGTATGATCAAATGTTATTTTATCTCCCTCTAGCTGGCAGCACATTTAAAAAAGTTTATTATGATGAGTTAATGGATAGAGCTGTATCAAAGTTTGTTCCAGCCGAAGACTTAGTCGTCAACTACATGACATCTGATTTAGATAGTTGTGACCGCATCTGTCAAATTGTTAATATGAGTTATAATGATTTTAGGAAAAAGCAAGTTTCAGGATTTTATAAAGATATTGATCTTGATCCCGATCAAGTAAATCCAAGTGAAGTTAAGAAAAAATATGATGAGATAGAAGGTTTAAAGCAAAACGAAAGAGACAAGTATGTTCGATTATATGAGTTTCATGTTTCCTTAGACATCGAGGGTTTTGAAGATAAAGATGAGATGGGTGAAACCACAGGAATTAAAATACCTTACATTGTAACAATTGAGGACGGATCTAGTGAGATTGTGGGTATTAGAAGAAACTACGATAAAGACGATCCGAAGAAAATGAAGAAGCAGTACTTTGTTCATTATAAATTTTTACCAGGATTAGGTTTTTATGGTTTTGGTTTACTGCATGTTATTGGTTCTCTATCCAGAGCAGCAACATCAATTCTTCGTCAGTTAATTGATGCGGGATCATTATCTAATTTACCCGCTGGTTTTAAATCAAGAGGAATAAAAATTAGAGATGATGCAGAGCCTATTCAACCAGGTGAGTTTAGAGATATTGATGCACCCAACGGTGATCTTCGAAACGCTTTAATGCCTCTACCTTACAAAGAACCCTCTCAAACTTTGTATAGTCTATTAGGTTTTGTAGTGCAGTCAGGACAAAGATTTGCAGCTATCACTGATTTACAGGTAGGCGATGCAAATCAAAATGCTCCTGTCGGTACGACAATGGCTTTACTGGAGAGAGGATCTAAAGTTATGTCCGCGATCCATAAGAGATGTTACTATTCTCAAAAAAAAGAATTCAGACTACTTTTTAAGGTCTTTGGGGATTACCTTCCTGAAACGTATCCTTACGCAGTAGAGGGTGCAGATCGCACTATTAAAGCGGAAGACTTTAGTGAGCAAGTAGATGTACTACCAGTCTCTGATCCTAATATTTTTTCTATGACTCAGAGAGTGACCTTAGCTCAAACTGAATTACAGTTAGCTCAAAGTGCTCCTGACTTACACAACATGAAAGAGGCATACAGAAGAATGTATGAGGCTTTGGGTGTTAAAGATGTAGATCAAATGTTAAGAAAAGATACTCCTGTTGAGCCAAAAGATCCAGCAATGGAGCACGCTGATCTATTAGATGGCAATTTATTAAAAGCATATGAAGGACAAGATCACGATGCGCATATTCAGAATCATATTATATTTGGCACTAATCAAATGATTTTAGGTAATCCTCCAATGGCAATGAAATTACAAAAACATATTTTAGAACATATTTCTCTCAAGGCAAAAGAGCAGGCAATGTTCTTAGCACAGCAAGGTCAAGTTCCACAGGATCAACTTGATCCTGTCATCGCAAAACTAGAAGCTCAATTTATGGTTGAGTTAAAACAGATGTCACAACAGTTATCGGGAGGAGGACAACCTGACCCCGTGGTTCAGTTAAAACAACAAGAGTTACAGCAGGATGCTCAAAAAGATCAAATGGATGCACAGGTAGACGCTGCTAAATTACAGTTGGATGCTGAAAGATTAAAACAAAGAACAGCTATTGATCAAGCAAGAATACAAAAAGATTATGATATCGCAGATAAACGTGCCGAAGTTCAATATGATAAGATGACTAATCAAACCTTGAATCAAGCGAGAAGAGATGCCTCTAACCAAAAAGGGTAGTAAAATTATGTCTGCCATGAAAAAAAATTATGGCAAAAAAAAAGGGGAGCAAATATTCTACGCTTCTAAAAATAAAGGTACAATAAAGAAAGTAGAAAAGAAAAATGGAAAGTAAATTAAAAGCAGGGTATGTTATAGATATAATGGATGAAACAACACAAAGAAGAGTTCAAAAAATTATTGATAGCACAAGAGATTTTGTTCAAGAACAAGCTGAACAAGGTATTGATTTAATAGAATTAGCTCAGGTTATGCTTTCAATGAGTAGAGAAGCTATGGTTGACGTTTATGGGGAAGTTGTTGCAGATAGCTATATTAAACAACAAATTAGTTATTTGAAAAATTCTGAAAATAGTTTAACATTACATTAATGACTAAACGATTAACAAAAACAATTCCTCCAAAAAAAGGACCTAAGTCACAAGGTATGGATATTCCCTATGGAAAAATAGTACCAGTTGGCGCTGTTCCTGAGGATAAGAAGCGTAAACGTGGCTATGGAATAGCATCAAAAGGACTTAAATTCGAAGGAGTATTCTAATGCAAAAATGGATTAAGGACCTTTGGGATAAACACCCAAAGAAAAAATGGCTCGTAATCGGTGTACTAATCGGTTGGGTAGCTGCTCAATATATCTAATCAATGTTATCTAAATTATTAGGCGGATCTTTAGTAGACACTGTCGGTAAAGTTATTGACAGTGTCCACACTTCGGAAGAAGAAAAAGGTCAAATCAAAATAAAATTACAACAATTAGAAAACGAAATTAATTCTAAACAAATGGATATAAACTTAGCTGATGCTAAGTCTACTGCTACAGGTATTGGCGGTATCATGCAAAGATCTTGGAGGCCTTTGATTGGTATGTCCTGTGCATTAGCAATATTTTGGGAATATGTTTTAAAACAATTCTTAGTGTTTATATTGGCAGCGTTTAGTGTAGATCATGCACCTTTACCTGAGCTTGACATGTCGACTTTATTTCCGCTTGTCACAGCTTTACTTGGGATGGCGGGCTTGCGTAGCTTCGAAAAAAGTAAGAAAATTACGAAATAGTGGCTTACTTTGATTATGAGGTAACTAAGCTTATTAAAGATAAGATACAAGCATTGGAGGAAGAGATAACCTCGATGAATGTTAACTCTTTTGAAGATTATAAATATTGTTTAGGTAAACTTCATGAAATGCAAAAGTTTCAACGAGACTATAAAGAGATTATGGAAAGGATGAATAAAGATGAGTAGTTTAATACTGCCAGAAGGGCTTAAAAAAGCCGTTAATAAAAAAAAGAAAGAAGAGAATGAAAAACCTGCTATGGAGAGAGTTCCTCAGGCAACAGGTTGGAGAATGGTTATATTACCTTACAAAGGTGTAGAAAAAACAAAGGGTGGCTTGTTACTTACTGATAAAGCCATCGAGGAACAACAACTCACTACTAATGTGGGTTTAATTTTAAGTATGGGTTCTGATGCTTACGCTGATAAAAATAAATTTCCCAATGGACCTTGGTGTAAAAAAGGAGATTGGGTAGTGTTTGCTAAATATGCTGGCTCCAGAGTCAAAATTGAAGGCGGAGAAATACGTATTCTTAATGACGATGAAATATTAGCAAAGTTGAAAGATCCAAAAGATGTACTAACTATCTATTAAGGAGATAAAAATGACTGAAGAAAAAATGGTAGACCTTGACACTACTGGCGAGAGTCAAGAGGTTGAACTTCAAGAAGAAGAATCTACTAAAGAAGAAAAAGTCGAAGAAGAAAAAGTAGAAGCTTCCACTGAAGAAAAACAACAAGAAAAAACTGAAGAAGATGATTCTAAAGATGATGGTTTAGATAAATACTCTAAAAATGTTCAAAGAAGAATTAAAAAACTTCTAGACAGAGTAGAAAAAACTGAACAACGCGAACAAGAGGCTCTTCGTTTTGCAGAAACTGCAAAGAAAAAATATGAAGATTATGAAAATAAAATAAAGTCTCTTGATGAAAACTATCTTTCAGAGTATGAGACAAGAGTACAGTCTCAAATTGAACAAGCTAAAAAATCTTATCAAGATGCTTTGTATAATAATGATGTTAATGCTCAAGTTGAGTCTCAAAGAGCTTTAACAAGATTAGCAATTGAAGAAGAAAGAGCTATAGCTTCTAAACAACAAAGAGAGCAGCTGTTAAAACAACAAGAAGGCTTGATGGCTGAAAAACAACAGCCACAACAAGCTCAACCAAGACAGCCTGATCCAAGGGCTGAACAGTGGGCGGAAGAAAATAAATGGTTTGGTCAAGATGAAGCAATGACTTTTACTGCTTTAGCCCATCATAAAAAACTTTTAAAGGAAGGGTTTGACCCTAAAAGTGATGATTATTATGAGGAAATTAATGATTATATGAAGAATCAATTTCCCAATAAATTTAATCAAAAAGAAGAAGTGAAAGAAAAAGCTCCTCAAACAGTTGCTGGAACTTCACGGACATCAAAAACAAGCGGTTCTAAAAAGGTAAAACTAACTCCTAGTCAAGTAGCGATTGCAAAAAAACTAGGTCTTACTCTTGAACAATACGCAAAATATGTATAGATTGGAGATAATATGGTAAATAAAACGTCAAGATCTAATGAGACTAGGGAAAAAACAGCTCGTAAAAAAGGTTGGACTAGACCCTCTTCATTAGACGCACCCCCAGCACCTGAAGGTTTTAAACACAGATGGATTAGGGAATCAGTCAGAGGATTTGATGATACGAAAAATATCATGGGAAAATTACGAGAAGGTTGGGAATTAGTCCGAGCCGATGAGTATCCTGATTGGCAACTTCCTACCATTGATGATGGAAAACACGCTGGTGTGATAGGGGTAGGTGGGTTACTGTTAGCTCGTATGCCAGTAGAAACTGTTGAAGAGAGAAACTCTTATTACAAAAACTTAACCGAGAGCCAAAAAGAGGCTGTCGACAGCGATCTACTGAAGATTGAGGATCCTCGGATGCCGATCAGTAAACCCCAAAGACAAACCAAAGTAACTTTTGGTTCAGGAAACAAGTCGTAATCGGCACGGTTTGTTAAACGACCAATACTAACAACGT
>UEXM01001624.1_pt2 | contig 16083 bp, 6 predicted proteins | sample 1796661 | NCBI WGS metagenome assembly UEXM01 (sample SAMEA4772469, study PRJEB27181) | metagenome | reverse complement strand
GGAACAGGAACACTTTGGGGTGGATATAGTCCTCAGAGTTTAAATAGTGAAGGTGGAACTATTGTAGGTGGAAATAATCAATCTATTGGTCAAGGTGGTGGGGTTAATACTGATGGCACCGCATTTCATGATTCTGCGAATCAAGTTTCTGGACCTGGGTGGAGAGGTTCTTGTCCATTGCATCCTTATGCTTCTCCGTACCAAGGAACACCAAATGCAGGAGAAAGTGCGCCTGTAGGTGTTCAATATTTTCCTAGTAGCAATTCTGTAAGATTAACATTCTGGCCAGGATGGTGGCTTGCCGAATTAAGAAGACCTTGGTCTGGAATTGATGGTCAAAATGACGAACCAGATTATGTAAGTGGATTGAAGCACTGGGTATATTTAGATCACAACACTACAGGATTTGAAGCAGATCCCTCTTATCAAGTAGAAATTGGATTGAACAGTTTAAGTGGACCAGCAGTTGCTGGATTATCAGTAAATAGTTCTTATATTGGGTGTGACGAGGATTCTACTTCTGATTCTGACTTAGCAGATAATGCAGCAGGTGTCCCTAACTCGGCATCGTGTGGTGCATCGAGATATAGTATTTTCTTTGCAGGAGCAAGGAGTGCTACTCCCGGTGATGATGGTGACTGGGGAGAAGAGAATGACTATAATGACATAAATTCAAATTTTTATGAAAAAGAAAATATTTCTGCGGTTTGTAAAGTAGATCCTGTAGAAAGAACTGTTCGTTACATGAATAATATGTTAATCACTAGATTCTAAGGCATATATAAAGTAATAAAAGAGAAACAAATCTATGGCAAATGTTGACGACAATTTATATAACATTCCTTCACTAACCGGAAACGATACGTTTCTTGATTGGGTGAATCATTACAATACTAATGTTGTTGCAAAACTCAACAACATGAAAGTATTTGATGGTGTTTCTGGTGACGGTATTCAGTTTGATTTAGGAACAACTGCATCCAATGATCCTTCAGGTGGTGATCAAAGATTCAATGATCTTCCTTCTGGTACTATTCGTATGTCTCTTGCAGAAGTAATTCCCAACGGAACAACATTCTCTGGTGATGTTACTATCAATGGAACTCTAAATTACGACTTATCAAAAAATGAATTATCTTCAATCAAATCAAGAGTGACTCCAATCGGAGGGTTTACTGCAACTAAAGGGTTTACTCTTGGTATGCCTGTTAGGGTCGCTATGTCTGAAGATGAAGGTGAAGTGGGAGAAGTCAATTATTACTTGGGAAGAGCAGACAGTAAAGATTATGCAGAAATTTTTGGTATTGTTTCTGGTGTAACATGGGCTTCAACTGTGGGACAATCATATACTAGTACAAACACATATGTCGAAGTAACTACACACGGTAAAGTTCAAGGTGATTTTAGTAGAGCATTAGCAGATACTGATGAATATTTTAACCCCCCAAACAGAGGTTTAAGTGCAGGTTGTGTTTACTTCTTAAGTCCGGGAAATAGTGGTGGTATTACAAGAACAGAACCAGTTGTTTCGGGACAAGTGAGTAAACCAGTAATTCTTGGTGTTACATCAGATGTTGGATATGTTCTCCAATATCGTGGACAATATTTAAATTCAAGTGGTACAGGTGGAACTGGTGGTATCGATAATAATAGATTTATTGTTTCTGTTCCCTCTGGTAGTGGTATTGTTCGTGGTAATGTTGTTGCTTATGATCCTGGACAAGGTGTAAATAATGAAGGTTGGTTTACTGTAAAATCTACAGATGAAAACTTAGGAAACGCAGTTGCATTATGTGTTAAGTCACCATTTACATTAGATGGTCAAAAATACATTGAACTAGTTTCTACTGGTTTTGTAGATGATGTTCCAGTTTCTGACGATGGTACTGGTGTTCTTTATGTCGATAATAACGGAAAATTAGTAAGTCAATCTAATGCACCTGGTACATTAAAACCATTTGCAATTGCTTGGAGAGATTCTGCGACTGGAACAATACGAGCAAACATTATAAATCAATCCGGTATTGGAAGTTCTTCGAGTAATCGTTCTAGGAGTGATTCTGGAAGTTCTCGTGATTATGCAAGTGAATCAAATTCAAACTGGGCAAGAAGATCTACTTCACAGGGTGGTGCGACATATGGTAGTGCCATTAACGAAAACATTCTTATCAATGGTGGTTTCGATGTTTGGCAAAGAAGAGTTGGGACAGACGGATCGCATGGTGCTACCGGAACTATGTACTTTGCAGATAAATGGGTAAGAGTTGATGGTATGTCTGCCGCAGACGGAGGGAATTCACCTACTGTTTATAGCATTGAACGAAAAGAATTTGACACAAATCAAATTGATGTGTATGGTACTCCAAAATATTATGCAAGTCTGAAGAATACAGTTTCTGGAGCAAACCGTTCAAAGGGTGATTTTGTTTATATTCAAAATAGAGTTGAAGATGTACGAACCTGTAAAGGTGAAGATGTTACAATATCTTTCTTTGCTAAGTGTGGTATTACTGGTGCCACAATGGATATTAATATTGAGCAATATGATGGAACTAATACTACTAGAACATCCCCAACATCTGTTCAATTAGGAACTCTTTGGGATAAGTTTGAAGTATCTTTCTTTGTTCCTAATGTCACATCAAGTCCTACTGGAAAACACTATGTTGGATTTGGTTTTGACACAACTAGATTGGGAACAGAATTAGACCTTGCACAAGTTAAGATTGAAAGAGGAATGGTTGCAACTAAAAATGCATCATCGGCCGATCAAGGACAGAAAGAGTTAGAGAAGTGTAAGAGATATTATAGAAGAAGTTATAGTTTAGATGAAAAAACACATTCTTCTACAATGGAAGATTCTATGAAACCAACAGTTTCTGTGGTTGACTTTACACTAACACCTTCTCAAGATCATTATGAGAAATTTGATGTTGAGATGAGAGGAGATCCCGTAGTAACATTCTTCTCTCCAAAAACTGGTTATACAGGTGATGCATTTAACAGAACATCGGGTAAGGATGCAAGACTTGCAGATGGAACTGTGGGATACTCTGGTTTAACAAGAGTCGGAACAGTTGGTGCTGAAGGATGTATTACTGCACAATACTCAACTAAAAATGGATTATATCTGTTCGTTCCTTGCGGAGTAGTGTTGTGGGATGACATCTCTGTTCACTATGTTGCGGACTCAGATTTAGATGAAAATATGCCAAATAAGGGGTAACTGAACGATGTCTTCATGCAATAATAGTTCAAATTTAGTTGGAAATGTAAATGTAAATAACATCACACATAGTGGTGCAAGACTACTAATGACACATCCACTGAGTGGATTTTCTGGTGGGAAAATATCTCAATATCAAGGTGATGATGGAATCACCGCGGGGGATGCGATTAGATTCAACACTGTTGATTATCATGCAACATCAAATCCTAGTGGTGGAAAATATGTAAAGGCTCAAGCAGACCTAGCACACACATCTGAAGTTGTTGGTGTGGTGGAAAGTGTAGAGGGTGTTAATACAAACGGCACTGCAAAAACTGATGCTGTTGTGAATGTTGTGATTTCAGGACAGATTAAATATCCCACTGATAAATTGCTAAGTGCAACTCACATTTATGATTTTGATGCTGATGATACATTGTTGATTGAAGGTGCTTCTGGTGGTAATGATATTTACTTCTTAAGTGAAGTAACAGCAGGTGCAGTTCAAAATTTGGCTCCGATAACACCCACAACGATTGCTAAACCAATTCTTCAGAGAGCAGACGACGGAGATTTTACAGCACAAGTTGTAAATTATATTGGCTATCAGATTGGTGGAGAAGTAGTTGGTACAGATGAGGATTATGATGCAGGAGGTTCGTATTACACCGCACTCAATATGGGTGGTGGGGAAACAATATTACCTCCGGGTAATATATTGATAAGTGGATCTGGAAGTTGGTTGTCAATAAATGATGAAGATTTAGGTTATAGAATAGGTCAAGATACTTACTATACTGCGTATAATAGAGTTTTCAACAGAGGTGTTCTTGGTAGAAGATGGTCTTGTAAAACATCAACTTCCCCATCATCTACAAATTTAAACCAGACAGTAACAACAAAAAACTCAAATGGAACTACAAAATTTAGTGGTAAAGTAGTTTCCATTGACGTTCAAAATAATATTCTTTATATAGAAACAACCAATATGGAAGATATCATAAATGGTGAAATTCTTTATACTAGAAGAAACGAAAGACTAACAGTGAGTGACGCACTTCCTGTCGCTTTCTTTACTGGTTCGGTTCCTCAGAAACAAACTCAGGTTACAGATTGGAATGGTGTTAGGAAAACTATAAAAGAAGATGTTATACTTAAAATGAAACAGGATTTAAATCCACAATCTAGAAATAATCCACAATTGGAATATAAAGGACCTGGAGTTTTTGTTGCAAGAGAACTAACAGTAACAAAATTAAATGTTTTAGATGAACTAAAAGCAGGATCAAAATCAGACGGTAAAAATATAACAGATGTAGTAAAAGCAATAAGAATGCACAATGATTCCTTAACAACAATAGAAAACCATGTGCATAAGGTATCGGGTGTAGCACAAGGTAGTGTACCCATAAAAGATAAGTAAAGTGAATGACACATGGTAGGAATACTCCACGGTAGCAGTTTTTTTAGACCAATAGGCAACGAAGGAGTTTCGGGGCCTGTAGGTGTAACAGGTCCTACTGGTTCAACAGGACCTGTTGGTACTGGACCTACAGGATCAGTTGGTTATAGTGGTGGTAATATCATCAACATGTATCTAGTTGATGATGATGGAAATCCTACTCATACCGGATATAAACTTCATACCATTTTTACAAATCCCGGTGATGGTACAACAACAACTTATACCACAGAAACAAATATTAAAGGTCCAACCGGAAACACTTATATTGCAATAGATGGTGGTAATACATTTGATAATTCAAATCCTTTAGGTTCTACTGGAATTTACAAAGGAAGAAATGATGATGGTGATGTAAATGTAATTGTACTTAGATCTATTGAAGTAAAAGGTGATGCGTTAACTTTAACTCAAAATGATGTACTAGACACAATCAACCTTGATTATGACAGAGGAAGATTTGGATATCTTAATACCAAAGGTGGTCAAAGAGGTGCATTGGTAGGTACAGACGATGGAAATCCATACCAACTTCATGGGTTTACTGGAGCATCATATAATGATTCAATAAATGCAATAGATGTTCCTGTCAAAAATTTCAAAGAACAATCTAAGTATTTAATAGTTGGTGATAATGGTGATTTTAAAAATCTAGCAAATCAAGACGGACAACTTCCTTACTATAGTGGCACAATAAATCCAAATTCTGCTAAAGTATTTGTTCTTGATATGCAACAATTATTAGGTCAAACTCATCCTACTGGTAAAACAGGGGGATTGAATATCAGAATAGAAAATGCACAATTCGGTTATACGGGAAATGGACCGTTTGATGGGGTGAATCAAGACATATCAAAAGCATGGACTTTGATTGTCAAAGGTGCAGACATAGCAAATATAGAATCAGAACAAGTAAGATTTACCAATTGTATTTGGCCTCTAGATAAACAACCATGTTGGAGTGGTGGTACTGATATATTCAACTTCTTCTGGCTTCCTTGTGAGCCAACTGCGACGGATCCAAATAATCCAGACAACATAGATAGATGTCCAAACGGAAACGCATGGTTTGGAAATATTGTTCAATGGAAATCTGGAGATACTACAACACAACTAGGAGGTGGACAAGAGTTAGATCCTTTCTGGTGTCATGATTTAATCGAAGGTGGTAGAAATTATAGAAGCAACAATCAAACGGATTATCCTGGTATTGGATTAAATTTTGATGGAACTACTGATGCAACAGGTGGATGTTGTGTGGGAGACGGGAATTGTGTTCATACCACAAAGAAAAAATGTTATGATGGATACTACTTAGGTAACGGTGTCGTTTGTAATGATTCTTGTAGTGAAACTGGTGCTTGTTGCGTCCAACATGATAGTGGTGAAACGGAATGTAAAATAACAACCATTGATGAATGTGTCAATTTAAATGATATTCCTAATTTAAGAACTCAGTTTGGTGGAACTGCAAGCAATTGTGAAGATGTAGATTGTGGAGCATATAATAGATCTATAGGAGCATGTTGTGATGGTGTTGGTGGTTGCTCTTCGACAACAGAAATAGATTGTGCAAAACATGGTGGATTTTTCCACGGAGTTTCCACTACTTGCACTAAAACTTATGGAAACACCATAATTGATATTTGCAGTGGTGGTACTGGAGCATGTTGTCAAGGAGATAAAACATGCATTGATGGTATTACTGCCGGGGAATGTTTAAATAACGGAAAGGTGTATGCTGGAGATAATACAGAATGTGCAGACATATTATGTGGTTCAAATGATGGAAGAAGATGTTCTCCAAGTGTTTCTAGTTTAAATTTAAAGCCAGGTGATTTATATGGTGGTGGTATAGTTGTGGGATTATACCAACCATATGGTTCCAAAATACTTGGTGCATCTTCATTCGGTGGTTCTAAAGAAACACTTTGGCCGGATTTGATGAGAGGTGGTTCTACAGGAGCGACTGTAGATTCCTATGGGATGAATGTTGATTCCATCCGTTCTCAATATGACTATCATGGATATGGATTTACATCAGAAAAAGGAATTTCTGAATATAACAAACTAGATATCAACGACGAATCAATAAAACCAGATGCCTATTATATTATTGCCTCTCTTTCACCAATAGCAATTGAAGGTGATAGAAATGTTGTAAGTTTAATAGATTATCCAGGAGCAACTTGCGAGTTCTTCTGGGGTAATCGGGGAAGTTCTTGGGGACCAATTTATAATCAGGATACAGGAAAATTAGATGACTTAAGTTCTAGTTATGTTTCTAAAATTTTCCCATACAAAGAAGGTTATTGGTTTAATCAAGATTTAGGAACTACAGGTTCATATAACAATTTACAAATAAATACATTTCCCAGTTATAAGAAAGTCAGAAGATTAGGAAAGAGTGCAGTGAATAAACTACGAACAGCACCACTGCAAACTGCACACGGTTACTGGAAGAGAAATTATGGACTCTATAATACTATAAGAATTATTGGTGCAGATAATGCACTCTATCAAGAAAAAACCGATGACTCCTTTACTTCTTCTGATTTTGGACCAGGTCTCACCGCAGATTACATATCTGCTTTCCGTGCAACTAGATTATATGATGATAGAATTATCTCTGCAACTGGTTCTACGGCCGGAGATAGTACTACTTCTAGATTATCTGGTTGGTATATTCCAAGTCATGATGAATTAGCATACATTGCAGATAAATGTGTTTCTGAATCAGAAGGTTTTAATTTAAATGCTCACATCTTCCAAGAAGGAGGAGTTCTATTCAACGGTTGGCATTGGACATCAACTGGAGCCTTTGATGAAATTAAAGGAAGGACTGGTGGATATGGTGAGGGTGTAGCAAATGGAAATTCAGCAGATGCAGGTACACTTGCATGGGCATTAAAATTTGATGCAAATGGTAATTCTGATGAGTTTTATGTTGGAAAGAAGCATAGAACGCATAATAAATATAAAGTAAGACCTATCAGAATGCTAAGGTGTGACGGACAATATGCCACTGACGGTTCTGAGAACAAAAAACTTTGGGACTTACCGAAAGTAATAAGAGATTCCGATAAAGGAATTAATCAGGACTAGTCGGAGGATGAAACATAGTGTCACCAATTTATGGTTCAAGTAGAATACAAAATGTCAGTGGGATTTACGGTGAAACCGGTCCCACTGGACCTACTGGCGCTATAGGACCTAAAGGTATAACTGGTGATGAAGGACCTGTTGGACTTGTGGGTTTAGCAGGAATTGGGATCATATCAGGTCCAACTGGTGCATCTGGTGGTGATGGAATAAGGTTCTTTGAAGAAAATGAATATGGTGGAGATGTCATCACCTTTTCTCTTACAAACGGTACAACATTAGGTGTTACTGGTGCAAGAGGAAACACTGGTTCTGATATTGATAATGACTATTCAATCATAAACGCAATTGAATCTGATGGTTATGGTCAAGTCTTTAAAGTTAAAAGTGGTGCAACTGCATTCTTTAGAAATCTTACTATTAGTGGTAGAGATATTACTGTAGAAGAAAAAGATTATACTATTCTCTTGAAAGGTAGAACTTACGACTATGGTGTCATGGGTAATACTGGAGAACTTGTATATCAATACGATGGTCTTTCTGCTCATGGTGCATTAAACACATACTGGGATAATGATAATAATAATTTATTGGCGAGAATATTAACCCATAGAGAAATTTGGGACTCAAATAACTTTTCTTTAAGTTGGGATAATAATGTTCAAGGAACACCTACCAATTTAGATACAGTTTTAGACACTCAAAATATAGAAGGAAAGAATGTTCCTTTTAGTAATCTAACTTTAGTTGATATTCAGAATCCCGAAGATACTACAATAATAGGAAACGCATACCAACTCTCTAGTAAAATTCATATGGGACAAACAGGAAACTCTGATGGTTCATCTGCTGATGTCATTCATAATTTTCCTAACATTACCTTTACTTCTAAAATAAGTTCTTCTATTATTGGTTCTTGTTGTTATTGTGAAAATAAAGGAGAAGGACCTCCCGATGGACCTAACTGTATAGATTATGTCACTCGCATTTATTGTGATAATATTGGTGGTATTTTTTCTGATACATCCACTTGTTTGAATAGACCTGAAGGACCGGACTGTTATGTTGAAGGTTCATGTTGTGTTTTCTCACAAGATGGTTCTACTTGCATACAAGCATCGGAAGACAATTGTAAAAAGTTTGGTGGCTTTTTTATCTCCAATTTAACATGCGATGAACTTGACTTCATGGGAGGATGTCCAGATCCTTGTCCGGTGGAGGGAGCATGTTGTATAAACAATGTTTGCTTTGATATGGGAGAATATGAATGTTCTTTCTATCCAAATTCTGTTTGGTTTAATGAATCGTGTGATAATGTTAATTGTTGTCTCGAAGGACAATATGGCGCATGTTGTTTAGATGAAGTATGCTACAACACTACAGCATCTGAGTGTTCATCATATGTTTCAACTCCAGTAAATGGAGTACAAAGTTCCGGTATATTCTGGGGAGTAGGTTCTAAATGTGCAGGACCATACGAAGATAGTAGATATTATGCACACGATTGCACAAATGATGCAGGTGAGGTTCGTGGTGTATTAGAAAATGGTGCATGTCCTGATGGTAGTAGTCCTCCATGCACCGATTGTATTGGATGGACTCAAATAGTTTCAGACGAATGTGTTGATTCTGATGGTATAGAAAATATATGTAAATGTCTTGAAGATGCAGGTGGTTCTACTCAATGTGATTGCGATTGTAATGCATGTGGTAGTAATAGTGAAGATTCTTGCGGTTCTATAAAATTGGTAGATGGAACTTGTTGGGAATGTTGCTGTGGTTCAATAGATTTACCTGAGGCAGATTTACCCGAGGCCCCTACTACTACTCAAGCACCACCATATGAGGATTGCTACACTTACGACGACGGTTCCGTGACAGGAAATTGTCTGTGGCGATGTTATGTTGGTTTAATACCCGGATGTGCCGATACTGGCGTCCCCTGTGCTGGTGGCCGCTTGATATTGACTTATCAGGAATACAAGTGTTTTCAAAGTCTGTTGTCTGTATTAGATGTTAACACGGGAATCTCGGAGGCCATCGAGATACTGATGTCTGATGAACCTTTTGCTACTCAATGCTCGGATGCGGGAGGTACATCAATATTCGGAAATCCTAAGTATGATAACTATGTCTTAGACGAAGCAGAGTTCGACGAAGGTGGGGATTGGACGAATGGGTATGGACCAATTATGCGACTCGATGATGGAACCTATGCGTGGATATTTACACCAGTTCCTGGCGGATATCCAGCACCCGATTGTGCCGTCACGAGTGGTGGAGATACAAACTTGTTCCACCCTCAATGTATCAGTGATGGGGCGACCTATGATTTGTATCCATGTGAACCACTAGAAGAAGATCTCCTATGGTGCGAGTCCACGGGTGCATACCTCGATCCTTGTTTCAGCGGAGATTGTTGTCCAACAGATACAACCGAATCCCCATTCCCAGAACCACCACCCGTTCTTCCATTATCAGGAAATTAGTAAATGTCACCAATTTATGGTTCAAGTAGAATACAAAATGTAAGTGGGATTTACGGTGAAACCGGTCCCACTGGACCTACTGGCGCTATAGGACCTAAAGGTATAACTGGTGATATTGGACATACGGGATCTATAGGTTTAGCAGGAATTGGGATCATATCAGGTCCAACTGGTGCATCTGGTGGTGATGGAATAAGGTTCTTTGAAGAAAATGAACATGGTGGGGACATCATAACCTTTTCCTTAACCGATGGAACTACACTAGGAGTTAGTGGTGCAAGAGGTGCTACTGGTGATACATTAGAAAATGACTATTCAATCATAAACACAATTGAATCTGATGGTTATGGCCAAGTCTTTAAAGTTAAAAGTGGTGCAACTGCATTCTTTAGAAATCTTACTATTAGTGGTAGAGATATATCAATTGAGGAAAAGGATTATACACTTTTATTGAAAGGTAGAACTTACGACTATGGTGTCATGGGTAATACTGGAGAACTTGTATATCAATATGAAGGACTATCTGCTCACGGTGCTTTGAACACATACTGGGACAATGATAATAATAATTTATTGGCGAGAATATTAGTTCATAGAGAAAGAGAAGGAAGCAATAATTTATTGTTATCCCCGACAAATAAAGAAACTTCTGTCGCCTCTGATACTATAATTGGTTCAAGTGTTCCGTTTGAAAACCTTTCACCAACAGATGATGACATTCCAGAATTCAAAGGCGGAACTGCAAGTGTTATTGGAATTCATCTAGGACAAACAGGAAACTCTGATGGTTCATCTGCTGATATTATTCACATTTTCCCAGGCGTTACTTTTACTTCTAAAATAAGTTCTTCTATGATTGGTTCTTGTTGTTATTGCGAAAATAGACAAGAATCAGTTTTTGATTCTGATAGACCAAATTGTGTAGATTATGTTACAACAGAATATTGTTCAAACATTGGAGGAATATTTGCAGAAACCACTTGCTTGAATAGACCTGAAGGACCAGATTGTTATGTTGAAGGTTCTTGTTGTATAAATGATATTTGTGTACAATCTTCTGAAGATAACTGCAACAGATTTGGTGGATTCTTTATTGAAGATTTGACATGCGAAGAATTAGAACTAATGGGAGATGAAGAAAATCCAAATGGTTGTCCCGAACCATGTGCAACAAGAGGATCATGTTGCATTAATAATGTATGCTATGAACTTACAGAGTATGAATGTTCATTACAACCAAATAGTACTTTTATAGATCAGTCTTGTGAAAATACAAATTGCTGTTTAGAATCAAACATTGGTGCATGTTGCAGAGATGAACTGTGTAACGAAACCACAGCACAAGCATGTGCAAATGTAGGTGGAGTATTCTGGGGAATAGGTTCTGCATGTGCAGGGCCATATGGTGCATGGGAAGGAAATCTGAATTACACAATACCAGGAGTATATGGATATCCTGAATGTATATTAGAAGATGGAACTATTGGTTCTGGTGCTGAGTGTATAGGATGGACACAAGTAATTTCAGATGAATGTGAAGATAATATCTGTGCATGTGAAGAGGGTAATTTAGTTTGTCCATGTTCAAACGCAACACAAGATTACGGTTGTAATATATGTGGAAATAATACGGAATCGTGTGGAAACATAATTCTTGTAGATGGGACTTGTTGGGAATGTTGTTGTGGTTCGACAGATTTACCAACCACTACTCCATCACCACTGGGATATTGTTGTGAAGACGAATTCTCTGAAGGTGATGATCCGTTCGGTGATGGGTGTATGTATTACGACGGAAACGGAGATTTGAAATCAAACTGCCTGTGGAGATGTTTCCTTGGTCAAATCGCTGGGTGTGGTCATGATTCAAACTCTGGAGTACCCTTTGGTGATTATTGTGGTATGCACCGGGTGGTTGTGGATTATCTGACTTATAGATGTAGTTTTGAGTTTCTTAATTATATTAATGCTACCGATGGAGACTATGGACTTGCGTTCAATAACATGATGGCGGCAGGTGATGAATATTCTACTCAATGTTCAGGTGGGTTCAGTATTGAAACCCTCATTTATGACTTTGGACCATCGGGGGATCCTTACGGAGGTCCAAGATTCCAATGGACGATGATAAATGGTCCATACGACGACACCGCTCCAGGCTGTGCGGTAGGACATACAGTCGGAGTGGACTGGCATTTAGATTGTCTCGAGGCCGCCACCGCAAATTTCCCATGCTTCATTCCCGAGTGCGAAGGCATAAGTTGTCCTAACTCACCAGACATCGATGGTAACTGTTGTATACCCGATGATTGTTGTCCAATAGATGTAACCACGAATCCTCCATTCCCCGATGGCGGTTTCCCAACAACAGAACCGCCCAGACGCGTTGGACCATTAGCAGGGGGAGGAAATCGAAGTAATAATGCATCATGCACACTTAAAACAAAAATCGAATGTGAATCTGGAGGTGGTAGTTGGTATGAAGATTATTCTGAGTGTGTATCCAATTGCGACGGAGGCGGATTGTTGTAAAGATGTTGAAGAACCCTGATTGATGAGTCTATATAGTAGATAGAAGGAATATTTATGCCCATTCATGGTAGTAGTTCGATTCACCCACCACCATCAGTAGGACCTCAAGGAAATACTGGTGGAGTTGGTGCAATTGGACCGATGGGTAATCTTGGACCTTTGGGGTTAACGGGTGAGACTGGACCTACTGGAACTTATGTCGAATCTAGTTACTATAGTGCAAATGATACAAATCTATATTTGGTGCTATCAGACAACACCGAAATAAAAATAACAGGACTTGGTGGTGCTACAGGGGAAGCAGGGGATGCTACAGGGAAAACTTCAAGCAATGGGTTCCCCATACTGAAAGAAGTTGTTGCAGGTGAAACATTCGAGTTTAAGGGATTTACAGCCGATGGTTCTCTGGTTGTTTATGGTGATGCAAATGTATTGGGAATCAGTGGAGATAAGAATTTTGAAGAAGGTGCAACTGCGGAGTCTTTAGCAAACTATAGATTCCTGTATCTCTCTTCACAATCAACAGCAGATGTTTCGGGTTTGACTTATGACTACCAAGATCAATCAATGGTATTCGGTCATGGTAGAACAGGAAATCGATGGACATATGATCCAGAAGAAAATATCATAAATGTCGGGCCGGTAGAGTACAATGAAACAGTAAACATTTATGGTACTGAAGAATGGACAAGTGGTCCACAAGCAGGACAAGGTGTTGGTATTCAGTTGGCTGTGACGGCCGGTTCTGTTTATGATATCGAAACTCCAATTGGTATTGCAGGATTTACTGGAAACTTTCCTGTATTCAATTCTGGAAATCAGGGAGAAATTGTCAATTTTACTCTTCTGTTGAAGGGTAATGATATATGGGACTGGCCTCAAAATGTTCATGTGGATGCGACGGACAGATTCTTTACATGCGGTACAGATATTATAAATGTCATGACATTCGATGGAGAACAATTCTATGCAACCTTCACCGCAAGAGGATATGAGGTTACTGGATGTGAATCTGTTTATGGTTTAGGTTCTTGTTGTTATATTGATGACAATGGACTACAACGATGTAATGATTTGATTGCAGAGAGTGAATGCGAACTTAAGAACCAATCCTATTGGAACCCGCTATCAACTTGTGAAGACAATTGTGGTCAGCAAGGTGAAGGAGTTTGTTGCTCTGCTGGTGGTAACTGGGGAATGTGGCCAGATGAAAGAGTTTGTAATAATGCTATAGGTCCTGCCGAATGCAATTACTTTATGGGAAACCATTACACATACTTTTATTATACAGACAATCCCACAGATGGAATGGCACCAATACTACTTGTCCCACCTATTCCTATTGACTGTGATGGATTATATCCTGATGGTTCTTCTATAAATGATTCTCTGTGTGTCGGTTCTTGTGATTCTCCTACTGCTTGTTGTAAGGATGGTTCTTGTATTGGAGATAGTGTTGGTACTTCTCCTTTAGGAATGATTTCCGAAGGAATTTGTAAGTATGTTTATGGTGGAACACCAATTCCAGGTCAAGTATGCGGAGACTTTGATTGTTGTGATTACATAGAACATCTAGGTGCATGTTGTAAAACATCCGATGAAACATGCAATGAAAAAACATGGAGTGTATGCAATTCCGAAGGTGGAGTCTTCATGGGACCTGCTACAAGTTGTGATGAAGTAAACTGTTGTTTCGGTGATGTTGGTGCTTGTTGTTGGTGGGGGCAATGTCAATATCCAACATATCTACAAGACTGTGAAGCACCAAAAACATTCTTTGCGAATCAAACCTGTCAAGATGTGTCGGATGAAGAAGCCTGTTCTCCTGAATGTGTATTCGATTCAGACTGCGGAGAACCAGACATTCTTTGTTGTGCTAGTAATTTGTGTGTTGAATGTCCTCAACAAGAAGAATTGGGTTGTTGTTGTTTGTGTAACCAACAATCATATACAACTACTCAAGTTGCTTGTCTGCTTGCGGGTGGAGACTGGTTAGCAGGTAAAAAATGCGGAGATGTAGTTGCAATACCAAACAGTGATACATGGGCGTGTTGTATTACTTGTGATAGTACTTGCGGTGGTGAGTTCGGAGAGCAACATTATTGCACAGAGGCAACGAGTCGCGAGGATTGTGCATCATATGCAGAACAACTTGAAACTACAGGTGCAGGTCATGGTTCTTGTTCTGTTCACCAGTACTTTGGACCTACTGATACCCCCGGAGATCGTTTGTTTGCCACCTGTCAAGAAATGACAAGATGGTCTTTAGCAAATGGTGACACTACTTTGTGTGGTGATACGGATAAGGGAACTTGTTGCTGTTCATGTGGAGATTGTGACAACGCCAACTTGGGAGGCGCATACTGCACAACCACAACAAGAAGTAATTGTGAATCAATGCCATCGTGTCCTGAATATAATTGTCAAAACGGTGGAACTTGCGAGATGACCTTCTCTCCATTCTTCATTGGTGGATTTCCAAATGAGAATTTCAAGAAATGCTGTATGCCGGGTGAACATTGTGCAGATACTGATACCTTCGGTTGTTGTTGGGAATCGGCCTTCAGTGAACCAGGCGAACAATGTGTTGCTGCGAACCCAAGTGATTGTATTCAGTGTGGTGGTAGTACTTGCACAGAAATTCCACTAGGATGTTCTGATCCCAGTGTCAATTGTCAACAATGTTGTGCTTATACAGTTCTTGGAGATTATCAATGTGGTTGTGGTGTTGATGTTGATGATGATGCTGTTATTGTTTATTGTAGAGGTATGTGCTGTAATGATGAAGTATTCATTCCAAATTGTATTTCATCAGAAGACTGTGATCAATTCTGCGATAACTTTGGTGGAGGTATATAATGGCTAGGGGAAATTGTCAAGCAAATGAAGTATTAGACTGTAAAGGAAATTGCGCTCCTTCCAGTTGGGTGAATGATGGATACTGTGACGATGGAAGATTCGACTATGGTGGTGTCCCCATTTTTCTCAATTGTCCAGAATTTAATTGTGATGATTGTGGTTCTAATAATTGTGATTGTAATGGTGGGTGTGGAACTGGATATGATGGACTGGAACCATATGAATGTGGTAAATGTTGTTGGCCAAATGCTGATGCAATTGATACAGATAACTGTCAAATAAACTGTAGTGCGGACATAGGAAGTAAAGTTGTTTGTGAAACTGCATATGAAGGTCACTGGGTTCCATTTGCAGGTTGCACCTGTATAGATGGTGAGGAATGTTCAGATTGCACAGATAACTGTGGGAAAGACTGTGGTGCTTGTTGTTAT
>UEXM01001892.1_pt1 | contig 16099 bp, 19 predicted proteins | sample 1796661 | NCBI WGS metagenome assembly UEXM01 (sample SAMEA4772469, study PRJEB27181) | metagenome | reverse complement strand
GATGATACGGAATGTGTAAATCAGAGCAGACTAGAATCCTATTGTTGACACTCATAATTCACCCTCCAGATATTTTATCATTTTTTTAAGGGTGTCAATATCGTCTCTAGCACTACCGAGCGCAGTGTTGCATGGTTGGCACAAAAGACCCCTAATTTCTCCTGTGGTATGGCAGTGATCTACTGCTAATCTATAGCCAGTCTTACACGACCCTTGACATATCTTACATACCCCTCTCTGTTTAGAGCACATATCATCGTATTGCTCCAATGTTATTCCATACTTTTTTATTAGGTTCTTGCGCCTGTCATTCTCAAGAACCCTGTCTGGGTTATCTAGCGCCCATTTTTTAGACCGCAACCTAGCTTTCTTTTTTTGATCTGGAGAATTTCGCCAAGCGTGGGTTTTCTCTTTGTGGCACTGTTTACAATAACAGGCTAACCCACTCTTACTGTTTTTGTCTTTCGAAAACTCTTCCGCTGGCCTTGTTTCTTTACAAGACCCGCATCTTTTTTCAGAGATTACTAATATACGGTTGTTTAAAGCCATATTATCCCCTTTGTGTTATTTACTGTTTATGTCCCTAATAACGTTAGAAAGCTCTGTGATTGCTTTCGTAGAATTATCTTGAGTTTCCTTCATAGAAGTGCGCCATTCGTTTCGCTCTATTCGGTGTGTTTCGGTTGTTACTGTGTATAATTGCAAAAACCGCCAAAATAAAACCCCAACAACAACAACGGCAACGATGCCAACCCCTGCCTCTGATAGTACTTCTATTGTTTCTGGGGAAAACATTAATCACCTATTTCTTTGACTGCTATGTAAAGGTTGTAATTGGCATGTAAAGCGTAGATGATTGAGGATGCTTGTATAAGTTTTAATAAAACCTCAACTTCAAGGCCATGCCCTAACGTACTATCATCAACCATATTGAAAGCAAACACACTTGCGGCCATAAGGAAATCAGCTAAGAATACTCTTCTTAAAGCATCTTTAATCTCACTTGGCGCACCACTTAAAAAGAAAAAATAGTGCCTTAATACCTGAACAATCAGAATTACACTGGTTGTAAAGTTAAATGTTATAATGCTATCTAGTAATAAGTTCATGTTCATCCATATTCTTTATGTTAAAACAATAACATAATAAGTTGTATATTACAATAGTACTAATATATAAGCTAAACAGATTGTATTGCCGTCTTAGTCGCCGCAACAAGCAGGGCATGCCCCGCTGTTGTTAGATGTGTTCCATCTGTGTAATAGGTTATGTCTGTTGTATCGCCGTTCAAAACACTTAATTCTGTGCTTGCAGCATCCAGATCAAGAAGGTAATCTGCGCCTGCTGTTGCATAGTTCGCACGCGCAAGGACGTTATAGGCATTAAGCTTATAATTCTGTGTACCTTCTGTAAGGGGGTCATCTTCACCACGTCTAATTAATGTGCAGACAATGATTTTCAAGTTTGGAAACTCACTTCTCAGCGCCGCTATTCTTGTGGATGCCCTTGTCCATACATCCGACCCTGTTTTGGAAGAATCGTAATTAATATCATTCGTACCCAACCAGTATATAAATATACAATTACCACCATTTAACGGGATGGTTTGGGTTCTTTGCGGATATGCTAAATCCTCTCTTTCAGGGTATTCGTGATTTGGTGAATTTGTATTGCCCCAGCTAGAGCTACCCAACGCTGTACTAAACACAGCGTAATTATCTCCAACACCGTGCCTAACAGTACCACTGTCCCACGTTATAGTATCTAAGTCATCAGCCGCTTGACCAACCATAGTATCGATCAGATTACCTGAACTGGTTCCCAAACCAGCCGATATAGAGTCACCACGAAGGTAAATGTTAGTTTTGTCTGGATAAGGTTGCAATGCTATCTGTTTACTTGTGGCGCTGTAGCCCGCTGGCATTGTGCTTGTAACAGTTGTAAGCTCTGTTGCGGTTAGATAAGAGGATATTCCAGTATATAAATCGTCTGAAATTTCCATCCAGTCATCTGAGCCGTCATTGCCTATTTCTGCAATAAACCTTGTTGCTCCTAAAGGCCAACCAGCCTCTCGGCAAATATGTCTCTGCGCCAAGTCCATTTTAGAAACTTCAGCACTATCCCCACCATCTTGAATAGCGGCTCCGCCGTAGTCAGAACGAAGGTTAGGGTCAGGTTTCCAATATTTATACGTTGTAGCTGCCATTATGAAGGTAACTCCGTTGTAAAGTAACTTTGCATAGATGATCGAATATCACTATCATCTGTTGTTGCCATTCTCATACCTAGCATTTGTAAAGCCCCGTCTATGGAACCGCCCGATGTGCCTACAGCTATATCAGTAACAGCGCCAAAGCTAGATAACGTACCTACATTGTCGTATTGAAGGGCGGTTTCAACCCCATCCAGCCAAAATGTTACATCATTGGTAACTGTGTCTATAAGGTATTCGAATGTCTGCCATGAACTAAGCGTTATGGAGTTTGAGTAAGTTTTCCAAGCTCCGTTTATTTTCAATCCAAATTTACGCGAATTTGTCAAATATATCCAAATATCTTCCCCACAATTTACGAAAATAACGCCACCATTGATCGCGTCAAACCTTACATTAGCTATCATATAAAAATACGTAGCATCGCTATCTAAAGGGGCAATACTATCGGCAGTTAATGTTCTATTTGAAGAGCCGCCGAAATTTAAACCGTCTGTTACAACAAGAGGTTGGTAATCTCTGTTATCTTCCGAAAGAGAAACAGCACTACCTAATTGGTCTGGCATTTTCCCTACAGCATCAGCCCCAACTGTATCGATTGTATTGTCCGTAAATGTATCTGTGTTAGACCTTCCATCCCAAAAAAATGTATCGCTATCATAAGTGAAGCTATCAAAAGACGCTGCGCCAGTAGCGCCCACTTGTGTTAATCCTGACTTTAAACCAAGGCGCATAATACCACCTTAAGCTTGTATGTCGTAACCAACTTGACCCATAGAGGACAAAGCAAGCTTTTCGGCTTCGTGTTGCTTAGCTAACAAAAAACCTTTAGCCTGTTCGATAGCGTCATTGAGGGGCATATTAACCGTAACAAAAGTCATGTTCGTTAATTCACCCTGAATAATACGGCCTTGTGTTGTGTCCGCTTCATTTATTAATACTGCTATATTCGTCATTGTTTTCTCCTATAAGTCATACTCGTAAACATCATCATTCGCTGTACCAACTGTGAATATTTTGGTAGCGTCTGGGTTAATATAAAGTCCTGTCATTGAGCCATCTTGTGCAAACACATCAAAACTCACACTGTCATAAGTCGCACTTGTTATATCCCATGCTGTAGAAAGGCTATAAATATAAATATCATCGTTACCTTGACCGAGCAGAAGCATCTGTGTCCCATCTGGGCTAATCCTTACGCCATATGGTGTAGCGTCTACACCTGTCACGGATAATGCAGACACATAACTGCCACTAGATATATCCCAAGGTGTTGATAGTGTGTACCGCCTAACACCTGCGCCTGAGTTAATAGTGTAGTACTCAGTCCCGTCTGAGTTTATTTCGCCAGCTAGGTTAATTGGTGTGTTGGTAATGATGCTTAGAGTGTCACTATTGTAAGTTACTGTGCCGCCTATGTCCCACGCGGTTCCTAAGTCGTAAACAAAGACTGCGTCTGCGCCTAACCCAGAGATAAACATCTTTGTGCCGTCATCGTTGAATGATAAACCTCTAGGGTTGTTCTCTTGGGATGTCACAGAATAAGAAGCATCCGCTGTAGCGCCTGCTGTGCTTAAATCGAAACCTGTACTGAGGATGTATTGGTAAACTGTGTCATTGTTATTTGAAAGTACAAACATAACAGTACCGTCAGTGCTGAAATAAACATCAGCGGGCGCGGTGCTTTCATCTACAGCGTAATTCTGTGAGTATGTCGCGCTACTTATGTCCCATACAGGCGTAGACGCGCCAGACGGTATCACTTTTTGCAACCCTAAATTTAAACCTAACCTCATATCCCCACCATATAACTAAATATAATAATAGATAAACCAATACCTGCGCCGCTAGCCATTTCACTTACTAAATGGTTTTTAACTCTGTGGCCTATCTCGTAGCCTAAAGGCCAAAAGAACACACCAGACCCACCAACAGGCAGGCTTATAAGTAAACCTTTAACCGCCATAAACAGGCGCGCATAATCCTTACTGTAATACTCTATCCCTAACCAGTCGGATAACTTCTTTACAACAGGCGATAAAGTATTCTCTCTATCTGGATTATGATTACCAGCACCCCAAGGTAACGCATTAGCATGCCCTGTTTCCATCCATCCGAAAGCCCAAAAAACGGCTATTAACCCCCACCAGCCGAATAGTGGGTAATACACAGTCATAAACCCTAAAGCGAATAATAGCTCAGGAACCATCTTTGCGCGACCAAATATCTTGTGACCCTTAAGTGTGCCGCCAGACCATCCGCTGCATATCGCCATGTAAGGTATTAATAACCATATCATAATACTACTCATATAAAATACTCACCTAACCAGTTACGGTGTTATTAAATTTCCGTTATCTTAAGTGTTGAAATCAGCTTACCAGACCCATATAGATCGGCTGTAGAATCTCTGTTCACATAAAACGTGCCTGCGGCTGAACCGACACGTATTTTGTAAGTTCTCGCACTAGTGTCGGTTGCCGCTACCTGAAACTCAAAAGCACCACCCTGCGCCACACCGCTAGCATCATCTCCGCAAACATTAACCGCAATAGCGTCTGCGTCGCTGTCTTTAAATAAGGCTATACAAGCGCTGTTACCGTTTGACTGCATAAAGTTTATAAAACCACTTATTATTAAAGTAGAACTTCCATCTGTTGGTGTAACAGCTTGTGAGAACACTTCCTCACCTTCTGTGTTTTGGGGTATAGATGTATCCGCTGGTATAGTAGTAGTGCTACTAATCTCAGTTGCGCTTGTCGCGGTTACGATTTGTTTAATAACCTCAGTCGCGCCAAGGGCTGTGCCGTCAGCTTTAGTGTAGTTTGTGCATCTAAAGTCACCAGAAGCGTATTCAACAAACTCAGCTTCATCACCTGCGGCGGTTGTGATATTAGCACCAGTTGGTAGTATTAGGTCGGTTGCGTGATGTGTTAGTGTCAAAGCGCCGTCAAAGTGCAATTTAATTACCGTACCGACCGTACCTGTTGTATTAATACTGGTCACTGTTGTTGTACCAGTTACATCGAAGTAATTACCGTCTGTTAATATAGGTAGTGCTGTAGCGCTCGCTACGTCTGCGCCTTTTACAAGCTGCATTTGTGACGAGCTCATAGCAAAGTCGCCGCTATGTGTGGTGTCACCACTAAACGTGTTATCACCTGAGAACGTGTTATCTAGTGCGGTTATGTCGTTTGAGTACATGGAAATCCATGCCGTACCCGTACAAATGACCATAACGCTTTGGCCAGCCGCTACAGTTATTGTACTTGCGCCGTCAATCAATTCTAAGCCGTCTGGGTCGATTGTAACCACACCTGCGCTTGTGTTCTTAACACCGAACAGAAAACCCTCTGTAGCGGTTGCTACGTCCAAAAGGGACAAGGTTAAAGCTGCGGTACACTCGATTATGTTGTTTTGGTGTGATGTTGTCACATTTGTATTAGTAGATACTGATACAACAGTGCTACCAAACACATTAGCGCTATCACCTGTTATATTATCAACAGTTGATATAGTCGCGCCCGTGCTGTCTTTGATCACAAACTTGTAAGAACCAGTATCAAGCCATATAGCAGCACGCCCGCTTGCGTCCAATACAACAGGGTTAGCGTTTGCTGTGCCTTCTGTGCTGTCAGTAAACGTTTGTTTTGGTGTTGATGTACCAGCTTCGTATGTGTCAATCGTGCCTGCCGCTAATGGATCACCATTATCGTCAAACGACTGCCAAAATGTGTAAGGTGCTATTTTTGCCATTCTATTCGTTTCCTTCAGAGTAATCCACATCGCCGTATATAGTGGCGTGTGGTATGTTTTTGTATTGCTTCTCCATAATTGCTGCCGCTGCTCCAGTATTCCTTGGCTTAAACAGGTTTGATTGCGCATCTATTGGAACTGTGTCAATTAACTCTTTAAGAGACTTCCTAACCGCACCTTCTTTGATCGATTTACCCGCTGTCTCAAAGCTCTTAGAAGCAATATTCATAAATGGTATTTTATTGAGTGCTCGTAAAATATACAAACCAGAACCAGAAGGGTTTTGCGTAGCTGGCTGACTTCTGCCAATTATCTCTAATTCGTCTATCGCACCTAACGCGGCTTTGTAATTATCTTCACCAAACAATTTTTTAGCAAAGTTACGGTTGTTTACAAATAGACCTTTTAACGCCTTTTGTGTCTCAAGAGCAGATAAATATGACTCTTCTGGGGACATATAAGCACGCCCCTTTATTGATTGCTGTAATAATTTTTTAGCGAAACCTGCTTGTAAGTCACGTATAACTAGTTCGCTTTCATCGCCAGCGGCTTTAACAATAGCGTCGAAAGTGCTTTCCATACGTTTTTTTCCGACCAATTGACCCGTGCCAATTAAGTCTTTTACAGCGTCGTCCAATCCTTTTTTACCGCTAACAAGGTCTTTAACGAAATTGTCTGTTTCGTATAACTTACCGTATTCACGGCGCTTTGAAACAGCATCCCTAAACGCTAATATTGCAGCTTCGTCGCTGTTATCTACAGCCTCGTTTGCGGTTCTATACATAAAGTCATCGTATTCTTTAAGCATACCCTTAAGCATTTGCTTTTCGGATGGGTCTGTACTACTTTTTAACCCTCTTGTAACTCTTGTGCGCCAGTTCTCTAAACTAGATAAATTAGCGCTCGTAACCTTACCGCCAGATGATTTACGTACCAAACTTATTAATGGTTTAAGTGTTGACTGCACATGCGGCATCATTCCTATGTCGTATTGACCTTGGCGTTTAAAATCAATAATTGACGCGAACAAACCGTCATGAATGTCGTCTGTATTGATTTTTACTCCCCCACCTTCTCTTGCTAAGGTGTAAGCGCTATCCACCTTACCTTTTAAAGACTTAGCTTGTTTCATAATGGTTTCAAACACGCCTTCTACAACATCGTTAGCGTCACCAGCTTTGTCTATATCCCCTAGTTTAGATAAGAAGCCCCTTCTTTCTCGGCTTTGCATAACTTGAGCCATGCGAGACATATGCGCCGCCTCTTCACCGTAAACTTTACCCATTGCCTCAGCTTCCACCTGTTGTATATTAGGGTCTTGTGTGGCCTGACCTTTCGATTTTGTGAATATCTTACCTTTTTCTACTGCCGCTAAATCTGACGCTTCTCTTTTGGTTAAGTTAAGTATTTGTTTCTTATGGAATATGTCTTTTGCACGGTTCGTAAGCTTTTGGCCTACATCACTCCTAACAGCCTTACCTATAGCGTTACTAGCAGCAACCCCAGCAACGCCGCCAAGAGCACCCACAGGTGCGCTAATGGCAGCACCCAACGCTCTATTCGCGAAACCATCTTCTCCTGTGTTGAAACCGTATATACCCCCTGCTCCTGCACCCATTCTAGCGCCTTGTCCATATTTTCCGAGTGTGCTTGCACTTGTTACCCCTTTCGCCATTCCCATTGCTGGCACAAATGCCCCTGCAACTTCCCCGCCTAATGTGGCGTACGGGTGTTGTTCTCTTGCGCCCGCTAATTCACTTCTAAAATCACCTAAAGCGTCATCGTATAGCTCACCTATTGGAGCACGTTCGTCGGCTGGTACGTTACCCATAAACTCAGGCGCGTACTTAGCGTATAACGCGGCTATACCAGCTTGCAATTCGTCACTAGCTCCGATAGTGGAGCCTTGCTTACCACCCTCCCACAAGGATTGCATAAAATTCTGGTCTGTTATTCTTTGTTGCGCCTGCGGGGGTTGCGCCCCTCCTTGGAACGCACGAACATCTTCAATAGAGACACCCTCTTCAACAGTAATATACTCGTCAATCTCCGCCTCAGAAGCACCCTGAGCCGCCATACTTGCAACATTCTCTTTTATACGTAATAAATCCGTCATTTTAGCCCGTATTTAGATTTAAGTGATCCGCCGCCTTTTAACATACCCATAACCCTGTCCACTTTCTTGGCTGTTTCTCCGTTACCAAAGCGTGTAGAAAGCCCTCTTATATTCTCTAGATTGGTTTTTATATTAACTTTGTCGTCGGTTAATGCTTTTAGATAGAAGTCACGCTCTTTCTGTGTGTCAACCTCTTTACCCGTTAAGCCCATTAATGTCCTTAATTCACCGAACATCAATGGTAGCACTGTGGCTATATCTTGCCGTGCAGCTTCAGCTTGTGTACCAACAGCACCGCCAGCCACTCTTCCAGCGGTTGAAGCGCCAAGTCTGGCGGATATGTTTGAGAATACATCATCGACAGTGTAATCGTCAGTAAGTGTCTGCACTGCACCACCAGCTTTTATTAGTTTTTCGTAGCTCTTTAAAAGTTTATCGACATTAGCTTCATAATCTGACTGTTGTTTGATACTAGCCTTGTTTAGAACTTGCCCTTCATGGAGGCTTTTCATACGCTGTTCCGCATACTGCTTTTGCAAGTCAACATTAGCCTCTTCTGTGGCTTGTTGTGTTTTAGGGCTTGCATTAGAGGGCATAGGTATTTGCGGCGCTGTTTGTGGCTGCTCTATACCAGCTTGTTCTGCCACAAGGGCATTACCCGCCGTCATGTCGCCAATATCGTTATATTGCGACACTGGGCTACCGAAATTTAGAGGTGCTACCTGCGTTACGTCTGACTGTGTGGCTATAGCGGCATCACGTTGCGGGTTGCTAATCGGTTTAGTTTGTCCCATTGCTTGCTCGAATGCAGAAGGCGCTTGCCTACCGCTAATAGGATTAAAAGCTGGTGTTTGTGTTTGGGAGTAGGCTTGTGCTGCCGCAACGCGCTCTGGTGTGGCGGGCGCGCCAAGGTTTAGCTCATACAAAGCTTGTTGCCCAACAGCTTTAAGGTTAAAAGCATCCTTTTCAGCCGCCTTTATATCAAGCTGCTTTTGTTGAAGCTGCCTGTCCTGCCCCTTTTGGTAATTCGCTATACCCATACCAATTTGTTGCATTAGCATTTTCTGATCTGCACGCGCCGCACGATTTGGTGCGTCGAAATCTATGCCTCTAAATACGTTTTCGAATGCCATTTATACCTTCTCCATTTCAAGGCCAATCATGTCGTAATCGACAGCTAAGTAACCGTTAGGCATCAGCATGACCGCCTCTGGTTCACTCTCTTGAACCTCATGCGCCATAACACCGCGATACCTGCCAGAACCGTCCTTGTAGTCAAATTCATATATGTTGTGCTTGTTTTCTACGCCGACAAGCTTAATATTTTCCTTGAGGCGTATATCTGAGAATACACCAGCTAAAGCAGCCGCCCCTGCCTCTGTGCCAAGGAAAGAGCCACCAAGTTGTGCGCCAGCGCCAAGCAGTGACCCAAACATACTGGGTTGCGACTGATTAGCCATTTGCGCGTTTAATTGCGCGGACGCTAATCCTGTCGTTAAATTACCTGTATTAGTGGCGTAGTTCTGTCCTGCTTGCGCCATTTGCCCTGTCGAGTTTTGACCCATACCAGAAATGCCCATAAGCTTGTTATAGACATTCTGTTGGTCTGCATTATAACGACTATATGCGTTACCATACTCCATAGAGGCCATATTCTGATTTTGGTCTTGTAGTGCCTTAGCTACTTGCGGGTTAATAGCGCCGTAACCGCCGCCGCCAAGAGTAACACCTTGCGCTGCCATAGCTCTTTCAAGTGCTTTATTAGATTCCTCCTGTCTGTACAAATACGACGGGTCTTCCTCAAACTTATCCATTGAGAAGGCTTCTAGTAGTGAACCGTAACCTTCTGGTGTTGTTTGTCCTGCAAGTTGCGCGTCAACAGCCGCGTTTAATGCGTCGTAGTCAGTTGTCTCTTGTGATTGACTAAATGGGTCAAAGCCGTACTGTGATAGTGCGTCGTAATCGCCCTGACTAGAGGCGTACAATATATCCTGCCCAACACCGTTTAAGGGGCTGTATTCACTACCTTCTATCCAATTACTTAGTGCGCCCTGATTACTGACATCAATCATTGTGCCATCTGGTGTCACCATCATGTTATTATTACCGCCAACTGTACTTGTAGTGGTGTATTGGTCTATTAAGCTGTCGTATATCTGGTCACGGTCTTGGACGGAGCCGCCAGAAATACCGAGTAAGTCGGAAAGCTTACTGATACCACCAACACCCGCTTGATACCAAGGCTGGCTATCCTCACGGGTTTGTTCGTAAATCATCTTTTGTAAAGCAGTCGCCTCTTTGGTAGCTGCCTCTAATCCTGAAGTGTCAGCGCCGCCGCCTCCGCCTTTACCCATTATAAACTCCTGTTACTGAAAACACTGAAAAGCCGTGCATTTCCAACACGCGCTTCTTTAACTCTAAATCGTTATTTGATAAAAATTCTAGCTTGATTGGCATATTAACGTCTTTTGCAAATTTCTTGATTTCTTTAACCAGACCACCAAGATTATCGATGTTTCTGTGCTCTTTATTCACATAGAACATGTAATCATTTAGTGTTGCAACGCCATTATGCGAGGATGTGACTGCCGTAAGGCCAGCCATGCCCTCCACTATACCATTAATTACTAATAGAAAGCAAGGGGCTAGATGGTACGAATTAACCACCTTTTTAAGCAGCATACTTTCCGATATATCAGTCGCACCTAATTCAATCAATCCCTTCTCGTACATGTCGAGAATAACAGGTATATCTGAGGCTGTGGCTTTTCTAATCATCCTAAATACCTGATCTGTATATTAGTTATACTTGGTATGGTATCTATTGCTCTTGTTAAGGTAAATGTATCGTTACCATCTGTGACGCCGCTATGTAATTCAATAACATCATCTGCACTAACCTGTAAGTAGAAAGCACGGCTCTCGTCACCATACTTGCCGTAAGCAAGTCCCCTATAGTATGTTTTTCTTGATGTGGATTTTTCAACCCTAACACCATTTAAGGTTATATACGCCTCGGTGTTAAGTCTTGCAGTATCATCTTGATCGTACATAATAGCGTAGCGGACATCTAACCAGCCCGCATTAACGCAAGTTATTTGCTCTGGGTTCGTTGATGTGCTGTGCGTAAAGTTTGTATTGGTCGCGTCTTGTGTTTTCCATTCAATAGCTAAATCAGCGGTACTGTCGTGTTGTTGCATTGTACCTTGTGTTAATTCTATTATATCCATTGAGAACGCAGGCGCTTGCCCTTGCTCACCTTGAATACCCTGTACTCCTTGCGCTCCCTGAGCACCCTGAGCACCCTGTGATCCTTGTGCGCCAACGAGCGCATCAAGAAAGTCTTGCGCTGTTCCAGAGTTACCTTCATCTAACCATATTTGATAAGCACTATCACCATCTGCGCCACCACCTCCGCCACCTGAAGATATTGTTGCTAGATGCGTCTCTATTTCCGCCGCCATTTCTTCACGTGTCTGATATTTGTTTACCGTGTAAGTCATGAGAAACCCCCGTAATTAAACGACCTATCCGTTTGCGCGTTATTGGCGTGCGTTACTGTGAAAGCGCCGTCTGTAACAGATGATATATATAAAGACCCGTTACCAACTTCCAATGCTGCATTTGCGGTGGTTGGTGTTAATGTCACTATACTGGATGGCGTTATATGTGGGTCTGTAAACGTGGTGCTAGCCTGATTTGCGTCTAGAGTAATAGTGCCAGTTATTACAACGCTATCCAGCGCTTTAAACCAACGCAGCCACACTTGAGGTGTGCGCCCCTCTGAGTCTTGTATCATTTGCTGTATTGGTGCTGGGTTATACGCCATTTAAATATGCCTCGTTGATCTGCACGAAAACAGGATCGGACACACTTACCTCATAAACTCTATCCCGTGATCTGCCTAATTTATTCCACTTAACACGTGTTCTATACTTACCAACTTTACCCATATCACGCCATAACTCATCCGACCACGTATTCCCGCCGTCATCTGAATAACGCATCATGATTTGCGGGTCGCTACCTTGACCTGACTGTAATCCGACACCAATTTCCATATCAAGCTCGAATTGCGCGTGTGTTATAAGCTGCCTCTCTTCATCATAATGCGGAGATACACGTTTCTTAATCATCGGGTCGCCATTATCGTCGTAATAGTCTAGTGACATCTCATATATCTGATTTGTCTCTCTATCACCGACTAAATGCTTCTGTTTAAAGAATATATGACACGAACCACGGTGCTGCTCTTCTGCACCTGTTGTTGTGTTACGATAAACACGCTCATGGAACGCATTTGTCGATATATCTAGACAGATTGTTGTTTTTAAACTCTTAACTTGCAGCATATAGAAGGCGTGACCACGCTCATGATAGACCCAAGCGTAACTTTCCCTAAAATTGGTGCTTTCTGCTATCTTTTTCTCAATTGCTTGTGTTGAAACACGTGTTGCGTTGTATCCTGCGCTGCGCCATACAATACTATCGCCGTTTTCATCAGTCCCAAGCCAGTAAATAGCGTCACCAATCTCTTGAACCGTGTCAGCCGCAGCGCAACCTGTTTCAATAGACGCGCCGTCAATAACTTGAAAGGGAAATGTCGCGTTTCCTGTGTTTCGGTACACTTCTGTCGACTTTGTTCCGAATAACCATAGATTAGAGCTATCTGATTTAACAGCTACAAGGTTATCTGGTGAACTTTCAACTGTTGTGAAGTCAGTAGCGCCCCATGATGTACCGTCATTGATACCTGAGATATGGAATTGCGCACTATCGGCTTTTACGACAATAAAATAACCATCTTGAAAGGTTAATGATACAGGCTGTGGAAAGTCTGGGTCTGTAATCTGTGTTAGTGCGTTTGTTGCCTTGTTATATATGTACCCATATGTCCCATCTATTATCATTATCTGAGTTGGGTTCTCTTCTAACTGGCATATACCTGTCGGTGTCAGTAACGTACCGCGTTCTGTGCTTGTGCCGTCTTCAAATACTTCATAAAACTTATCGCCCGTAACAACAAAAGCCCTGTCATCACTTTCTATAGCGCCACGTATACCGCCATTACCCGCTGTCGTGAACTGTAGTAACCCAGCAACCGACCTTAGTGCCGTTGCTGATTTACTGTCACTACCTTCTGATATTAAGGGGTATAGGTTTACGCTCCGTTGGTTATCAAAACTAACAGCATCCATTTGGTAGCTTTGTCCAACGAAGGGGATTATCAATTGAAGTACCCTCCAAGGACGTTATTATCTGAATATTGGCCTGTTGACCCACGGCTAGGGATACCAGTCAACATAGAAGCGTGCTTCTCATTGCGCTCATTCTGTATCATAACTGTTTTCTTTGTCTTTGCCGCCAACTCTTTAACAGTAAAACTTGGTTCACGCTCATACTCAGGTGCTAGCCATATAGCCAAGTTGAATATAAGCATTGCCTTATATTGTTCAGGCATAGCAAAGGAAGTATCTAGGTCTGTAAAGCTTGTTAGGGCTTTTCGACTTATCATCGTAAATGTATCAGAGCCAGATGGTACGGGGTATAAGTATATTGTCGCTGTTGGGAAATTACTATCATAGTAATAAATACGTGGAACAGAACCGCTAACACCCTTTTGTGATATACGCGAGTATTCTTGCTCATCGTAAGGTGTAACAGGGTAATCTGTGCTTCCCTGTGTTACATATGCAGACGTGATATACAAAGGCGCAGTCGTGTTGAAGTCACCGCCACTAGCTATAGTGAACGATGCTTGGTTAGAAAGATTAAACGTTTCTTTTGTCTCCTGAAATACTATCGCACCTTCCGCAGAAAATGACGCTAGCATATCATTCAACGTACCAAGTGCGTCGTCAGCTTCATTAGCATCCAACGACGAGCCTGTGCCAAGAACATGTATCTTTCTTAACGCTGCCTTAATGATATCCCGTGCATCTGCCATATCTTACTCTTCCTTTTTAGCGGTAGACTTTTTGGCTGGTGCTTTTTTGGCTTTTGGCTTGACGACCTTCCAGCCGATAGCAACAAGGTCTTCTGTAAACTTTTCGTGTGTGACCTTTTTAGCGCCGTCTTTTTCAAATTCAATGTCCATTTGTTTAGTCCTTTCTTAATTTAAGGGAACACACCCCGTAAGGGATGTGCTCGATAAATTAAGCTGTTACGCGACAAGCCCACTCTGGACGCACGGCAGATAGTCCGCCAAGGAAGTCCAAACGTGTAACCATTCTACGCTCTAGAATATCCCAGTCACGGACAACCGCTACTGTGATACCATCAACAGTTTCTTGCGCTGCAAATTCAGCATTAGTCGGCATAATAAGTGGTACTGAAACCATCTTAAATGCGTTCTTGTGGTACTGAAGAGGCTGTGCATATGCTGTTGAAGCTGAACCAACAAATGTTAGTGCAGCGTCATCGGCTGGCAATGCAGTGATGTTTTGCAAACCATTAGAACCAGCGTAAAGGCTAGGGCTAATAGCAAGGTCAGCATCAGATACACCTGATGCAGTAACGTCGGCTGTTACAACAAACTGTTGTAATACGCCAGTGTCTTCTTTAGTAATCGGGTGTACTTTATTTACACCAGCGATTGTAAAGACAGAACCTTTTGTCACTGTACCAGAACCAGTTGTGATCCCATCAACGTGCAATGTGCTTGCGCCTTCTGATACAGAAGCATCATCAACAGCAACACCAGTAACATCGTTACCAAGTGTGTGTGTGTTGATTAGCTCGTTTTCGTACCATTTGAAGCCGTCAGCCATTCCCATCATACCGTCTTTGTACTGGCCTTCAATCTCGCTAGAAGATTGGAAAAGACCTTTACGTGCATCGACAGCCTGTGCGCCAGATGCAGAGTTAAGCAAGAAGCTTCTGTCTGCGCGTGGTGCTAGGGCTTGGTTAAGCTTAGTGCGACCATCAAGAACATCGGAAACTGTGAAGGTGTTAGACCCCGCAGTACCGACGCTGTTGTAAGTTGCGTCTGTAGCTTTCTCCAAGAAACGTTGCTCAACATCCTGTGCAATACTTTCCGCCGCAGGAACAACAAAGCGCTTGATATAGCTCTTAAGTTCCACTTCGGTTGCAAATTCAGTTGTATCCGCTTCCATACCTACTGTTGAAATAGTATCCAATGCAAGTGCAGCTTTTTCTTCTACACTGTCTTGAATACTTGATGTGATATCAAAAGTAGTCTGCGGAACATAACGCGCAGGGATAGATGTATAAATCGTATCTCCAGCTTTATATCCGTTCTTACCGTCAAAATCACTCGCATCCGCGTGGTCAATAGTATCGCAAAATACCATATTGTCCTTTAGCGTTTGCGCTGCCGCTTTAGCAATTATACCAGCGACATCTTTAATGTTGTTGTGTGTATTAGCCATAATACATACTCCTTATGAATTGACCCAATCCATAACGCCTTTACCATCTTGTTTGTGTAAAGGCTTCTTACCTGAAGCGTTCCCTTTCGGGGGTTTATCGACAGGTTTAGTCTTGGGTTTTGTTTCCTTTTTAACCGCAGGACTATTCGAAAGTTTCTGTTGTATCTTATATATAGCTACAGCCGCCTCTGGTGGTGTCATACGCGTTATTTCGCCTAACTCTTCCAAGTTTTCACCATCATTCGAGCCAAAGTAATCAATAACTTCTGGAACGTTGCCTTGATATAACTGTGTTAAAACTGCGTCCGTAGTACCTCGCGGTAATTCGGCTTCGTTTATACCTTGTATAAATGCATCCACTTCTTGAGCGGAAGCCTTATACAAAGGGTTCTCAGTCATAAATTCAGCTTCTTGTTGCTGCCTTAACGATAAGCGCTCTTGCATAATTTGTTGCTGTTGCACTTGCTGTTGTTGCAGCATCATTTGTTCACGTTCTTGCTGGACTTGGGCTTTCGCTTTGTAATCCACCAACGCATTAACATACTCGTCATGCGTCTCGAAGTCGTCAATAACAGGCTCTTTGTCGGGTTGCTGTTGCTCTAATAAGCTCGTAACCTTTTCATA
>UEXM01001891.1_pt1 | contig 16104 bp, 2 predicted proteins | sample 1796661 | NCBI WGS metagenome assembly UEXM01 (sample SAMEA4772469, study PRJEB27181) | metagenome | reverse complement strand
GCCGTTTATTAGTGACATAGTGCTGCTAACATCTGCTGTCACGGTTGTACCACCAGAAGTGGAGCCACCCCCAGATCTCGGAGCTGAGCCGTTTGAAGGCTTACTTTCGCTACCCGGAATCAAATCCATTACTCCATCAGGAATACTGAGGCCATCGTTAGCACTAATCGTAGTCTTTTCGTACTCTGGGGGGCAGGCGTCTAGTGCAATATGCTCGGTCTTAAATTTGAGATTTATTTCTAGCATCCTTCTAGTTTCACACGATGTAACGCGCATCTTAAAGTTCTTATCCCACAGTCTCTCGCTTCTTGTTCCTAGCTTGAGATCTCCAGCGGGTCCACCTGTAGGCGTACCGGCTGTTGTCGCATCGGACAAGCCAGATGATTCTACGTCCAATACTGATTGTAGGTACTCAGGTCTAATCTGCAATAGTCTCTGACCTTGCTTGCTTAGATCGACAGGTAAGCTTGTATCTGGTTCGTAAATGTTAATTAGTGGGTAAATGGCACCATCTGTGTCAACTAGTTCCACTTCGTAAATTGGTGTTGGATTTGAAACGTGCCCATGAACATCAATAGATCTGAAGATATAATAATATTTTTGATTCGGAACAAGAGTTTCAACCATAGACACTGCATCTGCATATTGATTTGGTTTTTCTGTAACCTCTGTTGATATAAGTTTTCTTACGCCGGTTGAGAAGTCAGTATATCTTGTGGGTTTGTCAGTTAACATAAGTGACTCAAACCCTCTAACTGGATCGTCTGAGCTGAACAAGACATTACCATCAGTTGATCGCTGAGATCTTAACAGTTCTTCGAACATTGCCTTTTCTCTTTCAAAAATGGCAATTGGGCGGTCGTAGTAATCGCCAAGGCCTGCACCTATCTGGAATAGCATTTCGTTATTAACAGCTCTGTAAGGATTAATTTCTACATCGGGGCCTACGGGATGAGAGTCTGTGACCTTGCCGGACCACAACATGTACGGAATTTCATGAACTTTTAAACTTGGGAATGTTGTAACCAAGAAGGTTTCTCTGCAAGGCTCAGGCTCGGGGCATTCGCAGACTGCTTTAAGTTCAGTGGCCCCAAGTGCAGTTACTTCAAATCCTGCTGCATATGATGTGGCTTCTGCTGTTGTAACTTGTCTCTGTACTTTGCCCTCTATCCAACCGTCTGGACACTGCTCTGCTCTTAGTCGCCCTCTGACCGTGGTTGTTCTCTGGTAGGTTGGGAGGTCCGCAGGGTCTGTGACGCCGAACACTTCTAAAATCTCGTCAGTTATCGATGATGGGTCAACTAAATTTAATTCAGCTCGTAGGGCAACTCTAAGCTGACCATAAATTGTACAAGCTGGTTCGTTTTTACCAGTCCCGGCTGTTTGATCGCCGGATGATCTTACTTGCTTGTTTTCAATTATTGTCACAACAGACCACTGATCTGGGTTGGGATTGAAGAAATCAAAACAATAACAAAGCACAAGGTATTCAAATTCGGGACCAAAGCTTTGCCCTGACTGGTCGGTACCTCCATCGGAGATCTGCCTTCTGAGGATTGCCATACCAGTGCCTTCGCAGGTATCAACCGGTCCACCACCGGTTAAACTTTTCCACTGATTGTTCTCTGATAGAAACTGATTTATTAGGTTATATTTTTCGCCCTCAGATAGAGAACTGTCGTAAACAATCCTTAATAGCGGCACAGCAGTTCCTGTTGGCGGAACCCCTGTTACATCCAGAGGTGACTCCTGTAGATTGTAGACCCCTGCAATAGCTTGGTTACCAATTGCCGCATTTTCACATGGCTGTGGCTGTGGGTCTTCTGGTCTCTGGCCAAAATACTGAGAGTAAAAATATTCGGTCCCAACAGATAACTGGTACGCAGTTACAACGTATGTGTACTCTTTATTATATTTCACTTGTGTATCAACATATTCAAAAATGTCAATTGAGTTAGAGTTGGGAATCCACACATTTTGGATTGGAGTGATGCCGATCTGTTCAATTTCATCGAATATAGCTTCAAGTTTTTCAAAGTCTTCACCAGCCAAGGCAGCGGTTCCATCGTTACCAAGCAAGATCTGATCGCGCAACATTGGACTAGAAGATAGAACTGTCTCTAGCTGCTGTTGTAGTTCGGCTGTCGAATACTTAGATAATTTATAAAGAATAGTTTCGGAGTGTGGTGTATCACCTCTCATCATTTGCTGATAAGTTCTGAGATGTGTTTCAGCTATTTGGTTAACCTTACCTGACATAATAAAGTAATTCGCCAAGTATGACAAGTCTCTTTGGTATAGCCCGGACCTTAAGGCCATGTCGGTGGAATCGTTTTGGTTACCAAGAAAAACATGATCGCTGGGGAACGACACTGAAGAAGCAGGAATATCTGGTAGACTCATCATCCATTGGTAAAAATCAAACGTCCTCAAATCTCTACCAAACGGGCCGTAAGATGCCTTATAATTACTTACTTGATTTGGCACGCTCGCTTTTGGCGTATATGCATTCGACAAAGTATCGTAGTAACGCTTTGCATAGGCAAACTCCATCGTCTCTTCAGGGGGTGGCTTGAGGTTGCCTTCAGAGGTTGGAGTAAAAGGAGTTGGCGGGGTGGTTGCAACGTCTAGCCTGACCTCACCTTCCGACACTCTACGGAGCATGTTGCACTCTAGTTTAGAGTCCTCAAGAGCATCTGCAACAAAAGTATTCCTGTCAGTGCTAAAAGAAACAGTGGCATCCATCGGGAATGATTTAGAATACACATTCTTATCTTGTAAAAACGGTTGCTGCTTAACAGGAATTAGATACTCTGTGTATCCCTTTTGCAGAACCAACTTGGCAAATTCTTTGAATCTACAGCCTACATTTTCACTTAGATATAGCACATATGGTACTGATCCGTCCTTATATACGGACAAGTATAAGTTTGGTATTCTAATTTCTGGTAAAGTATTTCCTCTGAGCTGACGCTCGTAGGCCTCTAGAAAAAAGTTATAGCTAAATTTAACATCACCAACCATTGCCCTAGACTGGCCCTCAAGATATCCGTCTTCAAGTTCTGAAAAAGGCGCAAATATTTGAAACCAAAGGTCTCTAAACAGCCTGACTTTTGCCCTATTTGTTTCGGCTTGTTCTGGCTCTGGGCCAGCTTGGCTTGGGTTAACAGGAACGGCCATTGAATTTGATACCAAGGCCATCGCACCCGGAATATCAACCTCAGGTGGTGGCGTATCTTCAGGGTCGTCAGACTGGATTGGACCATAATTTAGCCTTCTTCCGCATGAATCATCTGGGAAATACTTCTGATCGATTGGTCCAGAGTAGCCGAGGTCAGAGAGGGACGCTCTATAACCTGCAACTCTGTCTTTTAGAACTCCTCTTAGAATCTGTAGTGGATTACCGCTACTAAAATGATCTGCAAAGAACCTTCCGAGGTATGCGTACCAACCGCAACAAGGCTCTTCGGCGTCAGGAATCGGCGGAAAGTAGTACGGATTTGGCTTAATTGAGACTAGCTGAGTCGTTGCTGGTACTTGAGTCGAGAAGAAATAGTCGTGCTCCCACTCTAAGTATGGTCCAAATGTCATATCCATAACGGGAGGATCTACATTAAATCCGTATTGTAACCCAAGTCTAGAGCTTGGCACCCAAGCCCGACCCATAACTTTTCTAAAATTATCAGGTGTGTCTTCAGCTAAACTACAGTGATGGACGTAAACGTATTTTTTAGTTAAACTCATTAGTAACCGCCGCCTCCTGTGCTCGTTGAACTAACTGGCCGCATCAAAGGGCCGGGGCGTGAATCGCCAGCAAAAAGTGTTGCGCCTAGATTTGCAGATTGGGTGCGGCCAGAAACGCCTGCGACACAAACATATGATACAGTCGAGGGCTCGTCAGGGATCATGTCATACACTGCATTTACTTGTGTTTCGACACCAGCAATCTCTGGACTCTCCTCCATTCTTGTAACCGGGTCAACTGCAACTACTCCTGTTGTTGAAGGTGTAGTCGAGGTGATAAAAAAGTTTTCTGTCAATATATCAGCACCTAAGCTGGGCACCGAATCGTCTGGGATACCAAATTCATTTAGACTAATTGGTCGTAATCTAACGAGAAGAGATTCTCCCTCAGGGACACTGCCTATCACTTCTTTTGTTAGTGGAGAGTATCGCGGCTTCTTAAGTGATTTGCCACCAAAGGTTGATTCAAAGTCGGCTAAATATTCAACTTTTACAGTGCTGCCTTGATTATAGGTGAATATATCTTGCACTCTTGGATCTTTTACAAGGTCAAGATCATGATCAACCCAATTAAATTTTGCATCGTCTCTCGAATCAAACAATGCTCGTAAGCCAATTGGCATCTGTTCAATCTTGGATGCATCAAGATCATTTAAGATATTATCCTCTCTTAACACATCAAATCTTGAAATTGCAAGCTTACGACTGTCTGTCGCATCTGTTATATCTGGAATCTCTTGGTCTTGGTTCACTGGTGCATCTGGATTCAATATGTCGGTGTCTTGAGCCTTGTTTAATACCGCTGTGGCAATGGTTTCAGTGGCCGACATCACAAATCTATCTCTCTTTGGCTTCTTTGCAATCCTGTCAGGTTCAGTATTTTTGTCAGCAAAGCTTTTTGATCCAAATACCTTAGTGCTATCACTATTGTACTGTTTGTCTTTGCTTGATTCTGTTGGGCGTAGCGTTACAGAGATTCCCAACTCTGTCAATATGTCTTCGGATAATTCTAACATGCTAGTATTTTCAGGTGGTGCCTCAACAGACAGTGGTTTATTACCTCTTGCGGACCTAAAATTAATACTCTTATACTGTTCTAGATTGTCTATCTGCGTATTGTCACCAACCAGATCCATGGTTGTTGCGCCACACCTAACAAATGCTGGCGTAAGGTAGCTGTAATCTGATCTGTTGCGACCTCTATTAAGAGCTTGAAGCTTTCTTTTTGGTAAATTAGATCTACTTTTAGCATTACTTCTACGACGAGTATTAGAGCCTGAATAGAACTTTCTACGTTCTAAACTAATTCTTTCTTCATAAGACTTGTCGGTCATGCTGGGGAAGCTGTTAGCCCTTGCGGTTGTGTAATCTAGCTTCAATGGGCGTTCGTTTGTTTGATCGACAATCGCATCAAATTCTTTTTCTACGCGAACCATCCCCAAATCTGCATTTGATTTTTTGGAGATAGTAGGATCTTTTTCAGCGCCAGCATTATTTGTATTCGCATAGTCAATACTGTTGCCAAGAGCTAGCTTTAGCTTGTCTTCTATTGAACCTATCACTTCAATTATATTTTCAATACCTTGAGGACTGCCGTTCTGGACGCTCAGGCTAGATATCATATAATTTTGTGCTGCACTAAAGCTTAGTCCGGTAATTGCTTTTAGCAGTTTCATGACCTCTCTAGTCACCATCTTAGCGGTTCTAGTATGTGCCCTCTTATACCTTTTCTTATAATCTCTAGTGTATTTTTTGTTCAACATATCGTAAGCTTTTGCGTTGTCAATGAACGAAACCAATTCCTCTAACTTATCTTTGGCTTCACAAATCACGGCTAGCTTTCGATTAATGTAAGCTACAGTTGGATCTTTAAATTCAATCTCAGTGGAATATCTAAATTTACCTGATGTTCTATTAGAGATTTGCATGTCTTCTACTGTAAATGCACGGTATCCTCTACTAGTGATGTTTCGAACCGGTGTCTCAGAAATAATCCCTACTTCCACTTCCTTGATGCCATCAAAGTCTTCATCAACGGAATATCTATTAGTTTGTAGTCCTCTTGAGTACACATCTTTCACTGCACCGTTCATGGTTTGCATGTCTTCGCCGTATGACTTTTGGTCTGACGAATAAACCACTAGCTCCCTCTCTTGTGATTGCTTGCCTCTGGTGTCCTTACCAACTTTTTTGACACCTAGTTCTGTGAGATCGGCACCTTCGATAGCACGCTCACGAAAAATTTGAATGCTTTCAATTGGGGTTCTTCGATAAATGCCCTGCTCCCTAATACCCGGAAATTTACTGTTAGCTCTGACCACAGATTCAGGATCCATGTAAAAGACAAAGCTAACTTTTCCGTCGTTAGTTTTTGACAACACAGGATCTGATACAAACGTCTTGGCAACTTGCTCTTTAGTCCCGGTGCTGTTTAACCTGTCAATTTCATCGTATGGGTCATTTGTTAATGCGCGGCCTAAATCCAAACCTAATAGTTCTTTTTTTGTAGTGGAATTATCTACAACTTTTAAGTTCGGCATTGTTTTCTGGACCAACAGGGGATGTGGTAACATCGTGTGCTTTGCGCCGCCCATATAGCCTCTTGTCGGCGGGTGATAATGAACTGGCCCGGTCCATGTCTTGCCTGTTGCAGGATTCACAAAGTATGGGATTGTCTCGTTTACTTTGCCACTCTCTCGAACCTTATCTAAATTAGCCTTAAGTGCCATCAATTTTTTAGTTTCTGCTTGCAAATTGTTACCTGCCTCAAAACCGTAATCGTTCTTCATTCGTTCAAAATCAATATTTACATATGACACCACTTCAATGTGATCAGTGTCTGCCCCGTCAGGCAATTCGATAGTGGCATTATAATTTAATTCATAAGCGCGTGAGCCATCGCTCTTCTCCTTGACCAACGCATTAGATAGCGTTCCAGCAGCATGAAGTCTTGGGTCGATAGCCACAACAACTGCATCACCAGCAGCTTCAGCGGAGGTAACTATAGCGTCTACGTCTACTTCTTCACAAGTAATGTTTTGAGTATAACCCGGTGAAAGAAATGTCGCAACCTTAAACTCCATATAATTAAGGATCTTATCTGTCACTGGGTAACAGCAATCCGTACATTCGTCATAATACCAGCCACTATCACCGGCTTCGGGAGTGTAACTAGAGGGAGGTTCGGTTATGGGATCACTTGGAATTATGCTACCACCACCGGGGCCTGAGCTACTGTCAGCGGGTGGAGGGCAGTCTGGGTTGATTGGTCGATAAAGTTCTTCCGCACTAAGGCCGATAGTAAGAGTCGCGTCATCAACGTTAACAGAATTTACAAAAATACCCATTTAAACTGACTCCTAATCGTTACAGTCCGTACCTTCTTGAGGTACTGGACAAGGTGCAAGCGGATCTGGTCCGGTGTAGACATCGTATCTTGTTGGAGTAGCTGCATTAGGAGCGCACACAACGTCGAGATCGACAAAGAGGTTTTTCTTGTCAAGTTCTTCTTTGGCCTCACAAATGTCAGCAGGATCAATCTCCTCGTCTACAAAAACATTAAAATAATAATTTACCATGCGCGGATTGTCACCAATCGCTGGCGGCTTTGGTAATTCGGCATCATCTACTAGAATGTTGTTGACAATATTTTCAACAGGCTTCTTGAAGAATAATGGTTTTAATTCTTGTTGTCTAACTTCCGTGCCTGAGAGGCCAGCCTTAGCTGATACATAGTCCTCGTTCTCTACCTCGAACACTTCAACCTCAAAGTTTGTTTTATTGTATTCAGTGTTTTCCTCTAAGATTTCTAACAACAAGTGGTCTGGATCAATCGCCACATAAGTTCCATCACTGTACACGTTGCTAGAAAGTGCGGGGTCTGGTTTGATTGGTAACACTAGACCCGGATCATTCACATCCAAAATAGCAGTCTTGTAGACCACATCAATATCAATTTGTGGAATTTCTAAAGTCTGGTAGCTAGAGGTCAGGTAAGGGATCGATCCACTAATCTCTCCGTTCAATACTTTAATTGACCATTTGGGTGCCTGATCTGTGGTTGGTGAGCATGTTCCAATTGGATGCGTTGCCAAGAAAGTCTTCTGCTCATTCATTTGGGCGACAGATGCAAGCTCTGCTGCTCTGTCAACACTACTAGCCAACGCGAGATTTGTTTCAAAAATTCTTTTTGTGTTCTTTTCTCTGCTAGCTCTCGTGTTCAATGTCTTGGGCTGTGGTGTATCGTGTTGAATTCTATCTTCAATGTCTTTCGTATACTCCACGATCTCTGCATATCGGCCATCATAAAGAATATTATTATCGTGGAATGAATAATACACAGGCTTGAGACGCCCAAGTGATAAAAGATATCTACCGTGTGGTGTCAATTCTATGTCTATTACTTCTTCTTTTTTGTTAGCAAAAAGCATCTATCATTCCTTTGACGGCAAAAGACTTGTTGTTGCAACACTTTCTGGTGCGGCCTTCACCCCACCGTCTACTGTATCTTTATCCGACTTAATAACTAGTCGCTCGTCAATATCTTTATCGGGTGCAGAGAACTTAATCTCAGACTCTAGCTTAATTAACTCAACCATTGAGAAGAAGTCAAATGGCCAGTTAAAGCTAAATCTATCCTGCACTGCTGTTTCTTCGCTGGCTCGGCCTGCTTTGAACTCTTTCCTGAAACGCGGGTCAGCGTCTGTATTTGCACCTGCAACCTTTGAGAAGTAATTGGTGTTTGCGCGTTGCTTGACCTTGAATACCATCCACTGCAATCTGTCATTAATTGACTCTCCAGTTTCGACAGCTACATTCCCAAGTAGTTCGTTTAATACCAGCTTGTGTCCAACCTTTGTTTCTGATTTCTTGATAATCTTGCCAGAAGGTGGCATAAGGTTTTGCCACATATGAGACAAGTCGTTCTTATCAAACTCAAATTCGAACTCAAAGAAATACATCGCAATTGGATCAACACGATCCCTAAATGCCACGAAGTCCATAGTTGGAGGCACAACATACTTATCTAGGCTATTAACCATGTGCTTAATAGATTCGCCTACTTCTTCTGTTCTTGGGTTTGTTATAACTTTATCAACCAATTCCTTATCGACGTTAAAGAATTTGCGCTGTCCACCCTCTTCAATAAATGGTACAGCGACGACTGCTTCACTAGCTGTGAGTTTTTGTGCTGTCTCGCCTAGTCGCATAGTTTTCTTGTCAAATTGCACAATATCCAAAAGTGACTTGAAAGGCACTCGATTTGCACCAGAGCCACCATAGAAGCCCTTGATGTTAGTATCATCAATGTTAGCAGCGTTCTCGTCAATACGGTGGCCGTTGTTATTGTTAAAGAATGATGAAGAACCGTAATTCTTAACTCTGTTAATGAGGAAGTTTTGTGGGATATCCTCAATATCTAAGAAAATACCCTGTTGTGGGTTAGTAGGGAACACACCGAACTGGTGCCATATACCTCTCGTGACTGACTCTGAGTTGTTTGTTGGCACTGTAAAGTTTGTACCTGCAACGATTGGATTCACACCAAATTGATCGTTAAAGTTAAACATTGGCGTTTCAAATTTTGGTTGAATTACCCAAACTGATTTGTCGTCGCTAGACTCACCTATCGTGATAGGGTTGCCATCTGCGTCAAAAGTGACGTTTGGTTCTTGAACTCTTTGGAATAGGTTGAATGATGAACTAAGTTGCATAGCAAACCTATTAATATTAACTTGCCCGTATGGCTGAGTATTAGCGCCGGGTTGAATACCCAAGCCAAGCTTATCAAATCGCCAATATAGTTTTCTAGATCCAGCGAGAATATCTCCAAGCGTTGCAAAGCTTGAACTAGGCCGGAACAAAACATCACACCATGCCTCTCCATCATAATATGGAGGCGTGAAGCTGGGGTTCATACCGAGCAGAGAATCGGGCAACAATTGTCTTGAAAAAGTGTTCTGCTCCAATGCAGCCGATCCAGTGGCCCCTAATTGATCGCGACCAGACATCGGAGGTCCGAAGGCGCTAGGGCGACTGTACATCGTAAAAGTTTCTCTCAAGGATGGTTTACCCGGTGTAGTTGAGGTAAAATCGCTAAAAGTATCATTAGGAACAATGTACTGGTTTAGGCGTTCGGGCTGACGACCCCTATTATAAGACTTTCTTAGTTTGATTCTTAGGCCATAAACCGAACCAGTGTCTAAGGACTTAAATTGTTTTGATGGTTTTGACTTGAGTGTGGAAAACTCACCTGCTGGTAAGAAGAATTCAGGGACTGCGGCAAAGAAGTTGTTAGACATTCGCTCATAAAGTTCGTCACCTTGGCCATCCCATGAAGCTGTCATATCCATCGCCGAAGATGGATGAACTTCCATATCAACAAATGTTAGATTTGTAATAAATCTTTTTGGCTCAACAATGGTTTCAAAAGGAACTCTATAGTCCCATCCCGCAAGTTTGCCCCCAGCGTCAAGCCTCGGGCTGGATGCCGTGGACATCATAACATAATTTGTAGCTACATTTGAATCACCGGCATCTTTTGGATTGTGCCGCTTGAAAGACGACGTGTACACTGGGTAGTCTACTGCAATGCCAGACTTAATTGAATTATACATAATACCGGGCGCGAAAAGCGGCGCGACCAATGGTCTTATTCTGGCATTGCTGAACACCGAGTCATCACCCGTGAATGATACTTGATCGCCATATGATTTTGAGAATTGTGTCGCGATATCAACTGTCCGCTCAGCAGGATAAAATCCGTTATACGGCAAGAACTTCATGGCTGCTTTACATGTTAAGGTAATTTCTGAGGGCTTAGCAATTTCTTTATGCTCCTCTTTCACCTCTGCAAAATGTTTCATAAAATCTGTATTTGAATAAACTGTAAAGAAATCGTTTTCTGAACTGTTCTGTGGAACTGTTGAGCCTGTAGGAGAGCCAAAGATAGACAATAGCTTTGGATTTTCCGCTAAGAAATTACCTTGCTTCTCTTTAACATAAAAGTCCATGTGCTCGCTAATTCTAAACTCTGGTACGATGGAGTAGTCTTTAGCCACGGCTCGAAGATCTTCAGAGAAATCGTCGTATGAATCATAGAAAGGTGTCGCAGGCCTGCTCACAAATACACCATCATCGTTAACAATACCAGCATTGTCACCAGCTTCCCAAGCTGTAATACCGCCAAAGATCTTCATACGACCAAGTGGCTTACCAGCTAGAATCATCGAAGCAGAACTAGAAGGAGCTGCTGGACCAACTGGGGATCTAACAGATGCAGTAGCTTCTAACAAGTGTGGACGAGCATAAATTACAGAGGCTGTCATAGTGTGCTTGTTGCCGTAGTGCAAAATTGCACTTCTATGTTGCAAGATGCCAACCTCACTACCAGTTAGTACGTTGAACACACTTACTGACGCTGTGGTAAACTGTCCGATTGGTGGACCGTCCAAGCTCCACGAACTAAGTTTTGTTTGCTTTGGAGTAAACGCTTCACCTGAAGCGGCATCCAAGTCATCGGGAGTTGTTCCGTTGAATCTTACTTTTGATTGGCCAAGTTCTAGTCTATCAAGAGGGTTATTTCTCCAGAAATTATTTGCGAATGCATTTCTAGAACGAGACTTGAGCATGTATGTGTTCTTTTCTTTTGGATAAACTGTGTCAGCGTATCTAAAGTCGATAAAGCTTTCAACTGGGGTAGCTGGGCTTTCCAGTCCTCCCCTGAGGTAGAAGTCGCCAACTGTTCTGTAACCAACAGGCTTGGGCTTAACAAAGCCCTTTGCATCGTCCAGTTCTCTGTCAGAGAAGAAGCCTAAGTCGTTTCCATAGGTTGCCTCAATCATTACCGGTCTGGTTTTGGTTACAGTCCTGCCTGAATCCTCGTAAGTTTCTTTCATTCCAACCATAAATTTGGCTGGCTTGTGGCGGCTAACAGCTACTGGCTCACGGAATTGTTTTAGTGTTCCAAACCTTTCAATCTTTTCTTCACGGCCTCGACCAGTGTCTTCAGATACTAAGTGTCTACCCGGTGTTTCGTTAAACGAAATAATATTGTTTCGTCGCAGATATCTACCAATACGAGTCTCGCCTGTTCTAATTTGTTTGAAGGAAGGGTATCCGTAAGGGCCGTTGCGGTTAAGGTTGAGGGCATTTAGAACTGTTGTGTCGCTCTTTCGAGGCTCACTAGTAATTTGTGTGAACTCGCCAGTATCGGAACCCTCTATGGAATTGATATATAGATGAGATGCTCGATAAAATGGAGCGGTGCCAATCTGTGGCAAGTCATTGTGGAAAGCATGTGCGGCGCCGGATAGGATTAGTGACCCAGTATTAATAACTTGACGCACGTTTCCATTCATTCCAACAAAGTCAGTTGGGAGAAATCCATTAGGAAAAGTTGAATTTACGGCGCGTTTATCGGCTCCACCATTTGTGTTATGGCTTACATTGCCACCGGGTCCAAGCCAGCGGCGGACGCCACCGCCTATTTTACTTACTACATCACTCGCACTAACAAAGTTCAGTGCAGGAATAAAGCCGGGTCCAACCTGTTTTGCCATCGGGCCAGCGGTATTAGTACCATTGACGCGGTGTCGGCCATATTGGAGCGTAACAGAACTAGACACTGTACCGTCTGGGTGTGGATGCCCAAGAACGGTAGTTAGGTGTGGGCCTTCATGAGCTAATGAAGCGGTGATCCAAGCATATTGTGTCTCAGACTGCGGGATCTCTCTTTGGACAAAGAAGTTATCATGTGTTTTCTTTCTAATTACAGTCTCGGCTGTTTGTCTAGAACTAGAGAACTCAAACCGTAGTCTAGAGTTTCTATTAACGTCGTGGAAGGCCGGTACACCGCTGTAGTCAAACGAGCTAACCGTTGATGGGTTGTGGGCGTCGTGGGCTGCTCCAGCGGCGTTCTGCTCGGCTGTAGAGGCATCTGACTTAAGTCCGAACTGGTTTGCATGGTCAGTAAGCAGACGACGAAGAGGAAGCCTTACAGACAGGTTACGATAATTAATATTGTTATATGGTGAATACTGTGCGGAGCCAAAGTCAAGGGCTGCACCACCCATGGAGTCGCCTGCTGTTTCAGGACCACCGGGGGCTGAGAATCTTTCGATGATAGTATAATCAGTTCTGTTTGACTCAGCGAATTGATTACTACCTAAAGAAATAATACTGTTTTCTTTATTAGAGGATCCAGAGATATAGAAGTTTGGCTTTGCAACGTCTTTGAACTCTCCAAGACGATGAAATAAATTATTAGTGAGAAGGTTCACATTACCACGTCTTTTTCTCTTAGCCCTGCTATTCTCAAGAAATGGGCCTTTGCCTTCGTGCTTAACGAACGCTCTGTTATTGGCATCTCGATCAGAAATTTGAACAATTTCTCTGAATGATGTAAAGTTACCAATATGATTTAGCTGGGACGACCCAGTTAGCTGACGAATATTGGCAACGTTAACAGGTCTTTTAACTTTTGTATTTCTGTAGAAGTCGCCTCTGACCTCTGGACTGGAACTGCCCCGATCATCTGACGCGGCGGATGGGGCACGGACTTGGATAGTGTTGGCGCTTGGGACAACCACAAATCCCTCGACACGGGTAGTTGGGTCATCAAAGTTGCCGCCTTTCTTTGTATTTATGTCAACGTGCCTATGTGGTAATCCGCCAACATACTTCTCGGTGAACGGGCCTTGCATAGAAGCTTCGCCTGTTTCAATTATGTCTTGATGTAAATTGTTAAGCTCAAGACCGCCTGCAACTGTAGCACCAGTTGTAGTTTTAATATTAACATTGGAGATTGAAGCTTTGTAGCCCGTTGTAACGTCTGATTTATAAAGGCTAAATGGCAAATTATTAGCCTTTCCAGCAAGACTACCTGCTGTGGTAGTGGCTGATAATGAAACAACACCACCGGGGCGCAGATCTTTAGATGGGAACGTACCGGGTGAAGGTAGCAATGCCGCTGCATACTCGCAGCCGCTCTCATCAATAATACTGGAAACTTCAATTAATTTAGTAGTATCTGCTGGATCAACTGTTGTTCTCCAGTAAGTATACTTTGTATTTGGACCTGTTACCGGGTTGTGTCCAGCAATCAAGTACCCATTCCATGCACCAATGATTGATAGGCTATTAAAGCCGACACCCATGAACAATCGGTAGACTCTTGAGAATCTGTTGTTTGGATAGTAAGAACCAGTGTAAATTGGAACGTTGTTTACTCCAACCTTTGTAACACCATCGGTGCCCTGAAGGGCTGCGAACTGTGGCACAGAGGCTGATATATAGGAATAACCTTTACGCTTGTAAATGTTTCGCTGCTCATCAATAATCGCAACTTGTGCGGCTGACCTGTCAACGGATGCTCTGTCAGAAGTTACAGATGCGCCTTGACGCTCAGCACGTTGTCTCCACCAGAGGCAGTGCTTATCTTCTGGCTGTGGGTGGACGACTTTAGTGCCCGTATTATTCATTGGGGCATGGCCAATCTTCCAATTGTAGAGGTGCTCCTCAATGCCCTTAATCTGTCCCTCAATGACAGTATTTGGCGTTCTAAGTGTTGGAAGAATATGACGATACTTATTTCTTGTAAGGGCTGTATCCTCGACCATGTTGCGAACATCGTCAGAGAATCTTGATGATGCTGGCACTAGTTGCTGTAGCATTTCACCCAAAGCAGTGTCTAGCCACTTGTAATAAGATAGATACTTGTCTAGATCGGGCGTGTTCTCTACATTCTCATAGAAGATCTGTCTTAACTTAGACATATCCTTGTATTCATGACGATATCGGTTAACGGGTTCACCAATTAGATTGTTAAACTCATTAATCCCAGCAAACATGTTGATCATTTCTTCCGAAATGGCCTGATACATGCTCTTTTCAAACGCGAAGAAATGACTAATTGGTCTTGATTCTTTTGTAAATGTTAGGTCATCTTGTGTTCTGATGTCGATCATGTCATGGCTATTCATGACTTCTGGTAACCTGTAGCGAGCAGAGCTAATATAATTTGTATCCACGGCTGCTGTCGTGTTTGTCTTGAAGAAGTAACCGCGTGCGTTATATTGATTGTTAACAATTGGATCAATATCAGGATCGCGGAATCTGCGCTTCAACAATGAGCCTGAAGAAAAGTCCTGAAGTGTGAATTCGCCGGATGCGTCGGAGGCTGTTACGTTTGAAAAGTCCCAGTTAAATGCAAGCGTTTGAATCTCGGGTAGGTATGTTCCGGTTAGAGGATTTTCTAGCAGGTAAGTGCTACGCAACGGATTAAATGTACCATAGTTCTCTGTATCTCGTGCGTGAGCTTGGATAACATGATTGTCTAAGTACATTTGCCAATGCCTTAGGTAACCAACCTTAACGCTTGATTTTTCGTTGACAGTGCCGCCTGTAACGTTAGTTCTTCTAGCACCAACGTAATATCTTCTCGGGACTGTGATATCGGAATGAATCGCAGTACCACTTAGAGCAAATTCTTCTTGAATCCTGTCATAGGCTGTGTGAACACCATAGAGACTGACCTCGACACGGTTGGCGTTGGCTCCGCCGACGAAGTTAGTATTTGACATTCCGGTTGCGCCAAGTTCTGTTATTGTGAGCGTGGTGTTCCCAGATGCGCCGGCCTCTGCTTGTACTATACTTATTACGTTAGCAGTGTTGGTCGCACTAAATTTGGTGTGATGATTAATCGCTGTCCGAATTTCAACCGCTTGCGCTGTAGCATGAAGAGTAGAACTAGCATAGCTTCCGGCCGACAAGGTTTTAGCAGTTAACGTTGTGCCGCTGGTCTCAGAGGACGTGGTAGAGCCACCCGTGCCTTGCATGGTGAGAGTCACTGTTGTCCCATCAGTCGAGATTAACTCGATAGTATCACCTTCTCCAATGAAAGGTACGCCCGGAGGAGAGCTAGAATCAATAACAGTAATTGTTGCCTTAGCTCTCACACCGATGGCGCCGGTTAAAAATGTTCCCATGCCATGCGACACTGCGGGGCTTGTTGGTGTAATAGAGGAAGTTAAGACATTTCTGGTTCTAAGCGCAAAAACCCAACGATTGTCTTCATAAACATCCTTGAAAAGACTAGAAGTTGCAATTGTTAAATTATTACTTCTGTCTACGAGTTTAAAGAATGCATCTTTAGACTCTAAATCTGGGCGGAAAGCCATAACTTGATACCCTGATCCGCCCGATTGCTTAATAAAATCGGCGGGGTCGGCGGCCGCTTGGTCCCACCCAAAGATTGACGAGTCAGTGAATGATAACTCAATAAAACCGGGGTCGCCCGGTTCTTTTAGCCTCGGAAAGATTACTTCAGATTCAGCGGTTGTGGAGAAATCTTTGTGTGAA
>UEXM01001888.1_pt1 | contig 16116 bp, 26 predicted proteins | sample 1796661 | NCBI WGS metagenome assembly UEXM01 (sample SAMEA4772469, study PRJEB27181) | metagenome | reverse complement strand
TGACCCCCATAGCTACCTTCTTGGCCTCAATCTTCGATTGCTTCTTCGCCTTGACCTTGGCGTCCATCTCTTTCAGAGATGCCTTAGCTTCCTTAACGGAAGCTGTCTTAGCCTTCTTCGAAGGCTTTACGGGACCAACTTCGTTGGTTCGCATGGCTGCCTTGTCCATGTGGTCGGCAGTCCGCTGAGCCGCTGTCCGCTTGGCTTTGCGACGTTTCTTCTTTGCCTTCTTCGAAGGCTCTTTAACCTCTTCGAGGTTAGAGATGAAGTCCATCGCTTCTTGCAGAAGCTTCGCGGCCTCGGCTTTGCGGGCTGCGGTTGGACGGAAAGTGGCTTGGTTGACTGCCTTACGGCAATCTGAAAATTGGAAGTTATTCATTGTAAATGAATTATGAAGTTTGTTCGGCAACATCGCCGACTCCAAAGATACGGCAAAGTTCTCCACAATTCCAAATCTGAGGACCCTAATAATAAAGTTCCCCTTAGGGGGAAAAAAGGCCATTAGTGTCATGCCGTTTCCTACGCATTATGCAACGAAACCCCGCAGGAAACCTTCGGTTTCGTGAGGTGAAGAGCCTCGACAATGCTACCCCTTTAGGGGTGTTAAGATTTCATAACCCACCGTAGGTGATGGATTGTCCTTCCCTTCGGGACAACGCATTACGCTGTATCGGTTACACCGATTGATGAACCAATCAGTTCTAACTGACTGCAAGTCAGAAGCTTGGAGGTCATTACCTAAACCAAGAATCTAACTTCCTAAGAAGTTAGGGGGAGGGGGGTTCGAGAATCCGTTTCGGATTCTTATGCGTAGCGCACACGTATATATATAATCCCCCAGATAAACATTTCTCACCATTTTTTTCAGGGTCGTGATCGCGCTTGACTTCGTTATCTTCCCTTCAAATACATGACAATCAGTTAAATGCGGTACTTTACTTAACGTTTTGCTAGAGTATTGACTTTTAAAGATTTCTGTTATACCTTTGCTATCCAATCAAGAATGAAACGAACGAAATATTGGGTGTGAGTACACACAAATGCAGTTCATTGGTTGATTGACTTATATACGGGATAGCTGTGCACCGCATTGTGCTACCCACACAGGTCATTTAGAGAACAGAATAACGCTTATATTTGCCCTCATGGAGATACTCAAGGATATAGGCAAGTCTCTTAACTTCCAAGAGCGCTATGACGACATGGATCGTCACGGCATGGAGTCCTACGACAGGGAGCAGTGCAAGGAGTTGCGTGATTTAAGCAAAAGCGGTGCCCCACTCTCCCAATCACAGAAGGATACGCTTAAGTATTGCGACACTATGCGTGGTGAGCGCACTAGGGCGGCTATGAACTTAGGTGTAGCTGGTGCTAAGGTTGTTGGAGGGGCTATTATGCAGAATCCCAATCTCATAAAGTCGGGTGTGACAGACGCGGGGGGTTATGTGATGGGTGAAGCGGCGGAGGTTTCGGGACCTAATGACGGTACTGGCCAGCAGCTGCAGGGTACTGACTTTATTCAGCCTGCTATGAGCTTGGCTTCGGGTATAATGATGGCGGGGCAGGGTGGCAGCCAAGGTTCGAGTCAACAAGACTATATAAATAGATCTCAAGGCGATGCGACAGGTGGTATTGCTGTCAAATTAGCTGATGGTGGCGGAGGCGGTACACCTTTTACCCCTACTGGTGGGTCTGGTATGGGTGCTACCGAACAAATGGCTGCCCTTAGAGCCGAACTTGCATCACATCAGCACACAACAGGCGCTAAATTGCGCAGATCAACAAGAAAACACTCTTATATAAAAGGAAACACTAGAGGATTCGTATAATGGCTACACTAACAACAACTATAACCGAAGAAATCACCCTCAATGGGTCTGATAGAGGTTCAACCAATACACTGTCGGTAGGCAGCGTCACACAGATCTTTAATAGGATCGTCGCGTGCCCCTCAGGGCAGGATACTACCATAGCCAACTTCCAGGCGGCTGTCAACACATCCGACGGGGCGCTTAAGATCGCCGACGCTAAGTACATCAGGGTAAGCAACCTTAGCTCCGACGACGTAGCTATGTCACTTCAGGTCTCTCTAGCGGAGAATGGAACGGCTGACTCCTCTGCTAGTGTACTGCTTGGTGCAGGGACTAGCTTTATCCTTGGCGGAGTGGATGCGGGTATAGCTGTATCGGACGCTAATGCAGACATCATAGTCGCAGGAAGCCTTAAGGATCTAGAGAGCATCATTATTGACGGGCACGGATCCAATGCAGTAAACATAGAGGTATTCGTAGCAAGCTGATAATCCATATATTTGCATCATGAGAACACAGTACACACACGGTAGAGGCACACACGGCAAGGACACAAAGAAGAACCCAATGCGCAAAGCATTTATGGGTGCTTTCCCCGACTACACTCCAGAGCAAGCAGCACAGGCTAAGATGGAAAGAGTGTACGGCAAGGGCTTTGAGCTACCATACGATGACGACGGTCAAGCCTCAGAGGCTGACCTCAAGAAGAACCTGACTGGTAGTCAGATGAAGATTGCTAAGCAGGCTGCCCCATTTGATAGTATCACAGGAGCGGACTTCGCAGCCATGAAGAATGCCAAAGAAAATGGCATGGGGTCATACAGGACCAAGATGGCAGAGTACGGAAGAAAGATGGCTATGCAGGGTATGCGATTGATGAAGGAGTACGCTAACGGCACAGGAGATCCTAAGAAGCCCATGACTGACTCAGAGGTCAATCGTCAGGAGATGATGCAACAGCGTCAGGCAGACAGGGGTATGGGTATCGGAGAGAGGGAGAGAATGGCAATGCGTGATTACCAAGAAGAAACCCAATACAAGCCGCCCACTGGAGCAGACTACAAAGGAGCTCTTTACAAGATGCCAGCGATAAAGGAGATAGTAAGAGGGGGTGACTACGAAAACGTAGACATGGAAAGACTTGCAGCAACCTTGAATAGAGGCAGCCTGCCCGCAAACCTTCGTGGCATGATTGCTCAATTCATAGAAGAGGGCCCAGGTGCGCAGCAGCAAGTGAATGAACCAGCTCCACGAGCCGTAACACAGACACCAACTCAGTTCTCATTCCAAGAAGGACCACGTGGCGAAGGCGGTAGCCTTAGCATCAGAGGCAGACAAAGCGATGTCAAGAAGAGGACCATGGGTGGAGGCATGTATATGAGATAACACTCCAGTTTTACTGGGTAAAAAAAAAGGGCCCTCACGGGCCCTTTTCTATGGGTTAGATATTGATCACTTATTCCATAGTGCCTGACACAGCACGGGGATGTCTTCGCGGCCAATAGCATGAGGCATGTCGCTGATTACTACATCATCCGTAATAATAGCAGATGCTTTACCTGAGACGAAGAAGTCGATGTAGTCTTCGTTCATAACGATGTGAGTTCCGAAAGACATGCGAGCACCCTCCTTGAAGGGAAGCACGAGGTACATGCCTGGCTCGGTGAACGTGAAGGCGCTGTCTCGTGGGATAGCGGCCAAGAGGGTGTGGTTGGCATTGAACACTTCTTCATTGAGTTCTTGCCTGACCCCGTTGGGAACCTCGATGTCTTCAACAAGGAAGATAGCAAACTCTTCAGCCAATCCTGCACGAGCTACAAAGTCTTGATTGAAAGATCTTGAGAGCTGCGCAGAAGCAACGGTTGAGATAAAGGCGAGGAAGGTAATAATGATAATACGCATAATTTTACTTTTTAATTGGTGAGTTGAGGTGATTGATTGTGATGATGGCTTCGTGCATTTGTGCATTGTTGTACCGCTTATACAGTCGGTTCTCTTTTGACGATCCGTCGTCCATAAAGAGGGCTCCTAATATACATAGAGCGGCTGATGCTATAGTGTATTTCATGGTATTGATATTGAATAGAATTTCGTAACTTTGTCGAGGTCGCTGATCTTAGTATATGAAAAAATTTCGATACCATCCAAATCTAGAAGTGTGAAAATTCTCTAATTGCATGAAGAAGTTTTACTTCAATACGAAGAAAAAGCGCAAGGACCCTAGAGTTGAAAACGAAAAACGACGCCTAAACAATGAAGCTGTCAAAAAATTTATCTTTGGCCGAATGTCTGAAAAGTCAAACGGCAAAACGTCTTGGAATAAGTAATGAACCACATGATGATTGGGTTGTCGAAAATCTCAGAGCTATTGCAGAAAACGTATTTCAACCTCTTAGGGACGGTCTCGGAGTTCCTATATATGTGTCGAGCGGCTATCGTGGCCCTGAGCTCAACCGTGCTATCGGCGGTTCGACTCGTAGTCAGCACATGGAAGGAAGAGCGCTTGATCTTGACGCAGATGTATTCGGAAGGACTACGAACTCTAAAGTCTTCGAATATATTCGTGAGAACCTGGAGTTTGATCAAATGGTTTGGGAGTTTGGTGATGACGATAATCCTGATTGGGTTCACGTCAGTTACGTGTATGATGGCCCTAATCGTAAAAGGTGCCTCAAGGCTCGTAGAGATGATGAGGGCAAGACGTACTACGAAGTAATGTTTGGTAAACAACTATAAACAATAACTATGGAGGAAGAGTTCGACGACATCAGCTTCTTGGATCAAGACAAGCTGAAAAAACAAGAAGACAAAGTCAAGTCTGGAGAGATAACCTGCAACCTCGATGCACCAGAGGATTGCGAAAGCTGTAGCGGATAATGCTGGGGCTAGGTCAGTCATTAACTCATGGTGGTCCTCCACCCGAGTCCTTTAAGCTTGTGATTTCAAATGTGAAACTGCTGCCCAAGTCCAATGACGCATTTTTTTGCATAAGGGCCAGGCTTAGCGTTGATACTCGAACCGAGGTAGGCACAGCAACTACAGGGGCATATAGCAGGTATCCAGGCCTAACCGCTGATGTAACTCTGAACAGAGTCAACACTGATACTGAGGCAGTCATCTCTACAGCTACAGCAACGCTAAATGTGTATAAGCCAGGATCGAGCTCAAACAACATTTTTTTAACCGATGCTACTGGTTCATCAAGCCAAGAGCACCTCTCTGGCGCAGAGGGTGACGACACGCTCGATATGGCTGACACTGGCGTGTTTAGCTCAGACATCTCAACTTCTATAGAGGCTCAGGCCTTTAGAGTTGATGTTATTTTAAAAGGCACGGGCTTTGAAGACTCAGACTCCGTCTCAAGTGAAGCCGCAGGAACAGCAATACCTATAAGCGTATAACCATGGCATTAGAATTACTTTACGCCCCTCACTGCGACGTGACTACATCGGACAACGCTGTTATCGGTGACTCACAGAAGCTTCCTAACAAGACGTCTGCAACCATAAACGGAGCCCAGTCGACCGCATCGCGGAGACCCGTACACAGAGTTGCGGGCACAAGCGCCAAGCTTGATGTTGATGTTGCAGGTTTGTCTTTTGACGGGAATGACGGATTAGACCTTTCCTCTCAAGTCTCCCTTGGGGGCCAACCTTATACTCTGATATGTGGATGGGTAGGGGGTGACTACACCTCAGGCACATGGCTTTTTACATCTAACACCAATACAGCTCATTACGGTATTGCTGCAGGTGGCGCAGGTATCTTGTTGGAGCCTAATAGCAGCAGATCTCCAGGTGGTGACGAAGATACCATTGCAACAAACAATACGGACAACAGCACCATAAGCTATACTTTTGGTAATGACGTAGAAGCACTCATTATCTCTAATGAAGGTGATGATCACGTAAACTTTTACAACATCGACGGAGCCTTGATAGCAACCAAGGATGAGCCTCTGTACGACTCAAACTTCCCTCTAGACTTCATCATGCACAACGGAGCTGGAAGCAGGGGTCTTAATGGAATCCTTTTATCTGTCCAGGTTTGGTCTGACCAAGCAATCACAGCATCACAGGCAAAAGCGGTAGGCCAAGCAATAAAAAATCTCAAAGATGAAGACTAAGCCTAACGCTCTAGCTCCCTGTAGAAGGATTGCACTAAGAGCCTGGCCTTCTGCGTGAGCGCGTACCTAACCCTGTAGTTCATCTTCGTCTCCTCCCTGAAGAGATGATCTTCATACGTGTCTGATGGGGTAAGCTTATCGAAGTACTTGTATATGTACCCTTGGTTTACCAGCTCGTACACGATTCTTTCGCCTAGCTTCTTCTGGGAGTAGTCGTACTCTTTGGCGGCAAACCTAAGCGTCCAGAACTCTAGGTCGTATGCCCAGAGCATAAACATAAGTTCTTTCTCGAAGATGTCGTTCTTTCTGCAGAACTCCTTCGTTCTGGTCCTTAGATGCTTAAGGTGGTTTTTTTTTACGTATCTTTGATTGAGCTTGGAGAACTCCCGAAAGAGTTTTTTCTTTGGCTTTTTGATGGGCATGTAACAAAGTTAACACACAAAGACATGGACGACCAAGAATTTTTGCATAGAGTTAGAGAGCTGGCCATAGAGATGGACAAGTTGGCGGATGAATTTGACGTTAGGGATAGGATGATGTCGGTGATGGTTGTGGGTGTTACCACAGTAGATATCTTTGGCGACGCATCAATGCAAGCAGTATACAGCTACAACGCACAAACAAAAGAAGAGCTCGAAGAGCTCACGGACTTTATGAAACAAACCTACCAGCCACCAGAGAAGGAGGACGACGATCTAGACGACCTGCTCAACGGGCTGGGCATATCACTAAATTAAATGCAAGGCCTTATTAGAAAGATTATTATTGGACGCGACCCGAAAGACGCCATGGCGTACTATGTGGGTATGCGTGCAGGAAAAGGGCATGTCAGCGCCATAGTTATGGACGAAGAACATCTATATAGACACGGGTTTAAAAGATATCTCGTATATTTACAGGAAGAGGATGAATCGCAGGTTCTCTGGAAGTCTGTAGACAATATGCCTTGTATGGTTGAATTTGACTTAAACTTTTAAGATGTCACACAAACAATACCCAGGCGGCGATCTAATACCAGATCAGTTGCCCGATGCGTACCGCCTAGGTAACGCAAGCAAGAAGTGCTCAAACTGTGAGTTCTTTAATGCCTCTCAGTCTTACTGCACAAAATGGTCAGCCATAGTAAAAGGCTCATACCTTTGCAACGCATGGAAGGCTAGAGAGAATATGCCTAGAACTTCATCGGTTAGACAAACCACAAGCACAAGATCTTATGGAGGAGGATACTAAGAAGAAGGCTACTGGTCTCGGTGACACCATTGCCGACATCACCAGGATCACCAGAATTAAAAAAATTGTTGACGCATACAACAAGGCCACCAACACAGATTGTGGGTGTGCTAAGCGCCAGCAGAAATTAAATGAAATGTTCCCGTATAAAGACTCCAAAGATGAAGACGTTTGACCTGTTCATAGTTGAACTAGAGAAAACCGTAGACGACACCATTAAGACTGAATCAGGCCTAGAACTTTACGTAGAGACTAAGTTTGAGAACTCAGAGTTTGATTATAGAATCACTCAGGGTCCTGTGGTGTGTGTGCCCTTTAAGTACGATACTGGCGTTGAGATAGGGGACACCCTGTACTTCCACCACCTCGTTGTTATGCAGGAGGGTCAGGTGCTTACGGGTGAAGACAACCACTACTTCGTGCAGTACGGAGAAGAAGCTTTGGGCAACCAGGCTATAGCATACAAGAGCAAGAAGACGGGCGAAGTAAAGTGCCTCGGCGGTTGGTGCTTGCTGGATAGCGTAGAGGAGACGGGCCTTGAGTCCGACACCATCGAGATTGTTTCTACCCAAGAGGCGCTGCCTACAAAGGGGCGCGTTGTTTACACATGCGACGAAGCAGTAGACATGGGGCTCAAGAAAGGTGACGTGGTGGGCTTCAAGCAAAACAGAGACTACCGCATCAAGATTGACGACGTAGAGATGTATCGCACTAGAGCTCAAGACCTACTGTATGTCGAAGAAGAAGTTTGACACGGTAAGCGCCGCTAAAAGGCTTATGGCTTCTATGGAGGCGGCGATAGACAATATGATTGACGAGATCAAGAAGCCTGTTGATCCAGAGATCAACGGTAGCGCACGCAAGGCAGAGCTACAGTCTATTAAGCAGACAGCTACGGATTGTAAGGAGCTAATCGTTGAAAGACAGCGATTGGAGCAAATGATTAAAGACCTGCAGACAGATGGAGGAATTGAACAAGCAAAAGACTACAGCGGAGGTTTCGCTGAAAGATTCTCTAAATGATTGGAAAGAAATAGTATGGCAATACAATAAAACAGATTACAAGTTCTGGGAGGATTCCTGGAACGAGCTAGAAGATTGAGTTGTTGGTTTTTCGTCAGGCGGCCCTCTACGTATTGTGGGTTTATCAACTGGGACGTAGTTCAGTTGGTTAGAGCGTCTGTCTTATACACAGGAAGTCGTGGGTTCAAGTCCCACCGTCCCAACAATTTGTTATATTTGCTCCATGAGACTCAAACGCGACTACAAGAAAGAGTACGCTCGGTACGGTAAAAAGCTTAAGGCTAAGAGGTACAGGGCTAAGCTCAACGCCATAGGTAGGCGCCTTGGTACTTATGGGAATGGAGATAATATCGACAATGCACATACGGGCCGTTCTGACAGAACCAGACCCCAACATCAATCTAAAAACAGAGCTAAGAAGACTGGACCTAAGCACAGTGTTTGACGGCATGCACTCGTAGCTCAACTGGATAGAGCATCGCCCTTCTAAGGCGAGGGTTCGGGGTTCGAGTCCCTGCGGGTGTACTAAATTTAATTCAATGGCTAGTTACAAATGTCCCTGCGGGGAGACCAAGGAAGCCTCGGGCGTCAGCATTAGGTTTGTAGACGGAAAGGCTCAACACGACGTTCTATGTTCTTGTGGCGAACACATGGAGCTTGCTAACCCCAAAACAGGCGCCCCAAGCTTTAGAAGCAACCGCTGGGGTCAAGTATTCTAATGCAGGACTTTCTAGACTTCATGCAGGAGGTGGCGGGGTTCTACAATGCCTTCGGTACCGAAAACAAGACATACGACTACGACGGTGACGGCGTGGTTACTGTTCTTGACTGGCTAGAGTTTTTGTCTAATCAACCTTGGTTTTGAGTGGGCTAATACAAAATAAAGACTACGATGGGGATATTGTATCAATTTGCCCCCAGGGTACGCAAGGTGAAATTATCCAACTTGGTGATCTACTCATTGCACTTCCCGCTAAGCCTCCCAAAAAGAAAATTGAGGGACATGAAAGGTCAAAGCTCATGCAGCTGTGGGAAAGGACTCCTATGCCAGAGGAAATGTCTAGGATTAAGAGTATGGATGAGTGGGCCGAGATGCCCAGAGAGTTCAGAGAAAAGTTTCGTCCGTATGTCGAGGAGGAGTTTAGACGTAGGCGTGAGGGCTTTTGGTTCTATAACAACGGTGTCCCTACGTATATTACGGGTAGGCACTATATGATGCTTCAGTGGACCAAGATGGATATAGGATATCCTGACTATCTTGCGTTCCAACGTGAAATATTTCTACACATGGCTGCGTGCGAAGCTGATCCCCGTTGTATCGGTCAGCTATATACTAAGTGTCGCCGCTCTGGGTATACTAATATCTGTTCCGCTGTTCTCGTTGATGAGGCTTCTCAGGTTAAGGAGAAGCTTTTGGGCATACAGTCTAAAACTGGTAAAGACGCTCAGGAAAACATCTTCATGAAGAAGGTGGTGCAGATGTTCCGCAGCTACCCATTCTTCTTCAAACCTATCCAAGACGGAACCACGAACCCTCGTATGGAGCTGGCATTCCGTGAGCCCAGCAAGAGGATTACAAAAAACAACAAGACATCACACAAGGGCGAGGCTCTGAACACTGTAATTAACTGGAAAAACACAACCAACAATGCGTATGACGGGGAGAAGCTCCACATACTGTATTTAGATGAGGCAGGAAAATGGGAAAAACCTACAGACATAAGGGACGCCTGGAGGATTCAACGGACGTGTTTGATCGTCGGGCGAAAAATCGTAGGAAAAGCACTGGTCGGAAGCACCGTAAATCCAATGGACAAGGGTGGGAGGGAGTACAAGGAGCTGTGGAGAGATTCGAATCCGAGCGAGAGGAACGCCAACGGTAGAACAATATCAGGGCTGTACCGCCTATTCATTCCCGCCCATCAGTCCCTAGAGGGATTCTTTGATAGATACGGAGACGCTGTATCCAACGACCCACCTAAGCCTGTTGACGGTATAGACGGAGAGCCCATAAACATAGGGGCTAAGACTTACCTCAAGAACGAAAGGGATTCTTTGAAGAATGATGCCTCTGAGCTCAATGAGGTTACGAGGCAGTTTCCCTTTACTACAGACGAGGCCTTTCGAGACAGTATTGATGGTAGCCTTTTTAACGTTGGTAAGATATACGAGCAGATACAGTACAATGACGATCTGTTCCCGAATCCCGTAGTCATAGGTAACTTTGTGTGGAAGGGCGGGGTGCAAGACTCAGAGGTTGTGTTTTCTCCAGATCCGACAGGAAGGTTTAGGATTGCATGGATGCCACCTCCTGAGCTTAGAAATATCAAGAAAGAAGAGCGTGGGCAGAGGGTGCCGCCACACCAGGCACTAGGCGTTGGAGGTGTTGACTCTTATGACCTTGACGCTACAGTAGATGGCAGGGGGTCTAAGGGTGCGCTGCACTTGTACAATAAGTTTCACATGGAGTACCCCTCCAACATGTTCGTTCTTGAGTACGCATCTAGACCACCACTAGCCAAGATATTCTACGAGGATGTTCTTATGGCTGCTGTATTTTATGGGTACCCACTTTTGATAGAGAACAACAAGTATGGTATAGCTAGGTATTTCGAAACGAGGGGGTATGACGGATACCTTATGGACAGGCCCTCACACTTAAGCAGTGGGTCATCATCAGTAAAGGTCAAGACAAAGGGTATCCCTTCAAACTCACAAGACGTTATACAATCTCACGCTCAGGCCATCGAGGCCTACGTTCACGACCACGTCGGTATAAACAGGGATACAGGCGAGTTTGGATCTATGTATCTTAACCGAACGTTAGAGGATTGGATTGGATTTAAGATTACGGACAGGACAAAGTTTGACCTTACAATATCCTCTGGCTTGGCTCTTTTGGCAGCACAAAAGTCAAAACCCAAAGAGGCATCTAACTTCTCTGAGGCTAAGTTCTTTAGAAGGTATAAGACTATCGGCTGATTTGTTATATTTGCATCAATAATTACTGTAGATGTACAATACCTCAAAGACTAATCAGTCATTTCCTGATCCCCTAGCGCCAGCGGAAAAGAAGGCAGATAAGAGGTACGGATTGATGTACGCCAAGGCCATAGAGTCGCAGTGGCGTGGTGCAGGAGACAAGAACGGTCTCCAAAAGAAGAGAAGAAAGATATTCGAGAGAAACAGAAAGTATGCCATAGGCATACAAGACACCTCTATATATAAGAGGCTCCTGAATAGCCTAGACCCCAACTCGGGTGACGGCAGCTTGATGAACATGGACTACACGCCAGTACCTGTACTGCCTAAGTTTGTGAGAGTCGTAGTAAACAAAATCCTCTCCAAGAATCCCTACCCCAATCTTGAAGCTATAGACCCCTTCTCTTCTTCTGAAAAGAACAACGAGAAGCGTAGAATCAAAAATCAGGTAGAGCTCAGGGAGGAGCTAAAGAAGCTCAAAGAAAATACAGGTGGCCTTGTTCTTGGAGATGATCCTGATAAGTTGCCCGAAACTATGGAGGAGGCAGAAATCTACCTCGATAGCAACATTAAGACCGATGCGGAGATATCTGCACAGATTGCCACTAACCTTACGCTGTCTTGGAACAACTTCAATGATGGAACGTTTAGACGCTGCGTCAATGACCTCGTAGCCTTGGGTATGTCTGTGGTAAAAAGGTCCAACGACCCCAACTACGGCATCAAGGTAGAGTATGTAGATCCCGCTAGGTTTGTTCACAGCTATACAGAGGACCCCTCGTTTGACGACATCTTGTACGCTGGTCACGTAAAGACCGTAAGTATTGCCGAGTTAAAGAGGCTGGCAGGTGGTGAGCTAGAGGAAGAGGACTTTGAAAAGATCTCTAGAAAGGCCAAGGGTAAGTCTAGCTACACTAGGACTACACAGTACGACGACTTCACAGATAGAACGGCTTACGAGTATGACGAGTACTCACTAGATATCATGGAGTTTGAGTTTAAGTCTGTCGATAAGATGCACTTTGAGGAAAAGGAAAACAGACACGGAAATGTAAACTTCTTCTACGAAGGCTTTGACTACATAGAGAAGCAAAACAGTGTATTCTCAAGAACGCCTCACTGCATGCCCATCGAGTGTGTGTACAAGGGCATATACATATTAGGTACGGACCACGTCATAGGTTATGGCAAAAGAACCAATGTCCCTAAGAATGTCCACGACCTGAGCAAGGCTTCTTTGTCTTACTCTGTTGTCGCTACAAACATCAATCGCTTGATGCCTAAGTCTATGGTAGACAGCTGTGTAGGCTTTGCCGACATGCTTCAGCTGACTCACCTTAAGATACAGCAAGCTATAGCCAAGGCCAAGCCCGACGGCTTGATCATTGATATTGAAGGGTTGGAGAACGTACAGCTCGGTAAGGGTGGGGAGTTGCAACCGCTGGAGTTGCACGATATCTACGAGCAGACTGGCGTCTTCTACTACAGAAGCAAGAACCCAGAGGGAGGCTTCCAAAACCCTCCAGTTCGTGAGATAGGCAACAGCATAAGAAATATCAACGAGCTCATAGGTCTATACAACCACTACCTGAGAATGATCAGGGATACTACGGGTATCAACGAGGCCATGGACTCTAGCTCTCCCAAAGGAGATGCCCTGGTAGGTGTGCGTGAACAGGCTATTGCTGCGGGCAACAACGCGATCTACGACATCACCAATGCCTCTATGATACTTTACAAGAAGGTTTGTAGTGACGTGGTAAAGTGTTTGCAAATCCTGCCTGAGGAGTCCGTCATATTCAAGTCTTATGAGAACGCCATAGGCAAGGAGAACATGGAGGCTCTGTCTTCATTCAAAGATCTGCCTATGTTTAACTTCGGGGTGCAGGTGGTGAAAGAGATGGAGTCTGCAGATAAGCAGTACCTGGAGCAGAGTATACAGGTGGCCTTGGGCCAGAAGGAGATAGACCTTGAGGACGCCCTGTTGGTGCGCAACATAAAGGATGTCAATCAGGCGGAGAGACTCTTGATGGTCAAGAGAAAGAATCGTCAGAAGGAGCAACAGAAGATAGCTCAGCAGAACTCTCAGCAGCAGGCGCAGGTAGCTCAGCAGGCCGCACAAACCGCAGCACAGGCTAAGCAGCAAGAGATACAGATGGAAGCTCAAGTTGAGATGCAGAAGATACAGGCCAAGACTCAGGCGGAGATGGAGCTTGAAAAGCTCAAGCATCAGCACAGAAGAGAGATCGAGATGATTAGAGCTCAAGCCACCCTCGGATTTAGAACCGAAGACCAAGAGTTTAAAGAGAAGCTAGAGGTTATGAAAGACGAAGGCAAGGAAGCTCGCGTAAATCAGCAGGCAGCTTTGACTAGTAAACTCATGGCCCAGAAAGAGGGGACGGGATCCCCTATGCAGCCTAACGTAGAACCAGACATAACAGATCAATAATGGCAACAGTAAGCACCGACATTGCTCAGACTCTCGATATAACTCATCGCAGAGGAGACACCCTTCTGCTAAATATTAACTTTAAGGATTCCTCTGGATCGGCTTTAAATATAGATGGGTATACTTTTAAGATGGAGATACGTAGGGAAAACACTGACGACGTACTTAATGGGGCCCTTATAAGCACCAGTCCTACAATATCTTCGGCTGCCACTAATGGCATCATTTTGATAAATGTCCCGTATACAGACATGATCGGCCTTGTGGGGGGAGAATATGTATATGACATACAGGCTTCAAACAACTCTGGTATTCAAACATGGGTGACAGGTGAGTTTCTTGTAGAAGAGGACGTCACTGTAGGCGCATAAGTCATGGGTAAGCACTACAGTGTATCTGTAGACCCCTCCGTTAAGTCCTCTGACATATCGGTTGACGTATCTACGAAGTCGTCTGACATCACCATTGACCCTTCTGTGAAGTCCGTAGACATAACAGCCGACTCTGCTGTAAAGTCATCGGACATAAGTGTTGACGTTTCTGTGGCGTCTAGCAACGTCACTATTGATTCATCTATTCAGTCGTCAGACATATCTGTTGATTCAGCAGTCAAGTCCGTAGACATAAGCGTTGATTCAGCAATTAAGTCAGCCGATATATCCATAGATTATCAGCTAAGTCTACTGCCTCTGGTCTTAGATCTTAACGCTGCGAATTACGTTTCTGGACAAGCATGGGTGGACGATGTCTTCGGGCTCGTCTTTGATGCGTACAATTCTCCACAAAAAACAGAGGATGGGTATATAAGACTTGGTCTGGCTGATGGCTTCCCAGGCGCTGGTGGGGCTCACTTTCGCAGACAGGTAGTCACAGTAGCAGCGGGAGACGAAGGGGATATAGAGAAGTATACAAAAGACGCCTTCATACCTTACGACAGCAGCTTTACTGTAGAATTTGCTTTTAAGTATTCTGCGGGTATTGACCATTTGGTACCTATTGGCGCCGCAGCCAACAAAGACAACTTTAAGTTCTTCGGGTATACAGGCTATTATACTGAGTTCAGTGGAGGTGGATTTAATTTTGGAACATCAGCGCCTAGAATAGTGGGGTCTTATCCCGATGGCACCTCAATCGCAGACAAGTTGCGCATTCCGCACGGGCTTTCCTTTGAGGTTTATGCAGGTTCTCAGAGTGGCAATAGCTTTGGAGGCTCTAAACCCCCACATTCTAACTTGGTGGCGGGTACTTTTAACTCAGGCCAATCTGATGCAGATTTTGACCTTGGTATACCTGACAGCGGCATACAGTTTGCTTACGATGAGATTAAGTGTCAGTTTGTTATGGATATAGAAAACGGAGTCAGTAAGCTTTTTGTAAACGGAACATTAGAGTCTAGCACCTCCAGCGCCAAGGGTGTCGGTTTGTCTGGTTCAAATCAGATATTTAAAATAGGTCAAAATATGCAGGGTGGATGGTCTACGCCTCAGGGTATAGACGTAAGACGGCTTCGTGTGTACTCTAACGCCCTTAGCAACACACAGATTGGTGAAAATTTGCTAAGCCTCTAATTCATATATTTGCGTTATGCCACGAGTGAAGAAACGCAAAGCTAAGATGCCCAAGATGAAGATGGGCGTTCACAAGAGCCGCTCTGGTGGGCTTACAGCAAAGGGAGTGGCCGCATACAGAAGAGCTAACCCAGGCAGTAAGCTTAAGACAGCTGTAACGGAAAGCAAGCCTAAGGGGAAAAGAGCTGGGAGAAGAAAGTCTTTCTGTTCTCGTATGTGCGGTATGAAGAAAAGACTTACTAGTGCCAAGACTGCGAGAGATCCAAAATCACGCATCAACAAGGCGCTGCGCAAATGGAAATGCCGTTGCTGATGAAAACTGTAAAGGGAAAATCTAAGGGTAACTTCACCGTTACGAATAAGTCAAAAGACATCGACCCGCCATCAGGATTTCACTGGATGGAGGAGGGTGGTAGATATTATCTTATGGAAGGCAGTTACAAACCGCATCCAGGGGCTGTAGCCAAGGCTAAGTTTAAGATGGCAACACACAAAAAATGAAAGTGTACAAGAAAGGCGGTAAAGCCAAAAAGTCCTCAAAGAAGGACGCCTGCTACCATAAGGTGAGGTCTAGATACACTGTATGGCCCTCGGCATACGCATCAGGCGCTCTTGTGCGCTGTAGAAAGGTCGGAGCGGCCAACTGGGGCAACAAGTCCAAGAAGAAGTAATGGCTAAGGAGGGTCTCAAGAAGTGGTTTGGCAGGAACCAGGGCAGAGGCTGGGCTGACTGCAAAGCATCGAAGCGTGCTGGTAAGTTCGTGCCCTGTGGTAGAAAGAAGGCCAGTAAAAGCAGGGGTACTGGATATCCTGCGTGTAGGCCTACTGTAGCTCAGTGCAACAGCGCTGCATCTAAAAAGAAAAGCACCAAGAGGATATCATGGAAGAAGGGTACTACGGGCATGCGTTTGATCAAAAAATAACGGAA
>UEXM01001887.1_pt1 | contig 16121 bp, 27 predicted proteins | sample 1796661 | NCBI WGS metagenome assembly UEXM01 (sample SAMEA4772469, study PRJEB27181) | metagenome | reverse complement strand
GAGTAATATGAATAAGATTAATAGACCTGTCATCCCTTTAGATTTAATCAATACTGATACAACACATTATAATTGGAAGTTAGTTAGAGAACGGGATGGATTAACCAAATACTCTAAAGAAATACTTTGGATTGACTATAATGAAGATGGTACGTTTAAATCTAAGCACTCCGAACCTTCTAATGGACGTTCGTTGTTGATGTCTCCATTTAATAACTTTTTTACTTGGCAGACAACAATAATTACAGAAATCTTGGAAGTGTCTGACGATTTAATTGTATTTGACACAGAAAATAGTAGATACCATTTATATAGAACTAATGACTGAATATAAAGGATATAGAACCGTAAAAACAGAATCAGGTGAAACACTATATGGACATCTGAGTAATTCAGATGCTGGTGATTTGGCATACTTCAGTAAGGATAGAAAAATGGATAAGATTAATCACGCATGTTTAGGTCAAATCTTGGGTCTTTATAAAAACAATGATTAATGACAGGGGAACAACTCATCGGAAAGGCTAGAGAACGATGGAATGAAATAGACCATGAAGGTTTGGATTGGAAATCATTTGTCAACGGATGGTTGGAAGGTAGGTTGGATTTGATTGATACCAAAAATGATGAATAAAGTTTGGTGAATTGAAAACTTATCACTATATTCGTAGAACAAAACAGATAAACAATGGCAAAAGAAAAACTCTTCCGTAACTCAAATGGTGAATACCTCTACTTGTTCAACTGGAAATGTGGAGGTTTCAACGATGTGTGGGCACCCAATAAGCGTGAAGCCTATCGTCGTGTGATGAATGAGCGGAAAAAGTGGGAAGCAGAATACCCTGACCACTCAAAACTTCGTCCTGATTACGATTCAATGCGTCGTTGTACTTATAGTCAATATCAGGAACAAAATAAAATGGGTTGGTTGTTGTCCATTTAAACATTTTGTAGTACATTTGTACGGTTCTTTGACATCAAGGTTTATTTGACCTCTTAGCTCAGTTGGTTAGAGCATCTCACTTTTAATGAGAGGGTCCTGGGTTCGAGTCCCAGAGGGGTCACTTCATCTATCTAAATTATATCCAACATGAAATATTAGCAATAACAAATCAGCTTAATTTAAAATTTATAACTATGTAAACAAAGACATTCTCTGAGTAGGGTAAGAATAAAGGAGAATGTTATAACAAAACCCCTTGTGTGAGTTGGTAAGGTAGCAGCACAAGGCTTGTCGGACGCTTACCAAGTCATGGACGAGTGGTGTAAGACGGCGGTTAGGTTTCTAACATAAGACCCAAACAATGGTGGAGTACCAATCAAAATCTCCACTGAAAATGCCTGAGTGGTGGAATGGTAGACACGCTGGTCTTAGGAACCAGTGTCGCAAGACGTGAGAGTTCGAGTCTCTCCTCAGGTACCAATATGTATAAAATACATAATGCTCTCGTAACTCAGTGGTTCAGAGTTCCTCGTTTACACCGAGGCGGTCGTTGGTTCGAATCCAACCGAGAGCACAAAACATAAGAAAATGAATGATTTAGAAAGACTTTTATGTAGACTTAATAACATAGGTATTGATGTTGAATTGGTTGGTAATTTTCCGTGGATATATCTTACCAAAGTAAATGGAAATGTTATTGATGAGTCAGATTATACATCCAATCACGGTTTTACTATTGCATGGAATAGGGACAAAATTGAATTAGATTCTGATACCAAACGAATATTCCAAGTGATTAGAAAATATAAGTGATTATATGGTGTCTATAGTTCAGATGGTTAGAACGCCTGATTGTGGTTCAGGAGGTCGTCGGTTCGAGCCCGATTAGACACCCATTATAAGGTCAGATGTCCGATTGGAAGGTGTAGGTTCGCAAAACCTATAACGGTGGTTCGAATCCATCTCTGACCTCAAAAAAAAAATCAAAAACGTTTGGTTTTAAAGAAACTTTGATATATATTTGTACTGTTCTTTAACATATGCGCCCGTAGCTCAGCTGGATAGAGCATCTGCCTTCTAAGCAGACGGTCTCAGGTTCGAATCCTGACGGGCGTACAAAAAACTACAAAAAGTTTGGCAGTTTGAAAAAGTTGTCTTATATTTGTAGGAGTTCTTTAAGAGATGCCCGGATGGTGGAAGTGGTAGACACGACAGACTTAAAATCTGTTTCGCCGAACGGTGAGTGTGGGTTCGAGTCCCACTCCGGGTACTAACAGTGTTCTTTGACATGTGGGTAGATTAATTATAGTAATCTTCGCTGATGAACCCCTCTGCGACAAAAAAAGGGGGAACCAATATGGGGGCGTAGCTCAATTGGTTAGAGCATCAAGCTTATATCTTGAAGGTCACAGGTTCAATTCCTGTCGTCCCTACTAAAACTATAACAAAATGGGGGGTCGCCTCTTCGTCCTGATGATTGGCGGCCTCCCGACATTAAGAAACGCGTGTGAGGTGAGAATGGGACTTCGGTCCCTACCTCACACACAATCGTCCGTGTAGTCGTGAAAGGGGTGGTGACCGGAAGCGACCTGAGTACTAGAACACTCAGACCTGTGTGAAAGCATCTATTGGCTGGATGCACCGACTAAGTAGTATCCTTTGATACCTTACCCTTATTCTAGTTTGGGTTTCGTTCGGAGAGGATGGGTTCGATTCCCTTCACATTGGCTATTTATTATCACTTGCCTCTATAACTCAGTTGGTAGAGTAGCTGATTTGTAATCAGCCTGTCGGCGGTTCGAGTCCGTCTAGAGGCTCTGGTTAGGTTTGTCCGTGGGTACGGTCTGATGGGGTAACCTTGCAGACTTCCTGAACCAAAATCCATATGAGGTCCCACTCTTATATGGGGTAATGGGGGAAAAAACGGTCCTAAGGGGGGTATCGCATAGTGGCTATTGCAGCTGACTGTAAATCAGCCGTCTCAGACATCGGTGGTTCGAGTCCATCTACCCCCACACAATATAGGTCGAAAGTCCTCACCTACAGGCTAGCTGGGCCCTTCCTCTTCTGTGAAAGGGGTTTACTGGGCCCTTCCTGAGGTGTTGGACCCGACCTTTTTTTCTCCCTTAGCTCAGTTGGTTAGAGCATCTGACTGTCATCATGGCAGCGTTCATCAGTAATGGTGAAATGAAAATACCTTAAATTCAGGGAACCCTGTAAAATGGCAACCCTGAGCGAAACCCGAAAGGGGACGTGCAGAGACTATAATAGGTACATCCTTATGGGATGATGGGATAGTCCAGACCACAAACACTTTAAGTGGTGACGAAAGTCATAGTGGTATGTAATCAGAGGGTCCTTGGTTCAAGCCCAAGAGGGAGAGCGCCGCCTGAAGACTGCAAGAAGGGGGGTGACTGATTTATTCGGTTACCCTCTTTTTTATTTCAAATATTATTTATAGATTTATATTATGACAAAAAAAGAAATTCATTTTACCGCAGCAGAACTTTACCAAGAATATGGTAAGTCGGGAACGTTAGACGTTTGTTTTGATTACATTAAAGAATCCACAAGAAAAAAAGAAATATTGTTTTGGGAAGATGTAATGAAATATATTGATGAAAATTTTGACGATGATTTGTCATTTGGATTTGGAGAATACTAAACTTTGCCTTATATTTGTACCACAACAAACACAAAAACATTAAACCCATGAAATTTACAGATTTGATTTTCGAGAAGTGTGAGGACAACCAGTTTCGTTCCGTAGGTAAGGTTAACGGATACCGTCTCAGCGTGGTGGCGGGTGATATGATGTACTGTGACCCACAAGAGGACCTTGACGATGTTGAGGGTTACAATAACTTCGAGGTGGCCGTATTGGACGACAACGGTTTCGTAACTCGTAAGTTCGTACCAGGTCTTGATGACGATGTCTTGGCATACGTATCACGAGATGAAATCAACGACATCATCAACGCGGTTGAGACAGGTGTTCCTCTCACCATCACTGAACAGGACACCATGAATGACGATTGAGACTAATACATTTGAACATAACCACTTAAATCTATTGATATGAATAAGACACCCCTTGATGAACTCATCGAAATGATGGAGAACTGTCATAACGACCCCGATAACGACCTCACAACTCTTGAGCAATGGTTGGGTATCGCAAAAGAATTCCGACACGATGTGCAAGATGTAAACTAATTATTATGAATTTGGACGATATATTAAAAGTAAAAGACAATACCTCAGAAAATGGAGATGATGAATATTTTGAATACCGACCTAAACAAACGAAAAGTAACTTATCCTTCAAACCGTATACTTGTTTTCACAGATATGAGTACCAAAAAAACGGTTAAACGTTACAACACTTCACGTCAGTATAACTATTGACGACTATATACAATCCCCTATTATTAGGGGACATCGGGATGTGGCGCAGTTGGTAGCGCACCTGCTTTGGGAGTAGGGGGTCCCAGGTTCAAGTCCTGGTATCCCGACTTAAGAAAGGGTTCTTTGACATAAACTAATATTAAAATTTAAAAACATGTTAGAATTAATTACAACCTTTTTAGGTGGTGTTCTACTATCAGGTCTTATCGGTTTGGTGGTATGGGTATCGTCTATTAAGAAGAAACATATCAAATTATCAAGAGTTACGAAACGTAACTTTAAAGACGTAGAACAAAAAGACGGAGAGCTTTTAGAAACCCTCCGTCATCTTAAAGAACAAGTTAAAATGCTTGAATTGGATGTTCACAAGTATGTGGACACTATCTACAGAGAAACTGATGAAAGGTTTCAAAATGTAGATAGAATGGTGGACAGTAGATTGGATAAACTGGAAGACAGATTAACCAAGATAAATAAAGATGGATGTGAACCCGTTAAGCAACAGTTAAACGGATAAAGTAGTTAAAGAACCCTTTCTTATTCTTTAAAGATTTTTGTATTAGTTTTAAATACACCCACATCAGGTACCATCCATTCCTGAACTATTATATACATTCCTGTGTCTATATAATCAAAATCCTGTACTTCTTGTCCCATCACATTGTATAAAGTAGTACGTAACAATTCACCGTCCTTTTCCTTTTTTAAGAACATTTCAAATTCACCCTCAGGTATTAATTGACCATCACAACTACTATCAAAATTAGCGATTATTTCTAATATATCAGTTACACCTACTATACCATCTTGGTCAGTATCAAGGGGATTACAAGGTTCTACTTCAAGTCCAAAATACTGTAACATTATAAGTATATCACTCGCCCAAATAAATCCATTACCATCGGCATCACCATAGCAAGTTGTAGGAATACAGCTTGGGGGTCCCACAGTAAATGGTATATTATCATTATTGCCCCATCCACCACAAAGAGCGTCACCAACCATTTCCTCATTTATCTCTACCCATATACATCTTTCTACAAACTGACATGGGTAATGCATACCATTACCAAATAAATCGTAAACCTCTACAGTATAGTTACCTTCGGAAAGACAAAAACCAAAAGTATCCACAGTACAACTAATGTTATTATCTTCGTTTTCATATAAGAAAATAGCCTCTCCTATAGGATTACCGATACTATCTGCTTCAAATAATTCTATATCAACTCCATATGGTAAAGCGTCCCATTCAACAATAATATCAACATAACTACCTTCGTAATTATTATAATCTAAGGTTGCAATATTATTTTCATTATTTATATCCTGCAAGGGTGTCGCCTCCACTGTAATATTAACAGGACCAAACCCGACGTTAAAATCGGGTATAGTTATAATTTCAGAATCACCAAAACCTAAATTACCTGACCACACTAAAGAACCTATTTGGTCATTTACATAATAATTAATTGTGGTTTCGGTTAAGATATCTGAACCTAAGTTTCTTATTTCGTAATAAGCACCTGTTAGTATAGGGTTACAACCTACGTTAGGTGCTACAATATTACTAATTTTAACATCAATACCACCTGGTATCCCACAAGCTAAATTATCTTCACTTATAAGACCAGGTCGATAGGTAATCAATTGATTTCTCATTCTATTAACTCCGTCAGGTGAAAACCTATCAGTACAATTATCATTACTATAATCCATAAAATTTTCCACCATAGTTTCGGGACAATCCAAATAATAGCAACCTACAGAACCTGTTGTAGGTGGTGTATCACAAAGTCTATCACCCTGTGCGTTACAATTTGTTTCAGTAGAACAACTAGAAGTAAAGTTAAACGTATGATATAAACCAAGATAGTGTCCCATCTCATGTATCAATGTACCATTTTTATTATAGTTGTTTAATGAAATAGGTGGTTCGAAACCAAACACAGGAGTGGCACAAACAATACCATCATAATTACCATTAACAGGTGGTAAATAAGCGAAGCCAAGAGGACTAAGACCACCATTAAGTTTGTGTACTACATAAATGTTACAATAATCTTGTATGGGCCAATAACATAATTCTTTAAGATTTTGTTCACTATTTGCATCTAATAGTGAAGTGGTTGACATCCCGTCTTCGGTGTAATTTGCGATTGTGTCAGGATTTTGTCTTGTAATACCATTTGTAGTGTTACCCTCAGGGTCAATAGAAGCTAAACAAAATTCTATATTAGAATCCGTGTAAGGATGTGTAAAACCACCACTATATTGTGAGGTATGCCAAGGCTCACCCGCAAATGCTCCGTTAAGGTTTGCAATGGCATTATAAATAATTTCATCAGATATATTACTTCCGGTACCATAATCGTCACCATCATGTAAAACGTGTACAACAACAGGTATTGTTAAAGTTTCATTGGACGATGCTCTCTGAGATTGGGTTGATAGTACATCTATAACAGTATTAAAACTCCTTTCAAATACGGGGTCTAATAACTGTTGTTCAAGTATTATATCCGTACCGCATCTTGTGGGTTCTTGAGAAAAACTTATGTTATTAAAAAAACTAAATAAAAATACTAAAATTAAAGGTCTAATAAATGTCATGTGAAATGGGTGAGTAGATTTGACCACTCACCCATAAATAGATTTTTTAATTAAGTTATCTATGTAGGAATATTCCTAACTATTCATTAACAAAAATTTTAATAACGTCCCTTGTACCATCAGAATATACAGTCTCTTTTATGTATACACCGTCACTTAGATATCTATTAAATGTTACACGCTCACCTCTTAAGGTGTAGTATTTAACGTCTGTGACTGTTTTATCTAAATCAAGTACATCTAAGTCCGCTAAATCTTTTAGAGTGTTTATAGGTACCATACCTACATCATAGAATTCACCTGTACCACAGTTATAACCCATTATCTGTAAAAACTCTAATACATCATTAACGTCAATAACAAAATTATTGTTTAAATCATACTCATTACACTCATCTATAGTCAATCCTGTAATAGCCAATAATTCTATTAAATCTCTAACAGTAACTAAACCGTCACCATTAAAATCACCTTTACACGGAGATGGTGGGCAATAAGTGACGCAAAAATCAAGTTCTAAAATTGAGCCGTAATCAGCATTATCAGGGTCTATAGAAAGGAGAGTGTTACCATTTACCTTTAAAGATAAACTACCACCACTATCACATATACCATCGTTTCCAAAATCGAAAGAACATAATCCATCACCATTTGCATCAGTAATTGTAAATGTGTAGCAACCATCAGGTATGCAAGTACCATAAGTATATGTATTAATACCAAACGGGTAACCATCACCATAAATAATAACATTACCTAACTCATTTGTGACAGACCATGAGATTTCATTGGCCCAGTTATCGGTAGTAATGTCAAACTCAAGCCAACTACCACCTGATAAATCAACTTCATGGTAATAAGTGTTATTATCAATGTATTCATCAATAGGGTATTCTATTTCTATTTCAAACACACCATCACCTATGGGATAATCTGTGAAATCTATAGTAACTGATTCACCACCATTAATAGATGGTATTGGTTGAGGTAAGTTATTTACATAAAGTATTGAGCCTTCTGCGATTTCACCACCATAGTTTAATATTTTAACACTAAAACTCACAGTATCTAAACACCAAGTCTGAGGTAGTGTAACTGTAGAAATACCCAAATCTTTAGAGTTAGGTGATTGACATGATACGTTATCATCGGCAACTAAATAAGGTAACCCATTCCAAATTTCTTCACGCATCCTCTCAATTTGTCCTTGGGTAAATGCTATTCTACATGTTTCTGAAGTATAATCCATATAATTTTCTACCATAGCATCAGGACATGTAGGTGAACTGCAACTTTGATTTGTTGAGGTAGGGGGGGTATCAGGAACTTGGTCTCCTTGGGTACATGGATTAGTTTCAGAATCACAATCTGAGGTTGTGAAACCATTACTGAAAGTGTGATATAAATTAAACGCATGACCAATTTCATGTGTCCAAGTAGCATTTAATTCCCTACCAGATTTTAAAGTACCTGTAGTCCCAGTTACATTATATAAACAAACAGGACCATATGAATAACCATTTAAACCAGTACCTGCAGAACCCAATAATGAAAATCCTTGTATCCCATTACCTCCATTGTTACCATTTATTTCGGTAACTACGTAGCAGTTAAAGTATTTATCTACCGGCCAATGATATAATTCTTTAATATAAGCGTGCGGTATTCCAGTAAGGGAGCCTGCAGTCCAAGATTCATTACTCATACCATCTTCAGCATATGATTCAAAAATGGGTTGACCTGCCCAAGTATTACTATAAGTTAAATCACTTGCGTCTACTCTATTAATCCCATCTGTTGGGGTATCGTCCGGTCCGCGAGCAGCCAAACAAAATTCAATTTTTCCGTCTTTTACCAGTGATAATTCGTACTCATCGTACTCATCAGTTAAAGAAGATAAAGCCTCAACATCACCTCTAAATCGGTGGTTAAGGTTTTCAATACAACTGAGAACCTGCTCATCTGAGATGTTGGTTCCCTCACCTACTGATTCTCCTAAGTGGAGAATATGAAACACTACAGGGATAGTAAGTACTTGTGCGGTATCTAAGTCAACTTCAGGTGCACAAGCAACTCTACTATTATATCTTTCCATCAAAAACGGGTTACGGATGATTAACTCATCAGTACCACATTGTTCTTGTGAAAAACCAAAAAAAGTTGTAAATAACAACAATACGGTTAACAGTAACTTGTTTAATTTCATTTTTTATTGAAAGTTATGCCCATAAATATGGTTTTATGTCAGAATAATCTTATAAAAATAAGTTTCAACTTAATTTTAGTGGTTTTTATTTGATGTTTTATTATTATTTGTTATATTTCTTACGATTGAAATCAATAAACTTAAAAAAGAAAAACGTTATGAAAAATCTATTTATGTTGTTCGCAATTTTTGCAATGGCTTCTTGTGGTACTTCTGAAAAAGAATGTGATAATCACGAAACTACTGTTGAGACTGAAGTTGTTACAGAAGAAACAGTAGAAGAGAGTTCTTTGGATGTTTCAGAAATTGAGACTGTTGGAGAGTTACTCGACACTTTGGAAACACTACCTTCTGAACCAACCGCAGAATGAAGAATTACGAAATAAATAATCAAGGTAAAAGAAAATCCCAGATGGATTTTAGTACTAAAGTAGTGAATATTGGTTATTATGGTATAATATCCTGTATTATCTTCTTTATGTTATATGAATGGTTAAAATGAAAAAGACAAAAATTATAAATTTGTTTGCAGGTCCTGGGGCTGGTAAATCTACCATAGCCTCAGGACTTTTTCACGAAATGAAAAAACGTCATATGAGTTGTGATGCACCATATGAATTCCCAAAAGAACTGGCGTGGAATAAATCAAATAAAGAAATTAAAGACCAGTTATATGTCATTGCAAATCAACACAGAGGCATTGTAAGGTCTTATGGTGAAGTGGATTATATTATTTTGGATTCACCATTATTATTATCATTAGCATATAAAGACAATTATACCTCATCTTACCCAGCAAGTTTATATGGTGAGAGTTTTGAAAAACTTATGTTTGACATTCATAATAGTTACGATAATATAAATATATTTTTAGAACGTCCTGATAAAGAACATCAGAATGAAGGTAGATTTCATGATGAACTGATGTCATTAGATTTGGATAGGAAAATAATGTCTATACTAAAAGAGAACGGTATCCCGTTTATCAAACTTAAAGTTAATGACGCCACAATTAATTCAATAATGGCTTTGGTTTAATTAATTTTTATACTTATATTTGTAAAACAATCGCGCTTTTAGCTCAGTTGGTTAGAGCATCGGACTCATAATCCGCAGGTCGTAGGTTCAAGTCCTACAAGGCGCACAAATAACACCAACAATGAATATTTTTGTATTAGACCGAGACGTTAGAAAATGTGCTGAATATCATAACGACAAACACGTTGTAAAAATGATTTTAGAGTCTGCCCAATTACTCTGTGGTGTTCACCATGTGGTTGAAGAAAATACCGATGAGGTACCATATAGACTTTCACACAAAAACCACCCCTGTTCAATATGGGCTCGAGAAAATATTTCAAACTATTTGTGGTTGTGTGAACTTGGACTTGAATTATGTAAAGAATATACTTACCGATATGAAAAGAGACATAAGTCACAAGACGTTATTGAGTGGTGTTTAATCAATCCTCCCAATATACCTGAAGAAGATTTTACCGAACCACCAAAAGCAATGCCTGAGGAATATAAGGTAGATGATGTTGTACAATCATATCGTAACTATTACCTTGGCGATAAAAAGTATTTCTCTAAGTGGAAAAAAAGAGATGTTCCCTCTTGGTTTTCTGATAATTAATGACTATAATCTATATATAAAAATTTGTGTTATGATATATGTAGCCTATACTATTATAACCCTAATGGGTCTTGTAACTTTAAATGAAATTATAAAAACAATAATTAATAGAAAATGAAAAAATATTTTGAATTCAGTAATACCATTAGTGGTACAAATTACTTTCTCCGTAACCTGTTGTCTACTTTTGGCGCTTTTGGTGGTGGATTTTTGATTGGATGGGGAATTGGTATGGAACAGACTTTCTTTACCGTCTTGGGTATGATTTTACTCGTACCAGCACTATGGTTAAATCTTTGTACTATTTATAAGAGGTCTAACGCACTTTTCCCTGAATACGCAACAGTCATTACAGTTGGTATGATTTTACTTCAAGTTCTCGGAGAGGTAAATCAGTTGTTTACTCTACCCACAATTATAATGGGTCTTATTCTCCTGTTTAAAAATTCAAATATTGAGGAACACAAAGGGTAATGAAGAAACTTATAATCACTCCTCTCGTTCTTGAGGACCAGATAGAGGTCCTACCTCAACTTAGGATTATCAAAAACCACGAAAAGTTTGGATGTGACTCTGTTGAGATTGCATGGATAAAGTGGGGTATTGCTTTTGATTGGAATAATTTAAATTAATATAATATGTTTAGTTTTGATGTTAAAATAGTAAAGTTTGAAAACCCTACGGAAGTTTGGTTTCAGGTATTAGTTATTAAATACTTTATCGGTATTCCTTATAGTAAAACATACCATTCTACGGGTTATGGTGAACACACTAAATCAGTAAAGTACGATACTTATGAATCGGCAAAAAATAGTAAATTTAAAATTTACAATATGTTGAGATTGAAGTATAATACAAAAACAACAAAAACAGTTTTGGACTAAACTGTGGGAGAGGTGGCAGAGTGGTCGAATGCACCGGTCTTGAAAACCGGCGTACTGCAAGGTACCGGGGGTTCGAATCCCTCCCTCTCCGCATAACATTAATAAAATGACAAACGAAGAAATCTATAAGTTCGGAGAGATTCAATACTTAAAAGGTAGATTGGATGAGTTGAATAAGGGATACGTTCCTCATTCTATGACAAGAGACAATAGAATTGTGGATAGTAGAATTAGTAAGTATGAAGACAAATTAAAAAATACGGACGAGATTTCATACTACCTATACCAAACAGAGCTAGGAAGTAAGAGATTCTCAAAAGAAAGAAGTAAAAAACACATTAAATCTCTTTTAGAAGAAGTGATAACACATATAGATAACGAAGAAATTAAAAATAAGATTTTAAATCAAATAGAAAAATATTAATATGGATTACGGAAAAGACTTTAAAAAATACGCAATGAGTGAACATAATATATCTTCACTCAATATGGATTATTACGATAAACAAATTAAGGGGTCTCTAACACCTTATATCCTTGAGGAGAGGGAAATGCGCGTAACACAGATGGATATCTTCTCTCGTTTGATGAGAGACCGTGTATTATGGGTTGCGGGTCCTGTTGATGACCGTATGTCTACTGTTGTGCAGGCACAACTTATGTACTTAGACTCTGTAGATAACTTGGATATTACGATGCATATCGATTCGCCTGGTGGGTCTGTAAAATCAGGACTTTCTATGGTTGATGTAATGCAATATATTAAATCTGACATTGTAACAGTAAATACCGGTATGGCGGCGTCTATGGGTTCAGTATTGTTGGGGGCAGGAACTAAGGGGAAACGCTCCTCACTTAGATTTTCTAAAACCATGTTACACCAATCAAGCGGAGGTGCTTATGGCAACATTCAAGATGCTAGAATTAACTTTGAAGAATGGGAAAAAGTTAATACCATTCTATTTGAACTTTTGGGTGAGTTTTGTGATAAGGACCCTAAACAGGTTATGGAAGATTCGTCTCGTGATTTTTGGTTAAGTGCGGAAGAATCTTTGGAATATGGTATTATCGATGAAGTTATCAAAAATAAAAGATGATTTTTAGGTAAGAAAAAAAGATAAAAGTTGATAAGTGTCAATATTTATCTTATGTATATTAAAAAAATATGGATTGGATAAGAATTATTGAGATTTTATTGACTTCCATCACATCGATAGTTGTGGCGTTAGTAGGTGCGGGTTTTTTCAAGAGATACAACGATAAAAAATACAACCAACAATCTAAAAGTAAGTTATTAGAACAAATCAAAAAAGATGAGATTGTTCACCTAGCTATTAGAGACGTTAGAAGAAGATATAATGCCGATAGAATTTATATATGGCAATTTCATAATGGAGGTTCGTTTTATACGACATCTCCAATGCAGAAGTTATCTATAACATATGAAAGATGTTCTCAGGGATTAGAAAGAAAGGTAGAAAAGAATCAAAATCATCTTATCACCAATTTTACAACTTATATAAAAGATGTTATGGATGGTAAGATGTTTTTTTCTGATGTAGGAAAAATGAGTGATATCGGTTTAAGGTCATTAGTACAATCAAATGGTACCAAATCACACTGTGCGGTTCCAATATATGATAAAGAAGGTCATTTAGTTGCTATGTTATGTTTAGATTGGGTGTGGAGTGATGTCCCCGCCCAATTTTTGAAAAAAGATGGTGGCTTCACACAGGACTTTATTGAGGAGTTCAGTAAAGATGCCGATACTTTAGACACATACTTATGAATATGACTAATACATACAAAAAAAACGGTAAATTGTTCTATATCGTATTTTTATTAGCAATACTTTCAGTAGTAAATACAATTGAGGGTTTTGTATATTGTAAAAATGGAATTGATACTTTATTCTTCATACTAGAAGGAATATCAATTATAATTAGTGTACTTGTACTACACTCAATATGGTGTATTTTTGATGAGGGAAAATGTACGACTTTTAAAAGGCACTAATCTTATTATTCCTATCTATTTTATAACCTTTGGAGTTACGTTTAATATTTTCTAATCTATACTCTATATCTTCTCCGTACCATTCGTCATAAAAATCTACAATATCATCTATAACATTAGTAACTATTATTTGTCCTATATAGTTTTTAAGTAGTTCGTCAATACTACCTAAATCTTCATTATTTAGTCTTTCACTTATTCCCTCTGCAAGACTTTCATCTTGAGTAGTTATAGTACTATACTGAATATTAATAACTTCTTCACTACCTTCTGTTTCACCTCCACCTTGACACTCAGGACATTCAAATCTTCCATCACCATAGCATTCACGACAGGTATTACTACCATCCCCATCACAATCAGAACATTTAATAAATTCATCACCGTCACAAAGTGAACATTCCTCACCTTCACAATCTTCACAACTTATTTGTCCTGCCCCATCACAATCACTACATTCTATTTCACCATCTCCACCGCATGATTCACAACTAACCTCACCATTACCATCACAATAATCACACTCAACATCTGGGTAATATTCTTCACTCATTTTTTGTACCATATCAATCATATAGATACTTCTAGTCTTACTTAGTGCAGTTGTATCATCATCACCACTTAATAAATTATAAGCAACAAAAATACTTCTAACCATTTCATCTCCAGGTAAACTACTCAATATACTTAATGTTGCTGGGTATGATAAAGTAGACTGTGCGATATAAGAAACTGATGGCATTTTATTCGTCATGCCTTTGTGTGATAGGTCCATAGTTACCCATCTCTCAATAATCTTACCTACTTTTAAAATATTTTCTTCCATATCCTGATAATACTATAAATAGTAAGTATTTATGTAATATACTACACTATAATGAGTAATATAAGAGAAAATATTAAACAGGTTTTAAAAGAATATACTGAAGAAGAGTTATATGATTACAAACCAAATTTTTCTGCAGAAGATTTGTTAAAGTATATTGAGTCTGAATGGGATATTGAGATGTTAGAAATGATTGACTCTAAAATACAGGATAGAATAGGTTATTTAACTCAAGTATTAGATGTGGGTACGAGAACTAAAGTAACAGGATTTAAAAGGTACGATGATTAAGTTAATAGATATATTATCTGAGGAGATTGAAAACAGATTATTAACTGAGTCAAGTAAAGCACCTAGTCCTATAGGTCCTACACATATTACTGATACGTATGGTATACGAAGAGGTTCAGGAGCTCACCGAGGTATTGACCTAAGAGCGCCTGTAGGTACTACCATATACTCACCAGGTGATGGTATTGTTAAATCGGCAGTTAAAGTCAATGAAACATATAATGAGATTAGTAGAAAAAGAACACCTAACGGTGATGATAGATGTGGTTCAAGGGTTATAATAGAACACACATCAGGACCATTAAATGGTTTAAAAACAGTATTTTGTCATATGAATAGTGTAGATGTCACTAAAGGTGAAAGTGTTAAACTTGGTGATTTAATTGGTACCACAGGTGGTGCATCTGGTGGTAGAGGTTCTGGAAATACCACAGGACCTCACCTACATTTAGGTTTAAAAAGTGGTAATGATTTTCTAAATCCATTAGATTATTTTGACTTAAATAAAGGGTTTGAAGACATGTTTGGGGACGACCAAACAACACAGGAACCTATATCTCCAGATTATGGAGATGAACCATCAGATACCGTAACACCACCTAAAGAATATGATTTATCTGATGATGGATTTAATGAGTTCATTGAAGATACCTTCACTCAACAAGAAAAAGATGAGGTCAATAAAATAGATGTTGAGTTAAAAGATAGAAATATATATTATGTGGTTTATAGAAAAAATAAACCAGACATGTTCTATCTATTCACTAACGGTAGATATAAATTACAGAATATCTAATTACTTACCTTGTAAGAAATCTTCTAGTTGTTCTTTATCTGGGTACCGTAGGTCTTTTTCACAAAGACTACAAATTACTCTCGGTGTGTTACCTCCGTTTATGAATTTAATTTCAGTATCGTTGTGTTTACACTCACCCTGAATCTCATTTTTAAGATTTTCAAGTTTTTTAATTTCATTGTTAATGAACTTAACCTTTCCAGTTTTTTCCATCATATTATTTTTTTAACAAAAAAGTAAATACAGAGTATTGCTACTAGATAATTGTTTTCAGTAAATATAGGGGGGAAATTGGTTATAAACAAAAAATTGTTACTAAAAATGTATGCTTATAACGAATAAATTACTTTTTTAGGTTTATGCCTTTCTTATATATATTCAAAAAAATAAAAAATAAAGATTTTTTATCTATTACTCTTTTTCGGTTGCATATTTAACAGTCAACCTTTTTAATATGTTCGTCTTTTATAATTATCCTTATTTCATTCTCAACTTTAGATTT
>UEXM01001886.1_pt1 | contig 16136 bp, 18 predicted proteins | sample 1796661 | NCBI WGS metagenome assembly UEXM01 (sample SAMEA4772469, study PRJEB27181) | metagenome | reverse complement strand
CTCTTATTTTACATAATATTCTCAAAAACTCTTGTACTCTAGATGTCATATTATCACCCAATGTAGAACAAAAATATACAAAGATTCTTTTGTTTGGTGTTGAAGAATGATTGTATATACCAGACATCAACAATCTATAATCTTTAATATCACCCATGACTTCTGCAAGTTCTCTGTTACTTGTAAAAGTTTCTTTGAGTTTATCAAAAAACTCATCTTGATCTAAGTCTTCATATAGCGGATTAGTGTTGATATATCCATTTGCTTTTAGAAAACTCGAAAGAGTTTTCATATGATCGTAGAAAATATCGTATGAATCCTCCATTTTTTAGAACTAAAAATTGTTAATTATTCATTTTTATAACTTTAAAATGGCATTTGTAAATAGTTGTGATGCAGAGAGTTCATCACCATATTGTATATGCACTGACTACTACGGAAATATATTACCAGAGTATAGAGAATTTGATACCGCTACACAAACATTCACATGTTGTAATGAACTAAAAGACTATGCTGCGGCTGATACAAGTGGCGATAATTGGGTACTAAATTATGTTAGTGGATTACAACAAGGTACAAATTGTAGTAATATACTTAACGGTGTAACTACCGATACTGAATTTAAACAAAAATTACCTTTATTATATTATCAGGGACTTTTTAACGGTAGTTTATTTAGAAGTAGTAAATTTTCTGCTCCTGTAACATTTACTGGCAAAACTATAACATGTTCAACTGGAAATATACCATATCTTGTTTCTTATCCTAATTATAGTAATGGTCAAAAAGAATACAAAGTTTTGTGTGGAAGTAGTGTTATATCATCGTTACAAAATTTGAAATACGATAATTCTGATACATTATTAGATTACTCGTTAAACTATATATTACAGAAAACTGGCGAAAATTGTAACTCAAGTTCTTGTACAACCAAATTTGATGTATCTACAGAAAACGAATATAATATAGGTGACGTGGCATATAATTCTCCAGGAAACATAAACAGCGACTCTGTAGTATTGAAATGGTGGTTTTGGTTTATGTTGTTAATGATAATATTCGTAGTAGGGTTTGGGATATATTATTTGTATTATCATGGAATGTCGAATTACTTTAAAACCTCTGTAAATTATCTTAACAGTGTTAAGAAAGGATTAGGTAACACTGCAAGGAAACATGCTAAAAAGAACCAAAAAGCACATTTTCACATGAATACTTAAAAATGAAAATATAAAAAAGGTTATTATATCAAATGTCTGTTGAAATACTATCTGAAGATGATTACAAATCTTCTACCGTAACTATGGTAGGTACCTTAAACAAGTCCATTAAAACAAGATCTGTTGCAGAATACCTACCAGTAGTTCATCTTTTCAACCTGAAAGGAGAGAGAATAAAACTCGATTCTGGTACAAGAGATGGAATCAACTTTTTTGGTATTAATGGAATAATCATAACATCGTGTTATAAAGATATCAGAAGAGGCGTTAGACTAGGCGCTATGAATAATATGATATGTTCAGATTTACAAATCTTAGATAAGAACGTCCATATAAAGTTATCTGAAACAATAATAACAAGCGTTGGAACGTGTGGTTATGAAAATGGAAAAATTGCCTTCAGTTGTATGATCAGACATCTAAATGCACTAAAAGATAATATAGAACATTTTCAATCTTTAGACAAAGAAGAACAAAATATTATATATAAATGGATTGAGAAAAATTGTATTGTTGAAGGAAAACTTAAACGTTTAGTTGATATTTCTTCACCTCACCATATTGATAAACGAGGTTTAGCAACTCTATTAATTTATATAGATGATTTTGAATGTTATGAAACAGATAAGTTTCTGGATAAGATAAAAAACATTAGATTTATGGAGAATATTTTTGAAGGTAGGTTGGAAGATGTTAGACCAAAACTTTACAATTCTGTTTATCATATTAAAATTTGTAACAAAGATGAAAGAATCTATCTACATCGAATGGCAGCGTATCTATTAGATATACATAATATCTCGGTGGAATTTCACAACTGGAAATCTGAAGGAGTGATTATATGTTTTCCAATAGAAAATAACAGCGAGTTAAATACGCAAAATAAAGAATATAAGCATCGTTTTACAGTTCATGAAAGATCGTCAATGAGACAATGTTCTCCGGGTAAGAAAGAAGAATCATACAAATATTACAAAGGTGTTATGGTTCTTATCAAAGAGTTTATAGAAAATGGTCAAAATTATGATGGTTTTAAGAAGTATATATCAGAAGAAAGTAGGATCATATAATTTTTATCTTTTAAAAAGATAAAAATGAGTAAATTAGCAGATAGTAAAATCAGAAAGTATATTCCAGAAAACATAATTTCAACGCTATCTTATGTGGACGCTGATACATTTCCATATAACCTACCTTTGGTGTCAACTAAGGAAATGTTAAGAATATTAGCAGTTTTTATCAGAACAGGTAAAAGTTTCTCTCAAATTAAAAATGATCTTGTAGACATAGCCGATGGAAAGTCAAACGAACTGTCTGATTTTGTGAATACCTACCCACGGAATAATAACAATATTGTTGTTGAACGTATTCTTATGTTCTTCTTGGGATTTTTTCTAGCATTTGGACTTGTTAAGGGAACTTTAAGTGCTATCTAAAAAATCTTTGATATCTTTATAAAGATCCATCAAACTACCTTCATATGATTTCACGCGTCCATAGTTTACAAAGTAGTTTTTGATATCCAATTGAAGGTGTTGATAATCTTTATCTTGTTTATCATGACTAAGAATATCTAAAAATGTCGGTTTGAAAATTACATATTTACAGATTTTTCTGATAACATATTTTTCAAATTCTTCCATAACGCTTAATGTATCATCGTTGATGATGTCTGTAGGAAAAATTGAAGTCCAAGGATAAAATTTATATAATGTACTATAATGTTTGTACATTATATAAATACACGTATATGTGTATATCTCTACTTCTTTCTTAGTATTTAGTTTTCCTTGTTCCTCGTTTATCTCGTCTTTTAGTTTTACATCATCTCTACTGAAAGCATAATCTAGATACTCGTCAAATAATCTTAATGCTTGAAATAACAAATCATAACTAAACCATTTATATTTTTTCCTTTTGTTGTAAATATTGAACAGAATATTTACTGCCCATCGTCTTTCAATGCAATCTATTATGGTGATGTTTGTATTTAAACTTTTAACAGGAGGATATTTTTTACGCATATCTTGATAGTAAGATTTAAAAGATTTGAAAAATGGATGCTCAATACATTGTTTGGCAGTATATCTTTTCTTTGGATCAAGAGTTAGCATGCGAGACATAAGATCAGCAAACTCATTTATAGTTCCGCCTTTTTTATTAAATTCACGAACATTTGTATCTGATTTTAACATATCCATAAAAGAGGTTTTCTTTGATCTTGGTAAATCAGCTTTAAATTTACATTTACCTTTCTTAATAAACTCTTCCAGTTCTTCTAATGTGAAGTTTTCTGGATGTGTTTTAACAATATCATCAAAAATCATTTTATCATCATCTCTCTTACTTGTAATAAATGGTGTTTTGGTAACAATCTCATAGAATACACATCCAAGTGACCATATATCAGAAGGGAATGAATAATGAGGATACTCACAACATATTTCCGGAGCACGATACCAAGATGTAACAGCACCTGGTGTTGATGGTCTATAGTTATTTGGAACACATGATAATCCAAAATCACAAAATTTGGCATAAGGTATGTTTTCTTCCATTGATACTAAAACATTTGGTGGTTTAATGTCTCTATGTAAAATTCCCTTAGCATGAAAAAACTCCATTCCAAGTAACAATTGACACATAATAGTCTTCAATTGATGGAAATTTTTACATTTATCCATAAATTTATCAAGGTCATAATCAGAGTATTCCATGATGAAGTGATGGCTGTCTTCTTTCATCTTGTGGCGTTTGGGTTTGGGTGTCCATGGTTTCTCCTTTTCAAAAGGGTCTCCCACAGATATTGATTTCAAACGAATAACACAGGGATGATTGAGAGATGCCAAAAAGTTCATCTCCCGCAAACATGATACACCCTTGGTTCCATTGTCGCCATAGTTTCGTTTAACTGCAACACGTTGGACTTTAGTTTCATCGTCTTTTTGTACAGTGAGTTTTGCTTCATATACAACACCATATGCTCCCTCTCCACATTTTCCTTTTCTGTCTAAACGAATTGACATTTTATTTAATAATTGTTAATAGTAATTTCAATTTAAAATGGAAAATACCGAACTCTATCAAAAATTAGTAAATTGTAATTGTCTTAAAAAAGGGAAATTTAAACTTAAAAACGGAGAAACGTCTGAATATTATTTTGATATTAAGAATGTAATATCACACCCATCCTTGCTAAGATACATTGGAATTCAGTTGTTTAACATATTGGACGAATTTGATATTATTTGTGGTATACCCTACGGAGCATTACCAATAGCTACATATATTTCAACTACGTATAACAAACCTCTAATTTACATTAGAGATAAGAAAAAAGAATATGGTACACAAAAATTAATTGAAGGAGAGTACAAGAAAACAGATAGATGTGTGATTATAGATGATGTATTGACTACAGGTGGTTCATTACAAAAGGATTACGATATTCTCAAAGATTATGTTAATATTGTCGATACTGCTGTTGTTGTAAATAGAAATAAAGATTACAAAATTAAGAGTTTATTAGAATTAAACTGATTTTAAAATAATAAATTTTAAAATCAAATCATGAAGGTTGCTATTATACAATATCCTGGCTCGAACTGCGATTTAGACGCCAAGCGTTATTTTGGCGGCGATTTCGTATTTCACAAAGAACATGTATTACACGGAAAATACGACTTGATCGTAATACCTGGAGGATTTGCTTTTGGTGATAGAATTTACACGAAGGCAACAGGACACTATCAAATATCACCAGGTCAACAGGCAATAGAATCCTCGGTAACAAAAATAATTCTTGCCGCACATGAAAAAAATATACCTATTTTAGGTATTTGTAATGGATTTCAAATATTGATAAAGCTTGGTTTACTAACAGGTAAACTAGAATGTAATGAAGATGGTAAATTTCATTCAAAAAATGTCAAATGTGTGTTTCAAGAAAATAAAGTTTATGATGTTTACAGAAAATACGAAATTCCTATAGCAAACAAGTATGGACGATATATTGGGGATCCTAAAGATGCTTTTTTAACTTACACAGATTATGATACTGAAATAGCAGGTGTTCGAAATGGTAATGTTTTTGGTATGATGCCTCACCCTGAACGTCTGCCTAATAATCTTGATTTGAAACACAGGTTATTTAACATGATATTTAACTATACTGTACCTGATTATGATATTAAGAGGATTATGGAAAGTGAACATGTATCATATAAAAGTACCAAAAAGTATCTCAAAGATTTATATATTGAAGGCGACCATGTAATACAAGGTCCTGGTGAAAATGCTGGTATCATAGATATTGGTGATGGGTATGCTTTATGTTTACGAATAGAAAGTCACAATCATCCTATTTTTATCAATCCATTTCAAGGCGCGGCAACAGGTGTCGGTGGTATCATTAGAGATATAACTACAATGGGCGCAAGACCAATTGCTTTATTTGATTTCTTACGTTTTGGAACAGATCATTACTCAGAGAAGATTGAAGAAGGTACTATTGAAGGCATATCTTATTATGGTAATTGTATTGGGGTACCAGTTGTCGGAGGTGAGATATACAGAGACAAAGTATATGATAACAATCCGCTACTGAATGTTGGTTGTATTGGTATTGTTAAGAAAGATAATATTATTTATGGTAATGTAGATCAGAAAGGTTCAGATATAATATATATTGGGGCAAAAACCGGCGCAGAAGGCATTGGAGGTGCTGATATGGCATCAAAACAATTCACTGGTAATGTATTAAATCTTCATCAGAACATTCAAACCGGTGATCCGTTTTTGGGTAAATTGTTAGTAGAAGTATGTTCTGAACTTGCTGAATCAGGTATTGTCGAAGGGATGCAAGACATGGGTGCTGGAGGATTACTATGTTCTACATTAGAATTAATAGAGAGAGGAAGAGAAAAACATAACCAAAATTTTGGTTGTCACATATACATAGATGATGTTCCTTGTAAAGAAAATCTTTCAGATTCAGATATTCTTATCTCAGAGTCACAAGAACGCATGGTTTTGACATGTAATCCCAAGAATACTTGGACGGTAGAATACATATGTAGAAAATGGGATTTAGAATATAAAAAGATTGGTTATGTTACAAATGATGGAAATTATACTGTCTATAATAAAGATAAAGTTGTTTACAATGCCGATATAAGAAACTTTACAAGTATAATTCAAGATTGGGACTTAGTAAGTAGCGGTCCAAATTTCATAAAGAAAACAAAAACAACAACAAAACAGTGGGAGCAGTATGATAATACACTTGGAGGTAGAACAATAAAAGGACCATTAGAACCAGGTTCTTATTCAATTTTAGATCTACATGAAATTGGTAAGAAGTTGTATGTCACTTGGGGTACCACATTTGGAGAATGTTATGGCAAAATGCTGAAATTTGATGCTAAAAATACAGCTATTGTCAATTGTATGAACTTTGGTCACCCTAAAGATTGTATGGGTGACTTCAAACATGTAATAGAAGACCTTACAATAAAATGTAGGCAACATAAAATACCAGTTATTGGTGGTAATGTCAGTTTATATAACTGTACAAATGATGTATCAATTCCTCGTTCACCTGTATTTATGATGGTTGGTATAGAAAAGTAATTTAATTATATTAAAGTAATATAATTAATTTAGATAAGACCTTCAAGTTTCATGCTACGCATAAGTCTTGTAACCCCAATACCACCTCCTGATCGTGGGAAGAAATCAAAACTAAGATAATCTTCCATTTCAGCCATTGTGCGTTCAGCACCAAACAGATCATATAATTTATCTTTGTATCCACCTTCGCTGATAGTTTCAAAGGTTTCTCTCATAATCTTCTTGTCGGTTTCTCTTTCAGCACTTCCAATTGTTTCATGACCACTCAAGATAACATCAATCTTGTTTGATGTACCTTCTTCGTTTCTCTTCATATTCCAGAATGGACTGGTGTGTTCAGGAAAGTGGGTCAAGAAGTAAGTTGGCGTCTTTTCTTCATAAAGTTTTGCTTCATGTTCATGCTCAAGTTCTTGAACATTGTATTCTTCAGCAACATCAGCATATTTACCAACAACAAACTTAGATGAATCATAACCGAGATATTCTAAAAGTTCCTTTTCGAGTTGAATGAGTGCATCAATTCCTCCTTTCATTTCAAATTCAAACAACGGGAAGATAAGATCATGACGTCCTGGAACTGGTTCAGGTTCGTTTCTGTAACTAGTACTAATACAGAAATAACCATCTACAGTTGGGTTCTTCAGCATCTCATATTCCAACCACATTTGTCCGGTTTGCGGTAGCGGCCAAACCGTTCCATTATAATCAAAAGTAGATACAGTGAAAGGGTCTTCGCATGCTGCCAAAATACTCAATCTATTTTGAGCATGAACTTCTTGGAAGTTCTTTGAAAGGAAGAACTGTCTGAGTTTTTGCACGACTTTATTAAAGTCGCATGTATTAACATTGAGTGAACTTTCGTAAGGTCTCATATCCATTTTGTTAGAAAAATTATTTAAAAAGTTTTAATTTTAAAAAGTTAATTATTTTGTTAATCTTTCATAACACTCTAAATATTTCTCTGTAATTTTATCTACAATATTTTGAGGTATTTCTGGAGCAACTGGTATTTCACCATTCTTGAATGCCTTCTCAAATTGTTCTGTATATTTATTTTCTATTAACCAGTCTCTAAGAATCTGTTTGTCATATGATTCTTGTTTAGCTCCAACCCTATATGTAGATTTATCCCATATTCTATACTCATCAGGACCAATTGAGTCAGCAAGATAAATTGTACCATCTTTCTTACCAAACTCAAGTTTGATATCAACAAGGATAAAACCTGACTTATCACAAATATCTGACATTTCATTATAAATATCTGTAGATGTTTTTCTCAACCATTCATATTCTTCTTCAGTAACTAATTTCATATCTAATGCTTGAAGTTTGGTAACCGGTTCGTCATGTTCATCTTTAGTCGTGGGATCAAAAACAGGTTCTGGGAACTTTGAAGCTACCATACTATGAGTATATTTTTCATCAGTGTCTATTTCACCTCTAAAATAGCGCTTAACATAACTACCGTAAAAATATCCACGAACAATACATTCCATAGGTATCATATCAAGTTTTGTTGTCAATATTTCATCTTCAGAAACTTTACAAATATAGTGACTTCTTTGTTTTAATCTACCAAACCAAAACTTTGAAAAATCGGCTAAAATCTTACCTTTTTGTGGTATTGGTGTATCGAATTTAACATCGAATGCAGATACTCTATCGCTAAACTTAAACTTTATGACATCATTACCTTCATCGTACATGTCTTTAACTTTACCAGATCTTATAAAACTCATTTTATCTGTCAACCACTTAAACAAATCCTAAATAAAATGTCAATCTACATAATCGGCGATGGTTCTAGAGAAGAGGTAATCGCTGAAACATTGGAAAAATCTAAGAAAGTTAACAATATAACTATATCAAAATATCTTCCAACAAGTGATTTAGATATAGATATGGTTGTAATTGGAAATGAAGAACATATAGCAAATGGATACAAAGATTTCACTTCGTATGAATGTTTCGCGCCATCTAAAAAAGCAGCTAAAATAGAAGGTTGTAAAATATTTTCAAAGCAGTTTATGGAAGAGAATAATATACCTACACCAAAATTTTATATATTCAGTAATCGTTATAATGCTTATTCTTTTCTTAATCAGAATTTTACTGAAGATAGCAAATATGTCCTAAAACTACCAGAACTTTATAAAGGTAAAGGTGTTTTTGTACCTGAAACAAAAGAAGAGGCAATAAAATCTTTAGAAGATATATTTCAAGGAAACTTTACTAGAGACATAATAATTGAAGAAAGAGTATATGGAACCGAGGTTTCTGTTATGGGTTTCTGTAATGGAAGAGATATAGAATTAATGCCACAGGTTATGGACTATAAACGTATTTACGATGGCGATAAGGGACCAAACACAGGTGGGATGGGATCTATAGCGCCTGTGAATATACTTAACAAAAAAGAACTAGAACAATTGAAACATCATATGTTAAAGGTCGTTGAAAAACTTGATTTTAGGGGAGTTTTATATGCTGGTGTAATGAAACATACTAAAGGGTATTCTATTTTGGAGTTTAATTGTAGATTTGGTGATCCGGAAACTCAAGTAGTTTTGAATCTCTTAGATAGTGATTTATATGATATTATGTATGATTGTATACATGGAAACATAATGGAGGTAGAATGGAAAGATTTATCTTGCGCCTGTGTTGTTATGTCACATGTAGACTATCCTCATTCTAAACTTAAAGAAGCAACAAAAGTAGAAATTCAAGATTTGCAAACGAAAATATATAGCGGTTCATTGTTCGATTCACAAACAATAGGAGGTAGAGTAGCATCACTTGTATCTACAGGTAATAGTATATCAGGGTGTTTAGAAACAATATACAACGAGGCGCAAAAGGTAAAATATGAAGGTAAATATTACCGCAGAGATATAGGTCTAAATTACATTACAAAAAATGACAAAAGAAGACTAAAGATTGGTATTCTAGGTTCAACGAAGGGTACCAGTATTGAAAAACTACTCCAAAAACGAGAAAATATGAATATTAGTATAGATGTTATAGTATCGTCCCGACCGTCTGCTATACTTGAAAAGGGTAAAGAATACAATATACCTTCGTTTTACTTACCTTATTCAAGAAAAAATGAAGATTATTATGACAATCTTACAAATATTTTGATGGTATATGATCTAGATTTGATTTTAACGGTTGGGTTTATGAATATCTTTCCGCCAGAATTTTGTGACAAATTTAAGGGAAAATTATACAATATTCATCCATCATTGTTGCCTAGACACAAAGGGTTATGTGGTTTGAATGTTCATCAGTCTGTGATTGAATCCAATGACTTGTTTTCAGGATGTACTATACATGAAATAACACCAGAAGTTGACAATGGTAGAATAAAATTACAGAAACAATGTAAAATAGACCATATTAATAATATACACAAACTTAAAGATGAAATACAAAAACTTGAACGCGATGCTCTAATTGAGTTTATTCAAATACAACAAGGTAAATCCATAACATATAAAGATTCAGGTGTGGATATAGATATCGGTAACCAGTTTGTAAAAACCATAAAGGATATTAATATTGGAGATTTTTGTGGATTTTTTGAAGTAGGGGGTAAGAAGATAGGTTTATGTTGTGACGGTGTTGGAACAAAACTTGATATTGCTAATAAATATAATAAATTAGATAATATTGGAATCGACTTGGTTGCTATGTGTGTCAATGATTTGATAGTTAGAGGTTTTAGACCAAAGGCTTTCTTAGATTATATTGCGCAAGAAAAACTAGATCAAACCAAACTCAAAACCATTGTCGATAGTATTAAAGAAGGTTGTAGAATAGCCGGATGTGAGTTGCTTGGCGGCGAGACAGCAGAGATGCCTGGAATTTACTTCAACAAAGGTTTTGATCTTGCTGGGTTTAGTGTTGGTGTTTTGGATAAACAACTCTATCCAAAAATTGAAGAAATCATACATGGATGCAAAATTTACGGTTTGAAATCAAACGGTATACATTCTAATGGATTTTCACTTGTAAGAAAACTATTAAAATCTTATGACTATGATACAGATATTTTACTAAAACCAACTAAAATTTATACAGAATGTTTAGATATTATGAAAGAATATAAAGATGAATTACTTGGTTTGGCGCATATTACAGGAGGTGGACTTATAGATAACATTTTGCGCATAGTACCTTGTGGATTGAATATCAAACTTGATATTGAAATTAAAGATGAGTTCAAATGGATTATGGATAAGGGTAAATTAACACTTAATGATATGCTTACAACATTTAATTGTGGTTATGGTATTGCTTTGATATTTAAACCAGGATTTGCTACAACCAAGTATGACTTTATTGGAGAAATTTTGAAATCTCAAGATTCCGAAATCCAGTACACTTATACAGATTATCTATAGTTTGGTATATAACTTTACAACCTAAATATTCTTCTATTTGTTCATGTGTTCTATTGTAACTTACTAGTTCTTTTTTACTTGTTATGTTAATACCATAGTGATTGGGACTCACTACTTTAGGTGAACAGGATAAAAATACAACATTACATTTTTTCTCTTTGAATTTAGAAATTATGGACTTTGAAACAGTGCCTCTAACAATAGAATCGTCTACTATCAATATATTGTTATAATTGAAATGTGAATCAAAAAATGTAAATTTCTTATTTACATATTTCTCTCTTTCTTCTTGAGTTGGAAGGATAAATGATCTTCTCTTTGTAACTACTGGTTCAAAATATGTTTTTCTAAGCAAATTTGCTATTTCTAATGCATACACTCTAGCAGAGTTAGGTATTCCACATACAGCATCAAATGATAAACCATCTAATAATTTAACACATGTTTCTGCCATCTTCAATCTGAAATCTCTTACCGATAAACCATATATGGTGGTTTTAGCATTAGATAAATAAATATACTCGAAAATACAAGGTTTTAGATCATTTGTTGTTTGATATTTTGTTATATTTCCATTGTCTATTTTCACGATTTGACCTGGTTGAATATCATCTATAATTTCGATGTTATTGGTTTCAAAACCATTATTTTCAGAGGATATAATTATATCATCGTCTTTTGTTCCATAGCAACCAGGTCTGATACCGTGTTTATCTTTGAAAGCGTAAATACAACCTTCATATATCATTAATACGAAAAACGAACCTTCTACATTATTTATAGTATATTTAAGTGTTTCTATGATATTATTCGTTTTGTTTTCTAATATAAACTGTAGTAACGCATGAGTATCTGATATGTCGTGATCAAGATGTACATTTCCGTTATGAACGAGACTTATACCGTTTTTAAATATTGGTTGACTAGAAACTTCATCTACTTTTCCATAGGTCCTATATCTAGTATGTCCTATGGCAATCTTACCTTCTATACCTTTTGGTATAACTCTTATAAGTCCCATATATTTTTCTATATTAGTCCCATCTGTGTAACCATAAGAGTCTTGTCCTCTGTGTTGAAGATCTAATAGTCTGAAATATAATTTTTTTCTTATTTCTGTCTTGGTATATATTCCAACAATACCACACATTTTATTAAACTTATTTATATACATTATAAAATGGAAACTGGATGGGCTATTTTAGAAACTGTACCTGATCCAATGTATACAGCACGAGCTACTAAGAAGTCTAAGAAGTCCAGTAAAGGAAATAAAGATGCATGTTATCATGAAGCAAAAAGAAAGTTTAAAGTATTTCCATCAGCATACGCTAGTGGTTACATCGCTAAATGTCGCAAGAAAAAGGGCAGTGTAAAGAAATCAGATAAAGGTTCTTCTTTAAAACGTTGGTATAAAGAAGATTGGCGTGATGAAAAGGGGGATGTATGTGGTAGTTCTAAGAACAAGAATACTAAAAAATGCCGTCCGCGTAAACGTGTTACTAGTAAAACACCAGTTACTTGGACTGAGATGAGTCCTACTGAAAAGAAAAGAGCAGTAAAAGAGAAGAAAAAGGTTGGAATGGGTAAGCGTACAAGTAAAGTTAAATCTAAAAAATAAAGTAAGCGTCGTAATATTTTATTTTATTATACGTCTTAACTTTAACATATGCTCCTATTCTTTCAGTAAATGGACAATGAAAGTCTTTTTTTAACTTGTATCCTTTAAGATTAATGATTTGGTCGTCATGATAACCTATTATACCTCTTTTGTGTTTTACTATACTTTCTATATAATGAGCAGATATTAACATTTTATTTTAAATTACATTTAAAATAATCACTTTAAAAATGGGTAAAAACATTGTTTTAGACATTGATGCTACATTAGTCCATACTCATGGAGATGACGATGAATATGTTAATTTGAAACTTTTTACTGATCCTAAGATGGCAAAGCACCGTGGTAGAACATATACTATGAACCTCACCGATGTTACGTCACCGCCTGGTACAGGGGAAGAACTGAAGTTATATGGAATTTACCGACCTTGGTTGAAAGAGTTTTTAGATTTTTGTTTCAAATATTTCGATAATGTAGTCATTTGGTCTGCGGGTAAAAAGAAGTACGTCGAAAAGATGTGCGAGTTAATGTTTACCGATAGGAACAAACAACCATTTTTGATATACAGTTACAGGGATTGTGAAATTAGAGACGACTATATTAGAAAACCACTAACAAAGTTGTATAACGATCCAAGAACTAAGGGTATGTTTAATGAGAGAAATACATATGTGGTAGACGATAGAGACGACACATTTGCTTTAAACAAGGGTAATGGTATTCTGATACCAGAATATGAAGCAGATTTAACATTGAAGGGAATCAATAAAAAAGATGAAAATTTACTAAAATTTATGGCGTGGTTAATTTCTCCTGAAAACAGAGAAGCCGCAGATGTACGCAAATTGAATAAGAGTAAAATCTTTAAGACAAGTAAAGATGTTTATATGAAATTATTGGATTAATAAAATGGTACAATACGGTCTTATAGGATTATCAGCAGCACTTGTAGTCTCTGGTATAGGTTTGGGTGTATATATAGCAGATAAAGAAGGACAACTTAATTTCTTAAAAACAGCACATTATGCTTCATTATTCATTCTTATATTGGCATACATATTGTCTTGGTTAGCAATGACTTGGATGGCAAATCCAGAGAAATTTGAAGTAAGACCAAAACAATGGATCGCATTTGGTTTCACTCTACTTATGGCAATCTTTTGGTGGGGTAGATACATATTTACTATAGCAGATACTGCTGAAACAGCACCTAAATAATAAAATATGTTTTAATAAACATATTTTAAAATGGATAACCTTCTAGTAAACAATTTTTCAAGAATAGTGAGAAGATTGTTATCCGAAGAAAATAAAGATAAGCTACTTGGCGAGATTTCAGATGACCTTGAGCAGTATATTGCTGACATCAAGAATATGGTAGATGCTGGAACTATTACATATGACCAACTTCGAGATGAAATTTCGAATAATCTTAATATCACTGAAGATCAGAGACCAGGTAGTGTAGCGCAAATGCTATTAGGATGTATCGATGAAGAATCTTGTCCTATGAGACAAGAAGAAGTGTTAGACATACCTTATTTCTACGACAAGGATCAAAAGAAAATTATACCTATGACAAGAATTAACAGTTCTATAACAAATGATTCTTATGCTGTTGTATATATTACAGGTAGTCCGTCGGATATTAGTATCGACGCATTGAGAGAACTCGAGGAAAATGGTTTTAGCAAGATCAAGATAATGCATAAGAAATCAACAAAATCTAAATATAAAACATTCAATATCGATAATCTAAATTTGTATATGAACCCACAAAATATGTTCAATTACAAAACTGGTGCATTAGTTATGGTGCTTTTAGCAATTATACTATTTTTGATATACAAGAGATATTAATCTTCATTATAATAATCTGAATCTTCACTATAATCACTTTCATCTTCATATTCTTCCATACTTGTATTCATAAAGTTAATGTATTGCGCGTAACATACAATATCTTCTAATAGTTTCATTTTCTTAATATCATCTGTTAGATTAAAAACCTTGTATACATCACTTTCATATTCTAACACCTTAGAGCCAAAATCTTGGTCTGTATATGGTCTAATGTTTTTCATAATAGCCATACAGACAACTACTAATTTAGTATTGATAATTGTAAAATTTGGATAAGCTGATACTTTGTCAACAATAGCATTAATCTCACTATCTGATATTGAAACTTTAGATGATAACAATTGGATTTCACGTATTTCTTCAACCATTCTGAGTTTCGTTGAATCAACTAGAGACATCTGTTGCCTCATGCTCCGTTTGTCAAACTTTACTTTACCTCCACCATCTTTTTTAATCTTAGCGAATGTCGCAAAACTAGACATTTTAAAATTGAATATTATATTTTATTTAAACAAATAAAATATGGATCAAGATACATACTTTTACAGCATTTTACACGAGCGTTGCTCCTGTCGTCAAAAAAATGGAGATCTTAGGAATCTTGGTAATCTTTATCGTGTGTTTACTAAGCGCATTAACGATGGAGACAAACCCACAGATGTATTGTCATCTATCGATGATGGAGATGGAGAAAGAGGACTTAATAGAATTTGCTGCAGATCTCGTTTTCTGTCTGTACCGTTAGTTCCCATGATTGATCGTTCAAGGGATCGTATATATGATGACAGAAAGGGAGATGTGATTAAAAAAGATACACCTAAACTAGAGCCTGGTTTTCAACCTTACGACTTCCCTGCTGTTGATGGTACAAAAGCAATGAAAGTTGTACCACCTACAGTTAAGATTGAAGGTGCTTTACCAGGTGGTTTCTAACGCCCGCATTCTATGAAAGATGTAAGAACACTAAATTGTGATGGACTCCATTTTTTTCTAGGAGACCAGTTTAATCTAGATACTTCTATTATTTTATCTTTATATTGTAAAGATAATGTTTCGTTATCTTCTGGAAATTTGTCTTCCCAGTTAACAATGTTAATATATGCTACATCACCCTTCAAATCTAAGTTTGTAACGAATCCCCAGTTTTGAGAAACAAAGAATTTGAATAGTGGGTGATATTTAATATCACTCACTCCTTTGGCGGAGAGTGTTAAAGCTTGCGTCATTTATTAAATATATTTTTTTAAAAAAATATAAATTTATAACATTAGTGTTTCAAGATTAGTTTCAAAAACATCGTTATTATCATATACATGAATTGACAATGATCTATCAAGACTGATATTGAAAATATTGTGATAATCATCTTCAATTACATTACCC
>UEXM01001884.1_pt1 | contig 16146 bp, 29 predicted proteins | sample 1796661 | NCBI WGS metagenome assembly UEXM01 (sample SAMEA4772469, study PRJEB27181) | metagenome | reverse complement strand
GGCCGAGGTAACTTTTGTTACATTCTATTTTAGGATTCGCAGCAACACTCATTATGTTGCTGCTTTTGCTTTATCTTATCTATCTATCAAGGGAAGGAAAACTATGATTCCTTTTGCTTTTGCATGTGTATTTTGTGCAGCGTTTATCTTTTTCGCTGCCCAGGCTTGGGGTCCTCAGTTCAACTACTTGGTAGTGGCTTCCCAGGCTTTTTTGCTAGCTCTTTCAGCTACAGCAGTCTATTTCCAGCCAAGTGTATTCTTGCTATTTTCTATCTTTCTATTCACAGACATCTTGCTTGGAGATAACAGTGCTGACTGCACATCAATTAGACGAATTGAAGAAAGTCGAGTCCTCGCTAAACGACAGTGGGCGAGCCGTATTGAAAGGAGCCGCAGGGACTGGTAAGACCTTTTGCATGAAGCATCTAACAGATAAAGCTGTTGGAGAGGTTACGCTGCTTGCCCCTACAGGCAAAGCAGCTTCAGTTCTACGAGAGAAGACTGGCCTTAAGGTCGACACTATCCATTCTGCGCTATACAAAACAGTTCAGGAAGATGAAGAAGGTAATCCTATCTTCACTGATCCTGCACAGCTAGGTAATCATGGTGGCCTCGTTATCATTGACGAGGCTTCTATGGTTGGTAGTGATGTAGTAGCAGACTTGCTAAGTAAGATTCATCCTTCAGCAGCTTTGTTGTTTGTAGGTGATCCACATCAGCTTAAGCCTGTAAATGATGACATGGCTGCTTTTCAGCTAGGCTATGGTGGCGGTCAGCTTGACGATGTTATTCGTCAGGGTGAAGGTCCTGTCCTTGACTGGGCAACGCACATTAGGCGCGGGCAAGCTATGTACTGGCTTAATGAAAACAACCCATCAGATGAATGCTGGTGGGGAGATGCTGATATCGATGTAATCATTAAAAGATACGTAGACACTATTAAGCGTGGAGAAGACTCAACTGCACTAGTGTTCACTAATGCTACTCGACAGATGATGAATCAGTATTGTCGCATGATGCTAGGTTATAGAGATCGCCTTTGTGTAGGCGATCGTGTTGTCATTTGTATGAACAACAAGAACTTTGGCATTATGAATGGTGAAGTCTTTACCATTAAGAAGTTTACTGAACGCACTATCATGGGTCTTTGTAAGGTCTATGATGTGGAGTTTAATGAGCGTCCCGGACAGTATCAGATTCATCAGGGCAGCTTTGGCCTTCCTGGTGGCGTAAAAATGTTTAACGACTTCAAGCGCAAGCACTGGAAGAAGAAGGTTGGCAACTACATGCTATGTGCCGATTATGGCTTTGCCCTAACTGTTCATAAGGCGCAGGGGTCTTCATGGAAAACCGTTCACGGTATCTTTGAAAACTCTGTAAACTTTATGTCTCGTGATGAAAGAAAGTCATGGCTTTACACTCTTGTCACAAGAGCTGAAAAGAACCTTAGACTCTATAATATATAGGACGTAAAAATGATTGAGTATACTGTTAGAGTTGATAAAAATGGAAACAGGTCTTGGCTCGTTAACGGCAAGCTACATCGTGAGGATGGTCCTGCTATTGAGAAAGCTAATGGCTATAAAGAATGGTACCTCAACGACAAGCTACATCGTGAGGATGGGCCGGCTATTGAGAAAGCTAATGGCTATAAGGCTTGGTGGCTTCACGGAAAGCGTCATCGCGAAGATGGCCCTGCTGTTGAGTACCCTGATGGCAGTAAGTCTTGGTGGCTAAACGGCAAATATCATCGCCTTGATGGCCCTGCTATTGACTACACTAATGGCTCTAAGTCTTGGTACCTAAACGGAAAGCGTTATCAAACCGAAGCCGACTATTTTGCTGCTTTAAATCCTAATAACTGTGCAGGCAAGACCGTTGTTATTGACGGCCGAACCTACACTTTGACTCTGAAGGAAGATTAATTAAGCTAGCGGCCCTTACGGGCCGCTTTTTTCGGGAGGCGTTATGGAAAGCCCAATTCTATACCGACTTGGTCGGTCACATGCAAGAGCTAACATGAAGCCTATATATCCTTCTGTAAAGGATTATATGGAAGGGTTTAATGAAGAAAAAGCATCTGGATGTAAGGATAAAGCAAACTCTATTGCTAGCCAGCCTATCAAGCTGCCCACGAAAGCAATTTGGAGCGCTTCTTTTAGATCCGATTAGAAATGTAGTATTAGCAGATAGTTATAACGGCGCCCCTCGGGGTGGCGGTACACTATGTGGTGGTACACGTTGCCTTAGAAATGAAGAAAATATTAAGTCTGGTGAACGAGCTGAAATCGGCTGTCACCATGCTGAAATGAATTTGATTTGCAATGCCGCAGCAAACGGCATTGCTACCCAGAATTCTTGGTTAATTGTAAATGGCGAACCTTGTATGATGTGCGCTAAGCTTATTCATCATGCAGGTATTGCTAAAGTAATCATCGTAGAAGGTGGTTACGGCCTTACACAAGGCGTTGAGTATCTTAACAACTATCAGATTGAAGTGGAGAAATACAATGTTTGACAACATGTGGTTTGACAGTGATGTTCGTGATGTCATCGAGTCTGAGATTGGTCGCAGTGCATCTTGTGTAGATGCAGAGGAGTGGGCTATTCAGAGCGGTCTTCGTATTGTTCAGCCTATTGAGCTTACTGCAGATTTCTTTAACGGACATAACAACGTTATTGAGACCGAAGAGGTTTCAATGGTAGATGTTATGAAGCATACTATCGTTCGTCGTCGATAAGAATATGCTTAATCATTCCGACGTTATGAGTCGCGTGCGTGAGATGAGTCTGACTGAGCTTGAGAATTGGATTCTATTGAATTACGCTGGTGCTTCATACGACGACACTATTAAGATTGAAGAGATTCAATTTTTGTGTCGGCAGGAAATCCAGCGGAGGGATATTGAGTCAGGAGAACCAAGTTGAGTTAGTACTTTGGTTGCTAGTATTCATAACTGCAGCAAGTCTAATGATGAGGTAAGTCATGAACAGGACAAAGCTAGTCCGTCTTGCTAAAGATAAGGCTTTGTCTAATGGACATGATTTTCATGTTGCGGCGGGCCTTTTCCGTCGTGGCAAGCTAGTAAAGCTAGAAACTAATGGCGGTTTTCACAGAAGCGCAACAAGGTACCTTTGGTCCCTTGAGTTTGAAAAAACTGAGCACGTTTGTGAAAGCCACGCCGAAACTAAAGTAATTAAAAACGCAAAACCTGGCGACAAGGTCGTGGTGTTACGCTTCCTAAAGGATGGTAGTATCACCATGGCTAAGCCATGCTCTATCTGTCAACTTAAACTAAAGCAAGTCGGCCTTACCAATGTCGTATACACGGATTGGGAAGGCGAATTTCAAAGGTTATAAAGTAATGTTTTTTGATCAGGCATTTTTAGAAATGATTGCTTGGGCTGGAACTCTTTTCTATGCGCTTCACTGTCTTCCTCAGTGTCGTGCAACCTGGATCGATGGCAAGTGTGCTCTAGATTCAGGTTACCTCGGCCTATGGTTCATGGGTGCTGTATGCAGCATGCCGTATACGGTATACATGTCCAACTGGCCTGTGGTTTGCGCTCAAGGCATTAGCTTTGTGTGCTTGCTTATGCTTATCTACTTTAAGGCTTTTCCTCGTCAGAAGAAAAACCTTTGTCCAATTCCGGCAAAGTAGAATTAAATACTACAGGTGTAAAGGTTTACCTTTTTGCGAAGTAAACCTTGACTGAAGATAGCTTCGTATCCATCTTCAGTTGAAGCAACTTGCATCTTTACACCTTCGTACTCTACAAATTCATAGGTGCTATCGCTAACAATGTATTCTGTTAGTCGATCACCTGACTCTGAATCGAAGAAGTAGGTAAAGACTATTCCGTCTTTATTACCTTCGTAGAATTCCTCATTGTAAAACATAAAACAGATATCAGATTCTGTTTCGTAAAAGTCTTCTACAACTTCTTGGTCTGTCATCCACCATTGATTTTCGAACATTTCTTTAAGTTCGGATTTCTCCAAGGTATCTACTTGACAAGCCAAGAGTAATAACAGCATAATGTACATTATGATTACTCCAATAAGTGTGTGGTAACCTTATTGTAAGTTACATGATTGATCTTTTACAATACTGCGGCAGTTTAAAACTGCTTTATCATCGCTTAAAAGGCGCCCCTCACGGGGCGCTTTTCGATGGACGGGGGCGACCTACCATGCCTCCATTAAATGACAAGTCTTGAGCTAGATACGTAGAAAAATGGAAAGGAAGCTCACTCTGTCTAGCACCATGGATAGCTAGGCAGAGTTACTTGTTATGAAAAACAAAAGACCATGTAGTCAATGTCGTGACTGTAAATAAATCGGGATGATGGGCCCGATTTATTACGCTTTATAGAAGGAAATGTCTATAAGGTTCAAGCACTTTGACATAAGTTTCTGCAATAGCAGCATGGGTTCTTATTATTGCAGTCCAGTAGGGGCCTGGGTTATCACCCCCTATTCTTTATCGTTGTACACAACGGGCCTTTAGGCAGGTCTCAGGACCAACATTAATCAACTTAAGTTAGATAATAGGACAAACTATATGCTATCTCGTGACGCGCTACGCGCATTTGTAACGGTTGCTGATGCAACTTCTTTTGATACTACCTTCACCGGTGGTTCTTCTGCTGCACGCCTTATGGCTGGCGCACAGGACCAGGCACGCACGGAGGCCGAGGAGGCCATTCAGGGCGAGCTTATTGGTATCGTTACTTCACTTGAGGGTCAGGTCACTGGTCTCTCTGAGACCGCTGCTAGTCTTCGTCAGCAGGCAGACGAGGCAGACGAGGCGTCTTCTACGCTACGTCTAGCCTTCACCTACGCTGACAGCACGGGCAACTTCCTTCCCCTTCTAGTCCTGCTAGGTTTTGTATCTATGCAGCGTCCAGCTGGTGGCCGCACGGCTTCCGACTGGCAGACGCTTTGTACGATTCCTGAGGGCTGGTCTGCTACCGTAGACGCCTGATTGAATTAAAGGTGAGGCAGTTTAGGCTGCCTCACCTTTTTATATTATTGAGTCCTGAAACTTAAGAAATAAAAAGGAATTAAAAAATGGGTAACCGATTTCTTCCAGTAAACATTATTCGAAACGATGATGAGATCCAGAAGCTTCGTGCAGAAGAAGCTTCTCAGAGAGCCCAGGCAAGTAAGTTTCGTAACAATCTACATGCTCCACTAACAGAACTTATTCAGCCAGAGCAGATGAACCTTCAGGCAGAAGGTGCAAAGATTTTTGTTCGCGATGAGCCTGCTACCTTTATCGCTAAGAATTTCAGTGGCGATACTTATCGCAACCCTATCCTAGATGTTCTTCCAGCAATTAAGTACCACGATATCTACGGTAATGAAATTAGCAAGGAAGCAAAGATGACAGAGCTTGAAACCTTTTGGGATGCTGATCCCACAATGTTTTGGGTTTCAGACAGTAATAATCCTAACCTTCAACTTGATGAAGAAGAGGCAGTTTGCCTTGCTCTAGTAGATGCTTTTCCTCATGAGGAAATTTACTTTATGCTACTAGAAGGGCAGACCTATTGTCTTGGTAAGGTTGTTGATGTCGATCACCTTCTTGGCTTTAGCCTAGTATGACAATGGAAGGAAAAGTTGTTTCCATTAATCGAAATGGAGAATCTTTACTTTTTCTAGTCCTGCACCAAGATGGCGACGACTACTGGCTTGAGCAGCTTTTTACAGAAGCTGCAGTGCTAGCAGGAAACCAAGTTGTAGTTGTTGACGGGTATTATCCTAGTCAGGGCTACATCTTGGCGCCAGCTCAAGCTTTAACAGAAATCGTAAGGGAATTAAACCCTCAAGTATTTCTTGCTCACAAGGCTTTGTCTCAATCAAGTCTTGATAAGCTAGTGCAAATGAGGAAATACTCTAAGCGTTAGCAGGCATTATACCAAAAGATAATGAAGCAGTAAAGTACTGTGTTTGCCGAATAGAAAAGCTTTATACACTTATACAGTGTTATTGTTAAGGTAGAACTTCAGCAGTAAGAATGCTGAAAGATTTGCTTTAATAAAGTTAAACCTATGAGGTACACTTGGTATGTCAATTAATTTGACGTTATTGATCATCATTATTGCCTTTGTAATTGTTACAAGGGACTAGGATTTTTGCATGGAACGCAAGGAATTTGCAGACAAACTAGATTTGTATGACTTAGAGCATGTGATTTACTTGCTTCATGAGATTGAAGCTCGCAATATTATTTACCAAGGTAGAAATGCACAGATTAATTATCTGTGTGATTCTGATTTTGGTATAGATCGTCTTAACAGACTTCTTGACAATATGAGTTGTGCAAAGCTTTGTCTTCAGCAATAGTGCTTGACTAAATAGCAATACAAAATAACAATGAGTAAATGGAAACAACTCATAGAGATATTTGTGTTGCTACAGGCGTTTGGTTACTTCAACAATACTGGTGTGACCTAGCCGCCGTAGAAATTGCATTTGCTACAGGTATTGGAGATGCTATAGGCATCTCCTCTTCTCCAAAGAAACAGTCTCAAAGACTTACACTATGTGAATGCAAAAGAACTAGAAGTGATTTGCTTTCAGACTTAAGAGCTAAAAAACTTTTAAAGTATGAAGCCGAAGCAACTCATTGCATCTTGGTTGCCACAAAGGAAGCTTACCTTTGGAAGCAAGACAAGACAAAAGCAGATGTTCTAAATGATTTAAAAGAAAAAGGTTTACCTGATCACTGGGGAATAGCTGTAATAGAAGGTTCTGAAATTACCCTATTGCGCAAACCTAAAAAGATACAGGCTTTAACTCAAGAAAAGAAAAACGAAATTGTTTTAAGAGTTGCTAAAAGTTACTGCTATAAATATTTAGCTCAAGATCCTCCTAGAAGAAAAAGGAAAAGATCAAGACGCCGTAGGAAAAGAAGATATGGGAAGTAGCACTTTGGTTTCAGGAATTATCCTGGGAACCATTTCAGTAGCAACATTGTTGGTATCTTATCTAAAGTTGCCGCAGTTGTTTAAGAGAATTTTGCTTAAAGTCAAATGGCTAACCGATTTGGTAGCCGGAGCATTTGTTTATCTCATTCTGGGACAAACAGTAACAGCTATTATCGCCAGCGCATGGGCTACCCTATGGGTTGGAATTTTGCTAACATTTGCAGGAAAAAAAGAATAATGTTCAGTTTTATCCGTCGTTTTTTTAGTAAGCAGTTTAAGAGTCCAGAGGCAGTATTTACCGAGTACGCTCTAACACTAGATGCTGCATACAAGAAGATGTACGCATACGAGGAACTAAGTTCCGATTCTAAGAACTTTGTTGATGCACAGATTCTTCGCAGTGGTGAAGATCCTGATAATGCAATTGATCATGCTAATGAAGCTATTAGCTTTGTGCAGAAGGAGATCTTTGGAGACATGGATACTTATTCTGTTCGGCACGTTTGGAACCATCGCAGCGATGCCGTTCACTATGGTTTTGAAAAGTACCATACTCTATTGGGCGAATGCGCCCGGCTAGAAACTAATTTTCTAGAGGCTCGCAATGATTACATTGCAGAGTTGATTATGGATTATTCATTTACCAATGACAGTCTAAAGGCTACTGGTGTAGAGATGGCTTCGTCAGTCTTTATGCCTGGTATTGTTGGAGAAGCCTGATTATGACTTCGAAGAAGAAGATGTGGCAGCCCAAGCCTCGCAATGAAATTGTACAGGCACTTATCGAAAGCGAAGGTGCTGGTGCTGGGTTCCATGAGATTCACGAGTCTACAGCCTACGCCCGTGGATGGCGTAGGCGTCGAAAGCACAAGAGAACACTTCTCGAAGAGTACTTCGAAGGAGAGTTTGATGATTTTGAAGATGATGATTACGAAGAATAATTAACCATGGCGCCCTTCGGGGCGCCATTTTTATGGAATACATATATGAATATTTATCTAAACGAAGAGCTTAGCAAGGCTCTTATCATGAACAATGTAGAAAACTATGGTGCAGCATATGACGGTGAGTCAGCGGCTATTGACCTATACCATGCTAGCACTACTACTACTTGTGTTACTGGCAATCTGCCCGGTAAGCGTACTCTTATTCCTACTGGTTTGCACATTTGTCTACCAGCTGGTTGGGTCGGTCTTATTCGTGGTCGAGGTAGTATCACAAAGACTCCTCTAATTCTTCATGCAGGAGTTATTGACCCAGGTTATACTGGCGAGATTTTTGTAGCTGCATCTCATACTGAACCTATCTCATCTCCACATGATACATGTGACATTCCGCCTTACGTAAAGCTTCCATTCCAGATGGTAGTTGTACCTTTCCGCAACGACTTCAACATCGTTAGCAAGGAGATTTACGACGACTCTGTCAGTGGAGCCAAGCGGCTAACTGGTAAAGTCGGAAGTTCCGATTAGTCAAGCACGACGGACAAAGAGTAGGGTGCATTTGTGTCCAGAAAAACGTATTCTGGAGAAACCAACCCTACTCGTCACGAGGTAAAAATGAGCCGTATTTACGACATTGAGATTGATGAAAGTCGTACAGAAAGTCTTGACGCCTTCTCCGTTAAGCTACTAAAGAGTTACTATCTAAAGCCAGAGGAGACCGTTCAGCAGGGCTTTGCTCGTGCTTGCCGTGCTTCCTGTGGCGGCGACCTAGAGCTTGCCCAAAGGCTATATGAGTACGTTAGCAAGGGTTGGTTTATGTTTAGTAGCCCAATCCTTTCCAATGCTCCCAGACCAGGAGAGCCATGGAAGGCTCTTCCAATCAGTTGCTTCCTTTCATACGTACCAGATAGCCTAGATGGTCTAATTGACCATACTAGTGAGCTACGTTGGTTGTCTGTAAAGGGTGGCGGCGTTGGTGGACATTGGTCTTCTGTTCGCTCAGTATCAGATAAGTCACCAGGACCTATTCCGTTTCTAAAAACGGTAGATGCAGATATGAATGCGTACCGTCAGGGTAAGACCCGTAAGGGGTCTTACGCAGCTTACTTGGATATTAGCCATCCAGACATCGTGGAGTTTATTAACTTCCGCGATCCGACTGGTGGTGATCCTAATCGTAAGTGCTTCAACCTCCATAATGCAGTCAATCTAACTGATGACTTTATGCAGGCTGTAGCAGAAGGAAACACCTGGGATTTGCTTGACCCATCAAATGGTGAAGTTCGAGAAACTGTAAAGGCACGCCACCTTATGCAGCGTCTTGTTGAGACGCGCTTTAAGACTGGCGAGCCATACCTGAACTTCCTTGATACAGCAAACAGAGGCTTGCCTGATGCACTTAAGGCTATTGGCCTAGAGATTCATGGTTCTAACCTTTGTAATGAAATTCATCTTCCAACTAATGAAGACCGCACTGCAGTCTGTTGTCTTTCTAGTCTTAATCTAGAATACTTTGACGAATGGTGTGAGACTTCTATTGTTCGCGATCTAATTACAATGCTTGACAATGTGCTTCAAGTCTTCATTGACGAAGCACCAGATAGCCTTGCAAGAGCAATTTACTCTGCAACAATGGAGCGTTCACTTGGTCTAGGTACAATGGGTTTCCATTCATACCTACAAAAGAAGAATGCACCTTGGGAAAGCGCACTAGCTACTATGGCTAACCACCAGATCTTTAGCTTTATTCAAAGTGAAGCTATTGAGCAGACTCAGCTACTAGCTGAACTACGTGGTCGTTATCCAGATAGCGAAGGCCATGACAGTAAGCCTCGTCGCAACAGCCATTTGCTTGCTATTGCTCCTAATGCAAACAGTTCTATTATTGCATGTACCAGTCCAAGCATTGAGCCCTCAAAGGCTAATGCTTACACGCACCGTACTAGGCTAGGAAGCCACTTGGTAAAGAACAAGTACCTTGAGGCAATCCTAAACGAACGTCTACCTAAGAATGAGCTACAGGCTGTATGGTCTGAGATTATTACGAATGGTGGTTCTGTTCAACACCTTGAGTGCCTTGATGATTGGGAAAAGCAAGTCTTTAAGACTGCTTTTGAAATCAATCAGGAGTGGGTTGTGCAACATGCCGGTGACCGACAGCAGTACATTTGCCAGGGTCAAAGTGTTAACCTTTTCTTCCCAGCAGGTTCTGATAAGTCTTATGTCATGAAGGTTCACCTTCAGGCATGGAAGCAGGGTCTTAAGGGACTTTACTATCTTAGAACTAGTTCATCTGTTGATGCTGACAAGGTAAGTCTAAAGATGCAAAGAGCATCCTTGGCTGACTATGTCGCTGATGACGATGACGAATGCCTAGCCTGTCACGGATAAGGAGTACATTATGTCTATGCTAAAGGCTGCAGAAAGTTACCGTCCATTCCAATACCCTTGGGCAATTGAGTTTGCTATTGAATCAGATAAGATTTTTTGGGGCGAGTGGGAAGCAGAGCTTCAAGAAGATGTAAATCAGTGGAAGCAAGATGAAGTGACTCCTCAAGAGAAGGAACACATTACTCAAATCTTGCGTTTGTTTACACAGACCGACTGTCAGGTTGCTAGCAACTACTGCGACCTGCTTATCCCAAGATTTAAGAATCATGAGATTCGCCAGATGCTAATGAGCTTTGCTAGTCGTGAAGCCATTCATCAGCGTGCCTACGCTCTACTAAACGATACGTTGGGTATGCATGAGTCAGAATACCGAGCATTTCTCAAGTATGAAGAGATGCTTGCTAAGATTGAGTTTATGCAAAACAATGACGCCAAGACCTTAAAGGGTCTTGGGCTATCACTAGCACAGTCAGTTTGCAACGAAGGCATGAGTTTGTTCAGTGCATTCGTAATGCTTCTTAACTACCAGCGCTTTGGTAAGCTTAAGGGCATGTGTAAGATTGTAGAGTGGAGTATCCGAGACGAGACTATTCACGTCCAGGGTATCTCAAAGTTATTCCTAGAGTACTGCCAAGAGCATCCTCGTATTGTAAATGATGAGTTCAAGTCAAGCATTTACAGTATGTTCACAGAAGCTGTTGAGCTAGAGGACAAGGTTATTGACCTTGCTTACGCTATGGGGCCTGTAGAGGGCCTTGAAGCAGATGAGGTTAAGAAGTACATTCGTTACATTGCTAATCGACGCTTGAACCAGATTGGTCTTAAGGGTCTTTGGGAAGTAACGGAAAACCCTCTCGAATGGTTAGATTGGGTGCTTAACGGGGCGGCTCACACTAATTTCTTTGAACAAAGAGTTAGTGATTATTCTGCTAATAACATGCAAGGTGATTGGGGCTGGTAAATGAAGAGATTGTTTAGAGAGAACGGCCAGTGGACTGACACTGGCCTGCGACTACATGGCGTTGTTGAGCGCAAAATCAATAAGATTATTGCTGAGTTTGAAGAAGAAGAAGGTCTTTTAGATCTTCGTGATGTTCATTATGTTATTTCATCTGCTGCAGGACAGTTTGTTTCGACTCTGTCTACATCAAGACAATTAAGTAGGATTAAAAATGGCTAATAAGATTATTCGCAAGAAGAATGGTTCCAAGAAGAAGACCTCTATTGGTAATGGTCGTGGCTCACGCTTTAAGCGTAAGGGTTCTGCACCTAGCCCTAACAAGGGTTATCGCAAGAAGCCTCGCGGACAGGGCAGAGGATAACACCATTAAAAAGGCGGCCCTCACGGGCCGCTTTTTCCTGGAGGCTCAATAACATGGGTGATTATACTGGCATTCGATTTACTGCAAAGCTAAAGCCCGCTGTGGCTAATGCGATGCGAGTTGCTACTGATCGGATCACTTTGAAGAAAGAAGGAAGTACGAAGGATTGGTGGACAGTCATTTGCTATATGACTGACGTTCCAGTTGATTCGTCTTTCATGCTTGATAGTCGTAGAGACTTTATTCCTTTTGGTGGCATTGTATACATGCCACAGGATTGGGTGCAACACGACGCTATTAGTTGTGACAGTGATGGCATCTGGAAGGTATCTTGTAGTCTTAAGAACTACAGCAATACAATCGCCAAGTTTCTAGAGTTTGCGCTACCTTACATGATTGAAGAGCCATGTGAAGTAGAAACGCATTATGAAATGGATGACGCCAGCAAGTTCTTTAAGATTTTGCCACGTTAAAACGCATACCTATCCTAGTTCTTACGCTTTGTTTGTTTTTCAAAAAACTATACGAAGTTGTTTGACTTAGGGTTACGCTTTAGGTAACATAACTGTGTAAGGTCAAGTAAGACTTTAACGCATCGCTCTTTAACATGTTTTTATCTGTAGTTTTGCTACAGGTAAAATCGACTGACACTCGGGAACGAGACCGAGACACTCGCTAAGTTGTTAACTAGGACTTTGAACAATCGGCACAAATTGCCCAGAGAAGTGTATATGTAAGTGGTGCGTTCGCTGTACTTCGGTACAACGATGTAAGACAGGCCCATTCACTGGCTGTCCAGTGGAATCACTGTAAGCAGGTTACTTAAAGATAGTTAAACAAATAGAGTGTGACCCCCTCCCTTTAGGGGGAGGGGGTCTACCCATCGTCCGCCGAAGCTAGATAGGCATTAAGAAGATCTAGCCGTAAACTGTACACGAAATTTACGGTCGCTGCTTTTGAAACTTTCGCGTCACAAAGTTTCTGTGGCATCAGTCGGAAAGTCCCCACTACCGGCTGGTGTCACACTCTTATATCATCTGTTGCCTTATGGCTATCTGTACTATAGTATAGATAATCCTATTCGGCTATAAGGGACTTGTCAGATGAAAGAGTTTTTCCAGAAAAATTTACGCACTTTGCATCAAGGCTTTGACAAGTCAGTAGTAGTTCTGACTAGTCGCAAGTTTATGGTTTTAGCAATGGCTACCTATCTTGTTATGCAAGGCATGATTAGCGATATTATTTGGGCCACGATTGCTAGTGCTTTTATTGGCATTCAAGGCACTTTAGATTGGGCGTCTCAACGCATAACACTACCTGCGCCAAACCATAAGGAAGATAAAGATGCTTGACCAAGAGCTTGTAATTTGTAAAGGTGATGTCTTTTACCCATCAGAGTATGGATATTACGGTGTGCTATATCGAGCTTTAAACAAGCTTGAATGCCGAGAAAAGGCTACTGTGACAAAGGCTAATTTGTCAAAGTCTGATAGAATGGACAATCCTAACTTTCGTTGTTTTCGTGTAAGTAAGCATTTTGCAAAGTTGCACGGTTTGTCTAACTATATTATTTGGGTGGAAGTATGAAACCTCATGTAGATCTTCAAAGCTACAGTAAGCGACTTCAGAGTCGCATTTACACCCTAGAACTAGAAAAGCAAGACTTTCGAAATAACCTAGACGATTTGCGTGCTCAAGTTACAAAGCTTGAGGCCGTCCATGTTAAGGTTATGGAAGAGCTAATTAGACTCCAGCATGAAAATGCTGATCTAAAGCAAGAGCTTAGCGAGAAAGAGATTTTCGAGGAACTGTAATGGATTTTTTTACATATTGCGGTGTAGTCCTTTCGGGATGGCTAGCAGTTGAGTGTTGCCGTTATGGCTGGCACTATTACCTTCACCGTAAGCTTCCGCTTACACAGAAGGATCTGCTAATTCGGCGGCTTGAAGACGCTATAGACTTTAAGCAAGCTGAGTACAAGTTCAAGGAAGAATATATTAACCGCGCGCTGGAAATCGAATCCGAAAAGGCTCGAAGAATCCAGCAAGAAAAAGATGAGATGCTGCAATCAGTCATCTCAAAGATTTAATTAGAAGCCAGGCTCTTGTAGCCTGGCTTCATTCATTTAGAGGATAGAAAATGCAACTTCCACTTTATGTAGTTGAACCAGATATTAAGTTTGGGTTTGCTCCACTAACTTCTTTTCAGACGCCAATTATTGAACAGCTATTTATTCCTAAAGAGCACTTTGGCTTTCAAGAAATTATTTTGGTGTTTCGTAATCCAGAGTCTGAGCTTACTGCAGAAGAGCTTATGCGAACAGAGAGTTCCATTGAAGTTGCAAAGAACACTTTGCCCATTGGTATCCTCTGCCGAGTAATTGCTTACGACCAAATGGTCGATGAGCTGCCTACTGCACATCTACATGCTGTTGATAAGGTTGATATTAGTACTGTACGCTGGGTATCTGAAAACGTTTATTTCGAAACAGAACTAAATCGTTTTAGAGATGATCTTGAAGATCTAACAGTTGAACAGATCGCAGAGACTATTAGAATATTAGACTATGCTGCAGGTTTTGTAGGAATTCCAGGCTTTGAAACAATTGATTTGTTCGAGCATAAGGTCGACACTATTGCTTGCGCATTCATTAGTGATACACAGAAGCGTTTAGACTATATTCAGACTCGTGATATTACATCTCGTTTCCTACAGTTGACTCTTATCTTTAAGAACCTTGAGATTCCTTTCGAATCTAACGAGTCTAACTCAGGTTCAAACAAACCTGTTAAGAAGGCTAGAGTTAGCCGCCGCAAGAGCAAGCGTGGTAGCAAGAAGCAAGAGTCTGCACTAGATAAGTATCTTAAAAGACTAGCAAATCTTGATGTTGATGAAGAGACTGGAGACTATATCCTTAATGAGATTCAGCGCCTTGAGCGTCTGAACTCAAGCTCTTCCGAATATCAAGTTGCAGTCGAGTACGTTGAAAACGTCTTAAACATTCCTTGGGGTGTTAAGACGAATGCAAAGATTGACTTTGCTACCTTCCGTACTGCACTAGATAGTACACATTACGGTCTAGACGATGTAAAGGATTACATCCTAGAGCAAATGGTTATTGAGCATATTGCTAATGTTGGAGCAGGAGTAGTCTGTTTTGTTGGACCACCTGGTACAGGTAAGACCTCTATTGCAAAGTCTATTGCTGAGCAGACCAATCGTCCTCTCGCACAGATTGCACTTGGCGGGATGACCGATGAGTCCGCTCTACGTGGGCATCGTAGGACTTACGTTGCAGCTCGTCCTGGACGCATTGTAAAGGCTCTCCAGCAGCACCAAACCATGACCCCGCTATTTCTTCTTGACGAGATTGACAAGATGAGCAGTGGTCGTGGTGGCGATCCAGCATCAGCTCTACTAGAAGTACTAGATCCTAACCAGAATGATAAGTTTGTCGACAGGTACCTTGAGCTACCTATCGACGTTAGTGATGCAATGTTTATTTGTACTGCTAACTATGAAGAGCAGATCCCGCCGGCCCTAAAGGACCGCATGGAGATCATTCGATTCCGTGAATACACCAAGGATGAACGCAAGAACATCCTTGAGGATTATCTCCTAGACAAGATTGTTAATGAGTATAACGCTCATGAATTTGACATCTCTATAACTGATGAAGTAATTGAAGAGTTGAGTAATATTTCTGCTGTGCGCCAAATGGAAAAGCAACTTAGGAAGCTTTACCGCAAGGCAATTGTAGATATCTTTGTTAAGGGCAAGGAAGAAGTTGTCGTTGACATTGACTACTTTAATGGCAAGGAAACACATAAGATTAAAAACACAAGAGTAGGATTTTAAATATGATGAATGTAACGAACTTTCCACGCAACCTTTGGCACCTCGTAACCGTTGGTACGGGTAACTCTACTGTTATCCTTCACACCGGTACTAGCCGTGATGAGCTACGTGAGCGTGCTCGCGTCATGCGTCGTCGTGGCGTAAGCTGTCGCGTATACCGCCAGGTTCTTGGTGGTGCAACTCTAGACACTAAGTCCTGAGTTAACTGAGGCTCCTGTTACCTAATTGTGGGTAGCAGGATGCTTCTGGTTTTGATGAAAACGCCGCCTTTACAGGCGGCTTTTCCATGGACGCCAGAAAACTTTTACAAGAGGAGGCAAAGTATGCGTACTAAACTTAGTTGTATTGAAAAAGATGATTGCGGATACGTTGAGTATGTTTGGCCACAAGATATGCCAGAACGTCTGCTTTGCCCGTCTTGCTACCGAATTTTATTGGTAGACCATTACGAAGCAAAACCTAGACAGTTCGAGCAACTGAGGTCAAATGGCGAAGGAATTAAAGAGTAAAGCATTCTTGGGAACCAAGGTGTTTGCTTTTAATGCTCCTTCTGTGTATTGCCCAGATAAAGAAAAAGCAAAAAGCATCGGACTCGAAACAAAGCATCATGCTTATAAGAACGGTCTACTAACTATTAAGTTTAAAACCTGGTACAACCTAAACCTAAAAGAACTTGATAACGTATTTACAAGTGC
>UEXM01001883.1_pt1 | contig 16164 bp, 20 predicted proteins | sample 1796661 | NCBI WGS metagenome assembly UEXM01 (sample SAMEA4772469, study PRJEB27181) | metagenome | reverse complement strand
CCCCCTTTGGGCGGGTGCATCACGACTGGCGAGGCTGTGTAGTTAGTTCACCAAATTCATTCATTGGTAACTCCATTAGGGACCCAGGACCACGGAAAAATGCCCAATATACTTTCATTCCGGTTGTTGGTAAGCCACAAGTGGCCCATGAACCATGGTCCTTGGTCATAGATTTGATTGCCAAGCGGGGTATTTTTGATGTATAGGTTTAGTATTCTATTGTTAGATGGGTCGTTATTAATGTTAGACATGAACACTAAGTCTCGTATTGATTATCGTGAGATACGACTTGATGATTTTCCTGCTTTAAGTTTTTTGGGCAGCTTGATGCATAAAGAGAGTTCTTATTCTCATTTAAAGTTTAGCAATCGTCGTTTGTTAGATACGTTTAATTCTTATTTAGAGGATTCAGATCGAACGGTATTTATAGCGATGCGTAATGAAGAGCCTTTGGGTTTGTATGCTGGTTATTTAACAAAATATTATTTTAGTGATGAATTGGTTGCCAATGACATTGCTTGGTTTGTAGTAAAAGAGAAGCGCGGTTCTAGTATTGGTTTAAGGCTACTGTCTTGTTTTGAGAATTGGGCCAAGGACCGTGGAGCATCTGAGGTAAGAATAGGGTACAGCACTGACATAAACCCAGATTCGTTTGATAGTTTGATGCGGAAGCGTGGATACAGTAGGGTAGGCGCAAACTACCGTTTGGAGAACAAAAATGTTTAACATTATGAAGCATCGTTTTAATTTCTGGGAAGTTGTTGCATTATCGAAGGATGGCGGCGGTGGTGGCGGCGGTGGCGGAAGCGACGACAACGACAATACTACAACCACAACTACGGCTTCAAGATCTCAGGCGGATGTTCAAGCGGAGATTAACGCAGCCTTGGATGCGTCTGGCGGTGCTTGGACCAGTGAATTAAATGGTTTAGTTGCGGAGCGAAACGACATTGTTGACTCGGGTGGCGGTGGCGGTGGAACCAGCAATGCGGATGCGATGCGTGAGTATGCATCGAGCATGACGGCTGCGGGGCAGACTAGTTTATCTGGCGCAAATCCTACGACCGTGGCTCCTGCAAGTAACATATCTGATTATGAGCGCGAAGCGTTTGGAACGGACCAAGCAACTTTTTATAACAATCAGACGGACGACACTCCTGCGGAAACTAATGCGGAACGTGTGGTTAGGGAGACGGTCTCGAATCTTGTTGACTCCGGTACGATTACTCAGACTCAAGCTGATAATGCGGACACTCAAGGGGCCGTTACTTTATTAAACAACACGGGCGTTCCTACATCCGACGTTAATCCGTTAGGATCGGACACGATGGGGATTGGCAGTGACGGCAATCTTGTTGATGCGGTGACTGGAGCGACGGACGCTGGTGCCCTTATTAACACGATCGGCACCCCTACGGTTGAGACTCCTACGGTTACACCGGTTGTTAGAACAAGCACCAACCCGAGAATTGGGTATGAGTCCGGTCAGGACGTTCTTTCGTCCAGTCCTGCTTATTTAACAGGTGCCGATGGCAGCGGACCTAATACTGTAGGTCAGGTTGACGATGCATTTTACGGTGGTCCTGGTGCCGCAGTAAATCCTGGTGCCGCTATTATCACTGCACAGAGGGACGATCCAGGTTCTGGTGTCGGAGGATTGTTGAAAGCTGGGACTCAGAAGGGTGGAGAGTTGGCGGTTGATGCCGCGGCGAATATCATTGATTTCTTTGATCCCGCGCAAACATACGGATATGGCTACAACCAAGGTATACCGCAACTTGATTCAAGTGGTAATGTAATTCCGGAGATTGACTTCGGTTTTGCAAAGGCTTTAGGCGAGAATCCGCAGCTTTTGTCCCAAGTTGCTGGGACCGATAACCGAGTTGCTAATTACTTGAGCGGTGTTTCTGATGACATTGGCGCGGCTAGTGCAGCGACATTGGCGGGTATTTCTGATACTACACTAGGTCAAGCAAAGAACCGCCCTATTTTTGGAACGGGTGGCTTTGGTCCTGATCCTGCGGCATTGCTTGCAGAAGTTATTTACGGCGCCCCGATTGTTGGGGCTGTGGCTGGTACAACGATAGCGAACCCTGTTGCGGGTATAACTCTTGGTGGTACGTTGACTGTTGGAGAACTTTCCAATGAAGTTGAGAGCCGGATCCAAAATAAGATTGATGCGGGGGAGTTTGGAACTGTCAGCCTTAATCAAGCCGAGGCTATAAAGAGAGAGTATATAGATAAAGTTATTCCTCTTGCCGCGGCATCTGGTGCTATCGAATCTTTAGGCTTTACTAAATTAGTTCCTGGCGGACTGACGGGGCAACTTGCTGCTGCTGCGGGTCTCGGTGCTTTGGAAGAAGGGGTTAGTGAACCTACGATTGTTGAATCTGTTCTTGCGGGAAAGGTTACACCAACTACTAACGCAGAGGGGGCTATTGTTGGTGGAATCTTAGGTGGCGGTGCTACGACTCTGACGGCGGCGCAACGGGCTGCTTTGTCGGACACGTCTAATATAAGTGGAACTGGCGGCACACCTTCGGGTATTGAAACTGTAGCCACTCCACCTGGTGGTGGCGGCACTGGTTTAACTGCCGCACAGCGGACAGCGTTATCTGACACAACTGGGATTGCGGGGACTTCTGTTGCCCCTACGGTTTCGACCGTTGCTCCAGCACAACCTGGTACTAGCGTGGATGCGGTCAATCAGACATCTCCAGAGATATTTTCTCAAGACGGCACGGTTCTAGACGCGCAACCGGTTATTGCAACTCCTACTGGACCTGCACAACCTAGCACAAACCAAGATGTTATTGACGCTGTGTTTACGGACATCGTTCCGCCGAATGTTACGACTACGGCTCCAGCGCAGATTGCGGCTCCTGATGCCAGTGTTGCATCTGGAGTTATATCTGGGACACCTACAACGACTACGGCTCCAACAACTCAGGTTGTGCCACAACTTCCGGCGCCGGCAGCAGTAGACACGACACCGTTTGTAGACATCTCTGCGATTGCGCCACCGAATGTTACGACCAACATTGATCAGATCACGATTCCAGGTACGAATATCACGGTTGATGTTCCGGCGTTACAGACACCAACTACTGACCCTGCTGTAAACACCGCACAACCTTCTGGGTTGTCGGCGCTAGGTACGGGCGGTGCGTTTAATCCGAATGTTTCGAATCTACCTGCGTCGGTCACGGCTAGTCCGATTGCTCAACCTGTTACTGAAACAGCGGCTACGGATGCCGTTTCTCAAGAGCAATCTATCATCGACACTATCGCGCAGGAAGTTGCTCAAGAGGGTGGACTGACTATAGAGACCGCGCAAGAGATAGCTGCGGCGAATAATCTGTCTGTACAGGAAGTTGCGAACTTAGCTGAGACTGCGATGGGAGTTGAGCCTTCAACAGCCACCGGTCCAAGTACATCACTGGTCCCCGCGTCTAGTGTTGCACTGGATGCGTTTGGCGGACCAGGAACAAATATTGTTCCTGCAAATACCGCGAACACGGGCATTGCTACGCTTGACACAAGTCAGAGTGAAGTAGGTGGTCTTCAAGGCGAGATCTTAGACGCGGACAACGCCGTAGTAACAAGGGACACTGGTCCCGCGATCGAGAGCCCAATTATTGAGGGTACGACTAGCAGTATGGAAGTGGACGCAGCAAACCCCACTGAGACAGAAGTGTTTATCAACGAGGGAGAGGTTATCACTCCGACTGATGTTACTACTGAGGTCAACGTCCCTGTAAATGAAAACGTAACGATTGATGGCACTACCAACACTACTGAGGTGGTTGTCACTGATCCTAACACTACGAGACCCGTGGTTGTTCAAGTTCCTCCTGTAGTTGAGCAAATTGTTACTGAACCAGAAACCGTTGTAGACACAACCTTTGTGCAACCAGTGTTTCAACCGGACGACGAGGACATCACCGTAGAGGTAGATGAACCGGTAGTTGTTGATGAAGATGTAGTTGTTGAGATTGATCCACCTATTGATTTTGACGACGATGACGATGACGACGTAGCTGTTGAAGAAGATGCTCCGTTTGAATGTCCTGATGGATTTGAGGCAGTTCAAGTAAACGGTGTGTGGCGTTGTCAGAGTACTGACGACATGCCTGAGAAAGTTAGGCCAACGGCGGGTGCTTACTACAGACCTAATCCAAACCCGAATTATGGAGCGGCGGCTAGAAGGCGTAGAGCATGAACCTACAGGCACTACCCGAAGAGGCTCTAAAAGAGATTTTAGCTCTGACGGAAGCCAAGAAACGTTTAGATCTACAAGAAGAGGCGTATGATCACTTCATGCCCTTTGCTCACCATGTGTATGAGAACTTTATTGAGGGCGCTCATCATCGCGTTATAGCTGAAAAGCTAGAGGCTGTTGCGCGCGGAGAGTGCAAACGACTGATTATTAACATGCCGCCTCGACATTCCAAGTCAGAGTTCGCTAGTTATTTGATGCCGGCATGGTTCTTGGGGCGTAATCCTAAGTTGAAAATCATACAAGCTACGCACAACACTGAGCTTGCTGTACGGTTTGGTAGAAAGGTGAGGGATTTAATCGATGATCCAGCGTATAAAGAGATATTTCCAGACACAAACCTTAAAGAAGACAATAAAGGCGCGGGTAAATGGGGCACTGACAAGGGTGCGGAATACTTTGCGGCGGGTGTGGGAGCCGCCATCACGGGCCGTGGTGCGGATTTACTCGTCATTGACGACCCTCATTCGGAACAAGATGCGTTAAGCGACACTGCATTTGACCACGCATACGAATGGTACACCTCTGGCCCCCGTCAGCGTCTACAACCTGGTGGTTCTATCATAATTGTTATGACTCGATGGGGTAAAAAAGACTTGACAGGTAGATTATTGGCCCAGCAGGGCAGTGATATCATGTCTGACAAGTGGGAAGTTGTAGAATTTCCTGCAATTTTGCCCAGTGGCAAGCCATTATGGCCGGAGTTCTGGGAAAAGGACGCGCTGTTAGGCATTAAAGCGTCATTGCCTGTAGGAAAATGGTCTGCCCAGTGGCAACAAGAGCCAACATCTTCGGGATCCTCTATTATCAAGCGGGAATGGTGGAAAACGTGGGAAGAAGAGAAGGTCCCCCGCCTAGATTACATATTGCAGGCGTATGATACGGCATTTTCCAAGAAAGAAACCGCGGATTACTCTGCTATTACAACGTGGGGCGTGTTTAAACCGGAGGATGGTGGGCCAGACAACGTTGTTTTGCTAGATGCCCAGCGCGGAAGGTGGAATTTCCCTGAGTTAAAGGAAGTTGCCTACGAAGAACACGAATACTGGGACCCAGACATGGTAATTGTAGAGGCCAAGGCCAGCGGTCAGCCGTTGATTGACGAGTTACGACAGCGAGGAATACCAGCATTAGGGTTCTCACCAGGCAAAGGTCGTGATAAGGTGACACGAATGCACATGGTTGCCCCCTTGTTTGAAGCGGGTGTTGTGTGGGCACCAGCGGACAAAAAGTTTGCTGATGAAGTTATAGAAGAGGTGGTGTCATTTCCTAATGGCGATCATGACGACTATTGTGATAGCATGACACTAGCACTGATGCGTTTTCGACAGGGCGGTTTTATATCGCTCAACGGCGAAGACCTAGGGGACGACTTCGTTCCTAAGAAAAGGGAGTATTATTGATGGCTTTGCCACCACGCCCCATGGGCTCACTTGTAGACACCGGCGCAATGCAGGGCGGTCCTGATGACATGCTGCCTTCGGTAGACATTCCCTTAGATACTCCGGAAGATTTCTCTGGCGGGGCTGAAGTTATACAGAACGCAGACGGAACTGCGATGGTTCAAGCACTTGCGGACATGATTGAGCAAGCCGAGGCCGAGGCTCCTATGGAGCATGACGTTAATCTCGCTGAGTTTTTAGACGACGGATACATGGGGGAGTTATCTTCTGAGCTTAGATCGTCGTATCAAGAGGATCAGGATTCACGTTCTGATTGGGAAGAAGCGTACACAAAAGGTTTAGATCAGCTAGGCATTCGCCAGCAAGAGCGCACAGAGCCGTTTCAAGGGGCCTCTGGTGTCACTCACCCACTTATAGCGGAGAGTGTGACCCAATTCCAAGCACAAGCCTACAAGGAGCTATTACCGGCTGGTGGGCCTGTTCAGACTCAGGTGATGGGTAAGCAGGACTCTGAACGTGAGGCTCAAGCGCACCGCGTAAAAGCATACATGAACTACCAGATCATGGAAGTCATGGACGAATACGATCCCGACATGGATCAACTGTTGTTTTATTTACCGTTATCGGGCTCTACATTTAAGAAGGTTTACTTTGACGAGGCCAAGCAACGTTCTGTAGCGAAGTTCATTCCGGCACAAGATCTGGTTGTGCCTTATTCGGCGTCAGATTTAAACACGGCATCTAGAGTCACGCATGTTTTGCGTATGGACTACAACCAAGTTCGCAAGATGCAGGTTGCAGGGTTCTATCGTGATGTTGAGTTAAAGGTTGGAGACGGAGAGCCGGACGAGGTTCGTCAGAAGGTTGACGAGATTCAAGGTGTATCCAAGACTTATACTGATGAAGTTTATACTTTGTTGGAGATGCATGTTGATTTGGACCTTGAGGGTTTTGAGGACATGGATCCTAGCGGAGAGCCTACGGGCATTCAACTTCCGTATATTGTTACATTAGATGAATCGTCGGGCGATATTCTGTCAGTACGCAGGAACTACGACGAGGGAACTGACCTTGCTAAAAAGCGTCAGTATTTTGTTCACTACAAGTTTATGCCTGGGTTGGGTTTTTATGGCTTCGGTTTGATCCATATGATTGGTGGATTAGGGCGTGCAGCCACAAGTATCCTACGCCAGTTGATCGATGCCGGAACACTCGCAAACCTCCCAGCGGGTTTCAAGGCTCGGGGGGTAAAGGTTCGTAACGATGACGAACCTTTACAACCTGGAGAATGGCGAGACATTGATGCTCCTGGTGGAAACATTCGGGACTCTATCATTCCTCTACCGTACAAAGAACCTTCAGCTACTCTAGCGCAACTTCTGGGCGCGCTGATTGAGGGCGGACGCCGGTTTGTTTCTTTAGCAGACGAACAGACTAACAACATGAACCAAGAGACTCCGGTTGGCACAACGATGGCTATGCTGGAGCGGGGCATGAAGGTTATGTCTGCAATCCACAAACGGTTGCACTACGCACAGAAAACAGAGTTTCGCATTCTTGCGCGGATTTTTGCCGATAACCTACCACAGGAATATCCGTATGACGTGGCTGGCGCCGAGCGTACAATTATGGCGACGGACTTTGACGGGCGTGTAGATATCATACCGGTTAGTGATCCAAACATCTTCTCGATGGCTCAACGTGTTACTTTGGCGCAAACTCAGTTGCAATTAGCTCAGTCGAACCCACAGATGCACAATCTGCATGCGGCGTATCGTCGCATGTATATGGCTCTAGAAGTACAAAACATAGACGAGATCCTGCCACCAACACCACAACCACAGCCACTTGACCCCGCGGTTGAGAACGCTCGTGCTTTAATGGGTGAATTGTTGCAGTCTTTCCCTGATCAGGATCATGATGCACACATAAAAATACATGTGATGTTCATGAAGACCCCTCTAGTTACAACCTCTCCACAAGTTATGGGGACCTTCTACGCCCACGTCCAAGAACATATTGCACAGAAAGCACGTCAGAGTGTGACGCAAGAGATTGAAAACTTGATCTCTCAAGTCCAGTTGAATGTTCAGATGGGCGCACTTGATCCGAATGCGGCTCAACAGCAGATTGCAGAAGTGCAACAGCAGATGCAAAACCCTGCTGAGATGGAGAAACTTGTAGCTATACAACAGTTAGAAATTATGCAGGCTACATTAGCGGACTTAATACCGCCAGGTCAGGACCCAATGTCTGATCCACTGGTACAGATCCGCATGCAAGAGCTTGCAGTCAAACAACAGGACGCTGAACGAAAATCAAATACCGACAAGTCAGAGTTATTGTTAGAGGCTGCTAAGATGGAGCAACGTGCTGTAACGGATGCTGCAAAGATTGAGAGCCAAGAGGACATTGCTGGCAATAGGAATGACGTAAATCGGGAGCGCATAGAGGTTCAGCGCCAAGGGTTGAATCGAAGAGGCTGAAAGCAGGTCCCATGATTGATCCGATTACCGCAATGACAGCCGCTACAGCGGCTTTTTCTGGTTTAAAGAAAGCTATAGCTGTTGGCAAAGATATAACGTCAATGGGCAAAACTCTTTCGACGTGGAGTAAGGCTGTAGCGGACATGGATTTTTTGGAACAGAAAGCCAAAAAACCTCCAATGTACAAAATGTTTACCGACACGCAGGCTTCAGCGTTGGACATATGGACTAAAAAACAGAAGTTAAAAGAAATGCGTGAGGAGCTTCGGGCTCATATCAGTTGGACATATGGACCGGCAGCTTGGAATGAAATTGTGGCGATCGAGGCACAGCAACGTAAAGCGCAACGTGATGCGGTTTATGCTAAAGAAGAGATGAGACAAAAAATTATAGATATAATATTGGGCGTTTTAATCTTAGGTGCTGCCGTTGCGATATTAATTCTTGTTATTTATTTTCTTGGCAAAGGTCGGGGCAAGTGGTGACGGGTTTTTATGTTTGTTTACGTTACCTACACAGGCCGTACTAGGACGCCACAATGGGTCGTTGTAGACAAAAACGGAAAAATAGTTATAATAAGCAGGTATAAAGACATTGCGTTGAGTTATGCAAGATGGAGAGATAGCCGTGACTGAGTTTGATAAAGCAGATACAAACGGTAACGGAAGTATTGATCGTAACGAATGGAACCGTTTGGCTCTTGAAGACAGACGTTTGGAGATGGTTGATAAAGATCTCAAGCGTAACGCGGAGCGAAGGTTTACTGGCTTTGCTTTGGCAGGCATGTTGATGTACCCTTTAATAATTCTTTTTGCTTCGATGATGGGTTTTGACAAAGCAGCTACTCTTATAACAGACATTGCTTCAGTCTATGTAATCGCGGCTAGTGGGGTTGTCGCTGCGTTTATGGGGTTCAATGCGTACTCCGCAAAGGCTGATAAGAAGAAAGCATCTATACAATATGACGATAGGAGTGAAACCAAATGACGGACAAAAAGATAAAGAAAGTTATAAAGGGTTTGCAGAAAGCGTCTAAGTCACACGCTGGTCAAGCTAGAACGCTAAAGACTGTGTTGAAAAAGAGGAAAAAGAAGTGAGTATCATTTCAAGTTTGATTGGCCCTGTCACGGGTATTTTAGACAAAGTTATCGAGGACAAAGATCAAAAGGCTCAATTGGCCCATGAGATAGCGACCATGAGCGACACCCATGCCCAGCAAGCTCTGTTATCTCAGTTAGAGATAAACAAAGCTGAAGCAGCGTCTGGTAGCTTGTTTAAGGGAGGTTGGCGCCCTGCGGTGGGGTGGATTTGCGCCATCGCGTTTGGATACCACTTCGTGCTTCAACCACTATTAGTTTTTGTTTTAACGGCCTCTGGGGTAGATCTACCTGATTTACCTGAGTTTGATATGAGTACTCTTCTTACGGTTCTAGGTGGGATGTTAGGAATTGGTGGTTTACGTTCATATGAAAAGACAAAAAATTTAACGAAGTAACGAGGTGTATTAATGAAAGTAAAGATGAAATGGTTCTTGCCTTCCTTTTGGTTGTCGTTGTTGATGGGGAAGTCCACGACGCAAACGGAGAAGTCTACTGGAACAGTATCGTTACTTGTTCCGAGTACGCCAACTGGATCGAAAGCACCGGCCAAACGTGGCAGACCCAAAGGTTCCAAAAACAAAACCAAATCCAAGCATACTGCGTCCCGAAAATTGTTGACCCAAAAAAAGTCAAAGTCTTCAAGTAAGAAGAGAACTAAGTAGGGTCTCATGGAAAACGATATCGAGATAAGCCAAACAGTAGGCTCAATAGGAACTAAAACAATCAACATTGGTACAGGCGGTGGTAGCGATGTTGAAGCAGGCATAGAGTTTATATACCATATGCGTGAGCATTTAATTGATGTCACCGTGGCTACAGTTTACGGACTTGTGGTGTTTGCTATTGTACTATGGTTGAAGAAGAAGTTCTCCAATTGATGTGGGTACTGGTATGGATGCAGTTAATATCGGGGCAACCTGTAGAACACTTTCAATTAGCTGTGTACACCAATGCTGCGGATTGCGAAAAGAATAGAAAACGTGCAGAGATTATGGTAACACACAACGGAATTGCTGTAGCTTGCTTAAACGTAAGGATAGAAAAATGACTTTTAAACTAAGCTCACGAAGCGAAGCCAAGCTGGAGGGTTTAGACCCACGGCTTGTGGCTGTGGTTAAATCTGCCATTCACAAGACGAAGATCGACTTCGGCGTGATTTGTGGAATGAGAACTTTTGATGAGCAGAAAGAACTTGTTGCCAAGGGCGCATCAAAAACAATGAAATCTAAACATCTTCAAGGCTATGCCGTAGACCTTATGGCTTACATTGGCCGTCGTGGTTCTTGGGAATTAAACCTTTATGATGATTTAGCGGATGCAATGGCTGAAGCTGCTAGAGAAGTAGATGTTCCTTTACGTTGGGGCGCCGCATGGCACATATCAAACATAGCTCAGTTCGAAGGTACTATGGAAGACGCCATGAATGAGTACATTGATACTAGAAGAACCCAAGGCCGGCGTCCATTTATTGACGGCCCACATTTTGAACTAATGGTATAGGAGAAGAACCATGGCAGCACCTAAGAAATCAATTAGACCAAAGCTTCGGCCAAAGTCTAAAGACGAGGACATGAAGGACAGCATCGATGATGCAGTCATTGAAGCTTTAAACTACGGTCGGCCACGAGGGGTTGAGTATTACGACTCTGATGGAAACCTGCGTATGCCGGAACAAGATGGTGTTCCAGAGTACAAGGGTGGCGGCAAGGTTATGGCTAAAGGCATGGCTAAAGGTGGCAAGGTTATGTCCAAAGGTTATGCCAGAGGTGGCAAAGTCATGGCTAAAGGTATGGCTAGAGGCGGCAAGGTTATGGCTAAAGGTATGGCAAACGGTGGTCGAGTTAAAGCTAAAGGTATGGCGAATGGCGGTCGAGTTATGTCCAAGGGCATGGCAAGCGGTGGATTAATGCGTCGTTCAGATTCAAGAGATAGAACCCCAGGGAGCCGAACCTTTTAAATGCCATTTTTACAAAGTAACATCCCGCATTTTAAATGCTGGGTGCGGCGTGAGTACACACACAACCATACTGCGTACCACGGAGAGTTCCTACATGCGATGGCGATTGCTGTCACCACTATGCCTAATAGGTGTTTAAGCTTTCAAGTTATCTTCACGGGTTGTGAGGCTGAGATGGAGGGAGAACCTAATGTGCATGGTGGCGCCATGTGGGCTAGAATGCCTATAACAGCGTTGGTTGCAGACACACCATACGAGGAGTGGCCTACACCAATGCCCGTACATGAAGCGCAGCCGTGGGACTGTTCATCTCACACGCATGCAGTCTATCAGATGGATAGAGCTACGCCCTGTCCATGGCTTGCAAAGGTAGACAGTGAGTTTTATCCAGCGAAGTATATGTTTACTGTTGATTATACTGATAGTGAAATTGCTGATGATCCGGCGCAACACAAACAAAGCCATGTGTTAGAGTTGCTTGATGCTGGGGAGTACACCGGCAACATTGTAGCACTGCCTAACAACCGTGTTCGTGTCACTCATCCAGCTTGGTTTAACACAGGACAAGGCGCTCCAGACTTTAAGCCATCACAAAACATCCACTATTCTAAATCTGATCTAGACTACACGCTGGATGTTAACCGTATCTTTGACAACATATACAACGAAGAGGAATAGTTTACTTGACAAGAAAATATATAACTCATACATGTTTCCAACATGGATGTTGTTGACTTTGCAAAACATATGTATAAGCTACTAGAGAGACGCGAACAAGAAATTGCCGAGTCTCTTTCCCAAGGCAATGCAAAAGATTGGGAAACTTATAAATTGATGGTAGGAGAGATACGGGGCCTCTCTTTTACACGAACTGAAATTAGGGCCCTGCTGGAGAATAACGCAGACGATGTCGAAGAAATTATATCTTCCTGACCATGTCGCGCAGAAAATGAACAAGGATCGAAAGCTAAAAGCTGTTGAAGATCCCTCTGTTGAAAGCGCGTATGTTGACGCTCGGGTTTTGGACCCGTCTCTAATAGACAAATCTCTTATTGAAAGATTGCCTCAACCGACTGGTTGGCGGATTCTTGTCATGCCTTACCAAGGTAAAGTAAAGACCGCATCTGGTCTTTATATACCCGAGGAGGTGCGTGAGAGGGAATCGGTCGCTACAGTTGTTAGTTATGTTTTGAGGCTGGGCCCCCTCGCATATAAAGACCCTGACAAGTTTGGACCTGATTCCACGCCATGGTGTGAGCAAGGACAATGGGTTTGCATAGGTCGATATTCTGGATCTCGATTTAAGATTGATGGAGGTGAAGTTCGCATCATTAATGACGATGAAGTGATTGCTACACTATTAGAGCCAGACGACGTTAAGCACGTTTAAGACATGGAGATGAAAATGGCTGAGGAAAAAGAAGAGATTATTGTAGAGACTGAAGCAGAAGAAACAACGGCTACTGAAGAAAAGCCGGTAGAAGATGTTTCTAGTGAAAGTTCTGAAAAGGTAGAAGCTTCTGATAATGAAGAAGAGCTATCTGATTATAGTAAGAACGTTCAAAAAAGAATTAAAAAATTAACTGAGCGTAATAAGAACGCAGAGCGGGATCGTGAAGAAGCCGTTCGTGTTGCTCAACAGCTACTCAATGAAAACCAACAATTGAAATCGCGTGTTCAGCAAGTAGATACTGGATACCTTAGTGAATATGGGAATCGTCTAGGTGCCCAAGAAGCCGCTGCAAAGACCGCATACAAAAATTCATACGACGCTGGAGACTCAGACGGGTTACTGGCGGCTCAAGAACAACTCACTCAGATTGCCGTGGATAAACAAAAGTATGCTTCGGCAAAGCAGAGAGTGGATCAACAGCAAAAGGTGGCTGTGGAACAACAGCAAGCTCCGCAACAAGCTGCCCAGATGCAGCCTACGCAGCAAGCCGCACCGAAGGTAGATCCAAAAGCTAAAGGATGGGCTGAGAAAAACGAATGGTTTGGTGAAGACGAGATCATGACTCAGGCCGCTTTTACCTTTCATCGAAGACTGGTGGAAGAAGAAGGGTTTGACCCGCAGTCAGAAGACTACTATAGTGAAATAGACCGCAGACTTCGAACGGAGTTTCCACAGAAGTTTGCGACTAAGAGATCGGGAGGAGGTAGTCAGGTCGCATCCGCTGGCAACTCCGCATCCCGCAACACGAAACAGGGGCGCAGGTCGGTCAAGCTGACGCATTCACAAGTCGCGATAGCGAAGAAGCTCGGCGTCCCTCTTGAACAGTACGCTAAGTATGTGAAGGATTAAAGCAATGACAGACAAAAGAACTACTCGCAAAAGCGAAACACGCGATACAGAGACGCGCAGAAAACCTTGGGCACCGCCCAGTCACCTTGAAGCACCGGAACCTCCTGTAGGTTATGTGCATCGTTGGATCAGAGTTGCAATGCGTGGTGAGGAGGACAAAATGAATGTCCACGCCAAACTACGAGAAGGATGGGAACCTGTCCGTGCAGACGAGTATCCAAACTATGAAGCCCCCGTCATCGATGATGGCAAATATCAGGGCGTTATAGGGCAAGGTGGGCTGATGTTGTGCCGTTTACCTGTCGAGACCGCCAATGAAAGAGCCGCGTATTACGGGACCCGCACCCGCGAACAAATGGTTGCTGTCGATCAGGACTTAATGAAGGATCAACATCCTTCGATGCCTATTAGTAATAATAGGCAGAGTCGTGTAACTTTCGGAGGAGCCCCTCGCGGTGAGTCCGAGTAACTTTTGAGGTGCTATTATGGCAAATTCTAACGGATCCTTTGGGCTACGTCCCATAGGGAAAATTGGTCAAGCGACCAATTCTACCGGTATGACTGAGTACAGAATTGCGTCCGACAACAGTAATCCTATCTTCCAAGGCATGCCGGTTATTCCGCTTGCTGCGGGTGTTATTGACGATCTACAAGCTGCGGCTGGTGGTAACGTCTCTATCGTGGGTGTCTTTGGCGGCTGTGAGTATGTCTCATCTACTACTGGTGAAACTATCTTCTCTAACCAATGGCCTGGTTCTGGCGCGGATTCTAATTATCCTGTCAAAGCCTTTCTGTACGACGATCCAAATCAGTTGTTTACAGTCGCTACGTCTAACGTAGTTGCTGCGGCAAATACTGAAGCAGAGGTTCGTGCGGCTGTGTTCGCAAACATTGCGCTTGCAACAGGTAACTCTGGGTCAACAACAACTGGTATTTCGTCTGCAACAGCAGATCTGAATACTATCGCAACTACCAACACGTTGGCGTTAAGAATTATGGGCATCCAAGATGACCCAGACAATTCTGATTTCACTGCTGCTGGTATTCCACTAATCGTTCGTATAAACAACCACTTCAATGCGCCTACTGGCTCCATTGCTGCTGGAACTGTTTCTACGACCGGCGTATAAGGAGGTCTAAACTATGGCTATTTCACGCGCACAATTAGCGAAAGAGCTTGAACCAGGTCTCAACGCCTTGTTTGGTATGGAGTATGATCGATACGAGAATCAGCACTCTGAAATCTTTACAACCGAATCCTCAGACAGAGCGTTTGAGGAAGAAGTTATGCTATCCGGTTTTGGCGCAGCGCCAACTAAATCGGAAGGTTCCGCCGTCAACTTTGACGACGCGAATGAAGCATTTACTGCTCGGTACAACCACGAAACCATCGCACTTGCGTTCTCAATTACTGAGGAAGCAATCGAGGACAACTTGTATGACCGCCTCGGCAGTCGTTACACACGCGCCCTTGCACGTTCGATGGCACACACCAAGCAGGTTAAAGCCGCTGCGGTATTGAACAATGCGTTCACTGCGGGTGCTTCTGCTGGAGGAGACGGAGTAGCACTTTGTGACGCTTCACATCCTCTTACAAACGGTGGCACGTTTGCAAACGAACCATCAGTAGCTGCTGATTTAAACGAAACTTCACTTGAAGATGCGTTGATCAACATTGCTGGTTTCGTTGACGAGCGTGGATTGAAAGTCGCATTGCGCGGATTGAAACTTGTTATCCCACGTCAACTGCAATTTGTTGCAGAGCGTCTTATGGTTTCAAACCTTCGCACTGGTACTTCAGACAACGATACTAACGCAATTCGTTCAATGGGTATGTTGCCTGACGGTTACGCCGTTAACGACTTCCTAACTGATACGGATGCGTTCTTCATCTTGACTGATGCTCCTCGCGGCTTTATGCACTATGAGCGCACACCTATGTCTACCGGTATGGAAGCTGACTTCGATACTGGCAACATGCGGTTTAAAGCTCGTGAGCGTTATAGCTTTGGCTTTAGCGATCCACGTTGTGTGTTTGGTTCTCCTGGCGCATAAAGTTATTTAGGTTCAACCTTTAGCCACCCTATTGGAAGAATTTACTTAAGTCAGAGGCGGTCTTCGGATCGCCTCTTTCTTTTTGTAAAAATATAATGTATTGTCTTAGCATCCCTGACAGTCGCATGGTGTGACTGACTTAACCCTGACAGGAGATTCTCATGGGTAATTCTACATTTAGCGGACCAGTACGCTCGGAAAACGGCTTTCAAGTTGTTTCCAAAAACGCCACCACAGGCGCGATCACAACTGTAGCAAGTACAGCTTCAACAGGCGTTGTAACAAACAAATTTGTAAAGCACGTTGGCTTTGCATCTGGAGTTACAGTAAACACAACCGCAGGCGACAGCCCGACTATCGGTGAGTTTACACAACCAGCAAACACAATCATCACTGACATTAAGATTTTTTGTGACGTTGCTCCAATTATCGGAGAAGGTGACATTGGTTACGAAGTTGGTACATCTTCTTCTGGCGCACAAATTGTTGCGGCGCAGACAGACGAAATCTTGGATGCTGGTACAACCGTTGTTGTACACAACGTAACGGTGACTGCATTAGTTCTTCAGACGCAAGACGGCA